>Ga0187894_10003511_pt1 | contig 17516 bp, 17 predicted proteins | sample GBC1701081metaG_FD_136650 | JGI IMG/M metagenome (GOLD analysis project Ga0187894, IMG submission 136650) | White microbial mat communities from a lava cave in the Kipuka Kanohina Cave System on the Island of Hawaii, USA - GBC170108-1 metaG ...
CGCCAACATGTCCTTGCGGCGATAGCGGCCGCCCAGCCACCCCCACAGCAGGGCGCCCGCGATGTTGAACAGGCCGACCAGTGCGATGGCCCAGCCGCCAAGCTCGGCCGGTGAGATCTCGCGCCCCAGCAGCGTCATGCCGATGCTCTTGTCGGAGATGTAGGACGGCAGGTGCAAGCCGACGAACGAGACATGGAAACCGCAAACAAAGAAGCCGATGGTCAGTAGCCAGAAGCCCGGCGTGGACAAGGCCTCGTCGAGCGCCGCGCGCAGGCCCTGTGGCGCCGGGGCGCCGGCAACGGCGGCCGTCTGTCGCGGCTCGCGCAAGCCCAGCGCCAACGGGATCATGATCGCCGATATCGCGGTCAGGATCAGGATGGTGGTGTGCCAGTCACCCAGCCGGTCCTGCAGGATGCTGGCGAAAGGCACGACGGCAAACTGCCCGAAGGAACCGCCGGCCGTGGTGATGCCCAGCGCCAGCGACCGCTTGTCGGGCGGCGCCGCACGGTTGATGACGGCAAGGATGGGCCCGAAACCGGCCGCAGCCATGCCGACGCCGGTAAGGCCGTTACCCAAGGTGAGCAGCACGCCTTCGGTTGAAAACCCGATCATGACCATGCCGAGCACATACAAGACGCCGCCCGCGGCGACCGTCCGTACTGCGCCGAAACGACGCTCGACGCCGCCCGCAAACGGCGCCAGAATCCCCATCAGCAGCATCGAGAGCGCATTGCCGAACGACCACAGTTCGCGGCCGACCTGGAGATCAGCCGCAATCGGCTTCTGGAAGATGCCAAAACTCTGACGTGCCCCGATCCCGATCGTCAGAACAATGGCGCCGCAGACCACGGGAACCCACCAATCGCGCCGCATCACCGATCCTCGTTGCATCCCTCTGTGGCGGATCATCTGGCGCGGTCCGCGTGCATATGCAATGAAATGGAACTAACAGGGGGACAAGTTTTATTGACGGAATAGTTGTGACTATCGGCATGCGGACAGAGTCCTTGACTTGGCCGAGCCAGGGCCCGATAGCGCGGGTATGAGTGCGTTCCATCCCCGCCTGCGCTTGGCCATGGCCGGCCTCTGCCTGGGCTGGGGCGTTCTTGCCGGCGACGTCTCTTCCGCCGGCGCCCAGGAGCGGCCGGCGCCGCCCCGGCTGGAGCCGCACAAGTGCTGGTTCAAGGTCCCGCGCGGCGCGACGGCGACCTGCCATTTGCTCAGTGTGCCCGAAAACCGGGCTATCCCCGATGGCCGGATCGTGAAGCTGCCGGTGGCCATCCTCAAATCGTCCGCTGGCGCCCGCCAGGAGGCCGATCCGGTGATCTATCTCGCCGGCGGCCCGGGCGAGGCGCCGCTCGCAGCCACCGCGCCTGGGCTCGATCCGCTGAAGGACGGTGACTGGTGGAATTCGACCGCGGCCATTCGTCGTAACCGCAACTTCATCTTCATCGGCCAGCGTGGGGCGGAACTGTCGCGGCCGGCCTTGCAGTGCGACGACATCGCCAGCCCCAAGACGCGGCTGTCGCGCACCGGCGGCCACTTCGATGCCGTCGAGGACGAGCGGCGCGCCATGATCAAGTGCCGCGCCGAGTTGGAGCGTCGCGGCATCGACGTGGCGCAGTACCGCACGCCCGCCCTGGCCGACGACGTCGCCGACCTCGCCCGCGCGCTCGACCTCCGCAAGGTCAATCTCTATGGCGTCAGCTACGGTACGCGCTGGGCGCTGGAGGTGATGCGCCGCTATCCGACCTTGGTGCGCGCCGCCGTCCTCGACTCGGCCTATCCGCCCCAGATCAATGGCGATCAGGAGGAAGTGGACGCGGTGCGCCGGGCGTTCGAGCACCTGTTTGCCACCTGCGCCGACGACACCTGGTGCGCCCGCACCTACCCCAACTTGCGCGCCGATCTCGAAGGGCTGGTGGCTCGGCTGGATCGCACGCCGGTGAAGCTGCGCCTGAAGCTGGCCAGCGGTCGCGCCACGGCGTCGATCGACGGCACCAAGGTGATGCTGATCCTGCTGCACGTGATGCGGCTGGGCGGCGATGACGTCGGCAAGCTGCCGACCACCATCGCGCGCGCCGCGCGCGGCGACTACGCGGCGCTGCGCTTCTTCGCCCAGGACCTCGAGCAGACCGAGGGCGGCGTCGTCGAGACGCCGATTGAGCAGATGGCGGGCCTCTACTACTCGATCGAGTGCCGCGAGACCTCGGCCTTCGTCGACGGACCGGCGCGTGATCGCGCCATCGCCCAGGCCGGCATCTATGGCTTGGTGGCGCGCGCCAACACCGGCCCGGCCCTGTGCCCGGTGTGGCGGGTGCCACCCGCTGATGCGGCAGAGAAGCAGCCGGTGCATAGCACCGTGCCGACGCTGCTGCTGAGCGGCTCGTACGACTGGCTCACGCCATCGACCTGGGCCGATGCGACGCGGCAGACCCTGCCCAACGCGCGCCATGTCGAGTTCCGCGCCATGGGCCACGCCGTCACCGCTAATGACGACTGCGCCGAGACGCTGCTGGCGCAGTTCGTCGACCAGCCCGATCCCGGCCGTGCGCCCGCCTGCCTGGGCAACAACCCACCACCGAAGTTCACGGACAAGCCGCCGAAGTAGCGTTTCACCTCTCCCACGAGCGGGAGAGGTCGACGCGCGCGTAGCGCGCGGCGGGTGAGGGCCTCCACACGAGGCGCCGCGCCCTTGAACCCTCACCTTCCCATCGTGCTGCGCACGATGGGCCCCTTCCTCTCCCGCGCAGCGGGAGAGGAGAATACTCACCGCCTGTACCGGCGCTGCACGATCACGTTCGCGGCTACCGTCAGCAGCAAGGTCGCCGTCATCAGGATGAACGAGATGGCGGCACCGAATGGCCAGTTGTTCACGCCGGCGAACTGGCCATAGACCAGCGGGCCCATCATCTGGAACTTGGGGCCTCCCAGCAGCACCGGCGTCGCATAGGCGTTCATGCCCAGGATGAAGGTGAGGATGGTGCCGGCCAGCACCCCGGGCAGCGCCAGCGGCCACAGCACGCGGCGGAACATGGCGAAGGGGTGGGCGCCAAGGCTGAACGCCGCTTCCTCGACATCGCGGCTGATGCCCTCGATCACGCTCTGCAGCGACAGCACCATGAACGGCAGGTTCACCGCCGCGATGCCGATGATCACGGCCGTCTCGGTGTACATGATCTCGATCGGCGTGGTGATCAGATCCAACCCCATCAGGGTGGCATTGATCGCGCCCTTGCTGCCGAACAGGGTCATCCAGCCGGCGGCGCGCACGGCGTTGCCGACGAACAGCGGCAGCACCACCAGCATGATCAGCAGGTTCTTGAAGCGGCTCTGCGTGCGCGCCAGCACGTAGGCGAGCGGAAAGCCCAGCACGAGGCAGATCACGGTGACCGTCACCGAGACGCGCAAGGTGCGCACCAGGATGTTGACGTAGTACGGGTCGGTGAAGAACTTCACATAGTTGGCGACCGTCACCGCCTCGACCATCAGCTTACGCTGGGCGACGAATTCGTTGAGGCTGTAGCGGAACAGGATCACCAGCGGGATCAGCAGCCCGACCGCCACCAGCACGGTGGCCGGTGTGACCAGCGACGCCGCCGTGAGGCGCGCGCCACCGCGTTCCTCGGCCGCGATCAGGCGGGCGCTGGCGGTGGCGTCGGTAGTGGTGGTGGCAGTGACGACGGCCATGGCGTTTATCCCTCTCCGCCCACGGTAGCGGGGGGAGAGGGAGGGGCCCATCGCGTCAGCGATGGGAGGGTGAGGAGGGTGCCTGCAGCGGACTCGATCATGTTGGCAACAGCACACTCGTCCGACGACCCACCTCACCCTCCCACGCTTCGCGTGGGCCCCTCCCTCTCCCCCCACTTCGTGGGCGGAGAGGGCTCTACCTCAGCCTTTGAAGCTCTTGTCCCACCACTCCTTGAAGGCGGCGTCGTTGCTCGACAGGTAGCCGTAGTCGAGGTCCTTCAGGCGCGCCTGCTCCTCTTCATCGAAGCCGATGCGCTTCTGCACGTCGGACGCCACCTTGGCGTTCTTGACGGTGGGGTTGTAGCCCATGTCGATGGCGAAGGCTTCCTGCGCCGACGGCGTCAGCATGGCATCGAGATAGGCGTACGAGCCGTCTTTGTTAGGCGCGTTCCTGGGGATGCAGAAGCCCGAGATGAACAGCGGCACACCTTCCTTGGCGGCCACCGTCTGCACCGGGATGCCGGCGTTCTGCCATTGCACGGCGCGCGCCTTCCACATGATGCACAGCCCGATCTCCTCGTTCTTCAACCCCTGTGCCAGCGCCTCGTTGGTCGGATAGATGCGGACGCCGGCCTTGCGGCACTCCAGCAGCCGCGCCTTGCCGGGCTCGAAGTTGTTCATCGCACCACCCGACGCCAGCGACGCCGCCATCATCGTGTACTGATACTGGATGTCGATGATGCCGAGCTTGTTGCCGTGCTTGGGATCAAGCGTGTCGGCAAAAGTGGTCGGCGGTGTGGTGATCAGCTTGGGATTGTAGAGGATCACCTTGCCGGAATAGATGTGGCCGAGGCCCCAGGCGTACTTCATCTCCGGCAGCAGGTTCACCGCATTGGGGATCTTGCTGTAGTCGATCGGCTCCAGGGTGCCGGCCTCGTTCATGTCGTACATGTTGTTGGCCGACAGCGCCTGGATGTCGGTCGTGCCGCGGCGCAGCGACTTCTCGGCCAGCACCTTGGCGCGACGCGCCGGGTCCTGGGCTTCGTCCTTGACCACTTCCCAGCCTTTGGGGATGAGAAGCGGTGTCTCGATGTTCTTGGCCAGCAGGCGCGAATAGTCGCCGCCCCAGGTGCCGATGACGACCTTCTTGTTGGCCTGCGCCAGGGCTGGCGCGCCGAGCGCCGCGGCACCCGCGACGCCGGCCGCACCGCGTAGCGCGGCACGGCGGGAAAGAACGAAACGACCGGTCATATAAGCCTCCTGTTCCCTGGTTCTTGCTTCACGTTGCGCTAGGTGCCGTGCACCTCACCGGTGGCTGCGAACAGCCGGGCCGCGGCCGCCGTCCAGCCCACATGGACGTTGGCACCGACCTCGGGTTCGAAACCGTCGCCGCGGTTGGCGAGCTGGACGATGACGCGATCCGATGGCGACAGGCGCACATGCACGTCACTGGCCGCTCCCAGATACGAGACGAATTCCACCGTGCCGGGCAGGCTGTTGTCGAGTCCCGAAAGCGGTGCCGGCCCGATTTCCAGGCGCTCGGGCCGCAGCGCCAGCACGGCGGCACCGCTGGCGCCATCGCCGCAGCGCAGTGTCAATCCGCCATTGGTGCGGAACCGGCCGGGCGCCTCGACCTGGCCGGCCAGGAACGTGCCGCGACCAACGAAGCCGGCGACAAAGCGATCGGCCGGGCGCTCGTAGAGGTCGCGCTGGCTGCCGATCTGGCGCACCGAGCCCTCGTTCATCACCACCAGCCGATCGGCCATGGTGAGTGCTTCTTCCTGGTCGTGCGTCACCATCACCGTGGTGAGTCCGAGCTGGCGCTGCAGTTCGCGGATCTCGACCCGCACTTCCTGGCGCAGCTTGGCGTCGAGGTTGCTGAGCGGCTCGTCGAGCAGCAGCACGTCAGGCCGGACGGCCAGCGCGCGCGCCAGCGCCACGCGCTGCTGCTGGCCGCCCGAGAGCTGACGCGGCAGGCGCTCGCCCAGGTGATCCAGCCGCACCAGCTTCAGCGCCTCGCCGACGCGGCCGGCGATGTCGGCTTTGCCCAGCTTCCGCATCTCGAGCCCGAAGGCGACGTTCTGTGCCACCGTGAGATGGGGGAAGAGCGCATAGCTCTGGAACACCAGTCCGGTGTTGCGCTTCCACGGCGGCAGCGCCGTCACGTCGCGCGTGCCCAGCTGCACGCTGCCGGCCGTGGGCGTGATGAAGCCGGCGATCATGCGCAGGGTCGTGGTCTTGCCGCAGCCACTGGGCCCCAGCAGCACCACGAACTCACCATCATCGACGTCGAGCGTCACGTCACGCACAGCGTGAAAGTCGCCGTAGCGCTTGGCAACATGATCGAGGACAAGGCGGGACATCACACCACCCGGCTGATCTTGACGAACCGGTCGGTGATCAGCATGGCACCGCCGATCAGCAGGATCTGCAGCACTGACACCGCCGCGATCGTGGGATCGATGCGCCATTCGAGGTACTGCAGGATCGCGATCGGCAGGGTCGTGCGGCCGGGACCGACCAGGAACAGGCTCATCTCGAGGTTGCCGAACGACGTCACGAAGCCGAACAGGCCAGCGGCGACGATGCCGGGCCGGATCATCGGCAGGGTGACCCGGAAGAAGGTCGTGAGCGGATTGGCGCCGAGATTCTGGGCTGCCTCCTCGATGGTGCGATCGAAGCCCGCGAGGCTCGCCGTCACCAGGCGCACCACCCATGGAATGACAATGATGACATGGCCCGCAGCCAGCGCCCAGAAAGTACCCAGCACGTCGACGTCGAGTGCATTCTCGGTTTCGACATGAAAGACATACATCGACGTGCCCAGCACGACGCCGGGCACGACCAGCGGCAGCAACAGCAGGCTGTTGAGCGCCTCGCGGCCGCGGAAACGGAAGCGCGCGACACACAGCGCTGCCGGCACACCCAACGCCAATCCGATCAAGGTGGCGATGACGCCCAGCCGCAGGCTGAGCGAGAAGCCGTCGACGAACTTCTTCTCGTTGGCGATGGCGGCGAACCAGCGCAGCGAATAGCCCTCGGGCGGAAAGGACGGAATCTCCTGACGGAAGAACGCCAGCCAGGTGACGAAGATCAGCGGTGCGAGGATGAGCGCCAACGCCAGTCCCGCCGCGCCGTTGAGCGCCCAGCGCCCCAACCGTCGCGAATCGAGAGAGGCGATGGCGGTCATGCGATTGCCCTACCCGTCATCCCGAGCAAAGCGAGGGATCTCCTGCGAACGCAGTCTCCCTCAGGAGATGTCTCGCTGCGCTCGACATGACAGTGTGACCGCACCATTCAGCTCAACGCGTTCTTGTGGAACTTACCGGCTTTCATGATCACCGGCAGGTGGGCGCCTTGGTCGAGGAAGAGCTCGAGCTTCTTGAGCGGGTTGCCGTCGACGACGATGACGTCGGCCAGGGCGCCCGGCTCGATGATGCCGAGCTTGCCTTCCTGGCGCAGGATCTTGGCGGCGATGGTCGTGGCCTGACGCACGATCTCGAGCGGCTTCAGGACCTCGGCGCGATAGATGAACTCGCGGCTCTGCTCGACCTGCAACTGGCCCAGCAGGTCGGAGCCGTAACCGACCTCGACGCCGGCCTGCTTGCAGATCTCCAGCGACTTCAGGCCGCCTTCGAGCACCAGGTCGTTCTTGGCCAGCATGTCGGCCGACATGCCGAACTGCGCCGCCCGCTCCTTCATCATGTAGTAGGTGACCAGGTTGGCGATCATATAGCCGCCATTGGACGCCAGCAGCTTGGCCGACGTGGCGTCGATCAGATTGCCGTGTTCGATGGTGCGCACGCCGTTCTCGACCGCGCGCGTGATCGCCTCGGGCGTATAGGCGTGCGCCAGCACATAGCGGCCGAACGCATCGGCCTCGTCGGTGGCGGCGGCGATCTCGGCCGGCGAGAACTGCAGGCTGTCGAGCGGATCGTAGGGCGAGGCGACGCCGCCGGAGCACATGATCTTGATCTGGTCGGCGCCCTGGCGCATCTGCTCGCGCACCGCCTTGCGCACGGCATCGGCGCCGTCGACCACTTCCATGCAATAGACCATGGCGTTGCAGCAGTTGCAGGAAGCGCCGTTGTCGGTGCGCCGCCGCCCGTCGCTGTGGCCGCCTGTGGGACCGATGGCACGGCCGGAAATGAAGAGCCGCGGCCCCACGATCAAGCCACTCTCGACCGCGACCTTGACGCCCCAGTCGGCGCCGCCGGTGTCGCGCACCGTGGTGAAACCGCGATCGATCATGCCGCGCATCAGCTCGCTGGCGCGCGCGGTCATCAGGGTGAGCGGCACCGCCTCGAGATTGCGGATGTTCACTTCGCTCAGGAACACGTGCACGTGGCAGTCGATCAGGCCCGGCATCAACGTGCGCTTGCCGCAGTCGACCACGCGCGCGTTATCGGCCCGGATCGCCTTGGGCGAGACCTCCTTGATGGTCTCACCCTCGACCAGGATCTCATAGCCGTCGCGCGGCTCATCCCAGCGCGGATCGAGCAGCGACAGATTGCGGAACAGGACCTGTTGCATGGCACTCCTCAACGCGTCGCGCACTCCCCGCGCGGGCGCCGCAGCCTACGCCGCCTCGCACCAGGGGAGCAAGAACAGGGGGAGCAAGAACAGGGCCAGGTGCCAGGCCGTGGACGATGCACTTGCGGATATTGTGCACCTGCGGAAATCCGAGGCGGAACGTATATCCGGAAACAAATCGCCGTCTCAAAACGCGTGACAACAATGACAACAATGACTGAAATTCGCCGACATGCTGCGGCGCCATGTTGCGATGCAACGGCGGGCCTCGCTCGGCAGAGCCCCAGACATATGTGACTTCAACGGCAGCATCCTCCGCATCACCCACCGACGCTGATCTGTGAGCGGATATTTGGGTGTCGGCCGACCGCGCAACAAGCGGAATAAAAATGAACATTGCTCCGCGGGGTGACGTGCCCTCGAGGATGAGAAGCACTTCGCGCGTACCGCGGCCCCCTCACCCGGCGCTGACGCGCCGACCTCTCCCCGGTGGGGAGAGGTCATAGGATGTCGCCCGAGATGACCGCGCGCCACCCTGAGCAGCTAGGGCCGGTTCAGCTTACGAGTCGATGACGGGACCACACTTCCGCGACTACCACCTCCTGCTCGATGAGCAGGCTGCTCCGGTGCTCGCTACCATCGACCCCATTGCCGAACGCGTGGGCAAGCTCGGCAGCACGACGCTGCGCTCCGTGGGCCATATCGCCAGCCTGCAGCGCGCGACGGACAACATCGCGCCCCGCGAGAGCGGGGAGAGGAGAAGAGGAAAGGTCACAAAACGTACTTGTGGAACGCACCACCTTTCATAATCGCGGCGAGGTGGGCGCCGCCGTCCTGCAGGCAGGCGAAATCCTGGAGCGGATCGCCGTCGACCAGCAGCAGGTCGGCAACGGCACCAGGCGCTATCACGCCGAGCTTGCCTTCCTGGCGCACGATCTCGGCGCCGATCAGGGTAGCCGAGCGCAGCACGTCGATGGCGGGCATCACCTCGCGGCGGATCAGGAACTCGCGGCTCTGCTCGTTCTCCAGCGCGCCCAGCAGGTCGGAACCGTAGCCCATCTTCACGCCAGCCTCGCGACACAGCTCCAGCTCGGCATAGCCCGACTTCAGCACATGCTCGTTCTTGTCCAGCATGTCGGCGGTCATGCCGTACGACGCGGCGCGCTCCTTCATCACGACGTAGGCGACCAGGTTGGGCACCATGTAGGCGCCCTTTGACGCCATCAGCGCCGCCGCCTTGGCATCGATCAGGTTGCCGTGCTCGATGGTGCGCACACCAGCGGTCATGGCCCGCGTGATCGCCTCGGGCGTATAGGCGTGCGCCAGCGCATAGCGGCCGAAGGCCTTGGCCTCCTCGACGCCGGCCGACATCTCCTCGACGGTGAACTGGCGGCTTTCCAGCGGATCGTAGGGCGAGGCGACACCGCCGGAGACCATGAACTTCACCTGGTCGGCGCCCTGTCGCAGCTGCTCGCGTGCCGCCTTGCGCACCTCGTCGGCGCCGTCGGCGATGCTGCGCAGGAACACCATGGCATTGCAGCAGTTGCACACCGGTTCGGTCTGGGTACGGCGGTTGCGATCGTTGTGGCCACCGGTGGGGCCGATCGAGCGGCCGGAGATAAAGAGCCGCGGGCCCGGAATCAGACCGGCCTCGATCGCCGCCTTGATGCCCCAGTCGGCGCCGCCGGCGTCGCGCACCGTGGTGAAACCGCGATCCAGCATGCGCTTCAGCCGCTCGGCGGCATGCGCCGCCATCAGGGTCAGCGGCACCGTCTCCAGCCGGTTGACATAGACCTCGCTGTGCATGGTGTGCACGTGACAGTCGATCAGACCCGGCATCAGGGTGCGCCCGCCGCCGTCGACGACGCGGGCATCGGACGCACGGATCGGCCGGTCCGACACCTCGCGGATCGTCCCGCCCTCGACCAGCACCTCATGGCCGCCGCGCGCTTCACCCCACCGAGGGTCGAGCAGCGAGATATTACGGAACAGGACCTGCGCCATCGCGAACTCCGCCAGCCATGATTGCACATGCGGCGGCAAGGCTAGAGCGTATTGCGCTTCCAGGCTACTGGAACGCCCAGAGGGAAAGGATCGGAAAGGACGTCACCAGCTGCAGCGCGATCAGGGCGACCAGGAAGAACGGGATGACGCCGATATACATCTCGCGCACGTTCACCTTGAGCACCGCCTGCGCAACAAAGAGATTGACGCCGAACGGTGGCGTGAACGTCCCCAGGCTGAGGTTCATGACGAGGATTACGCCGAAATGAATCGGATCGACCCCGATCGAGCGGGCGACGGGCACCAGCAGCGGCGTCAGCACCAGGATGGCCGATGCGGTATCGATGAAGCAGCCGACCAGCAGAAGGAAGATGTTGATCGCCAGCAGGACGACCCAAGCCGGGACCTGAAGGCCGCCGATGAGCTGGGCAGCGGCGTCCGACGTGCCACTGACCGTCAGCACCCACGAATAGACGCCGGCCACGGCCACGATGATGAAGACCTGACCGGTGAGCCGTGCCGATCGTGCCGCCGATTCGAGAACGCCGCGAAACGTCAGCTTGCGATAGACGAAGCAGGCGACGATCATGGCATAGACGCAGGCTACGCCGGCCGCTTCGGTCGGCGAGAACAGGCCGCCGTACAGGCCGCCCAGCACGACGACCGGCGCCAGGATCGACCAGATGCCCGCGCGCGTTGCCGCGAGGAAGCGTTGCCAGGTAAACCGGGCGTGCGGCCGCTCCTCGCTTCGCAGCGCGCGAGCGTAGACCAGGACAGCAAAGGCGATGGCGAGCACCAGGCCCGGCACGATGCCGGCGGTGAACAGGCGCAGGACCGACGTGTCGGAAGCGGCGCTGTAGAGGATGAACCCGATCGACGGTGGGATCAGGTTGTCCATCGCGCCGGCGGAAACAAGAAGGCCTGAGGCGTAACGTTCGCTGTAGCCGCTTTGCCGCAGCTGCTTGTATGTCATGCTGCCGACGGCAGCGACAGCAGCCGATGTGGAGCCCGAGATCGCTGAAAAAACCACGTTCGTGCCCAGCACCGTCAACGGCAGGTAGCCGCGGACGCCACCGATGATCGCACCCACCCAGGCGACAAGGCGTTCGGAAACGCCACCCCGCGCCATCAGATCGCCGGCAAAGACGAAGAACGGTACAGTGATCAGCGCATATTTGTTGAGCGAACTGAAAATCGCCTGATGCAGCAGGTCGGCGGGAATATCGATCACGAAGGCCAATGCCACCGTCACCGCAGCCAGCAGGACCAGCGCGAAGGGATAACCGAACACCAGCAGCAACAGCGGCAGTGCTGCCATCGTCAATTGCAACGCCGACATCTCTAGAAGCGCCCCGTGACGTACGACCGGGTCCGCATCAGCAGGGCGCACAGCGACCCGGAGAAACCGGCCAGGATGGCGAGGTTAGGTATCCAAAGCGGCATGCCCATCATTGGATCGGTCTGCCCAGTCTTGATCATGAGGAGGACCACCTTCGCTGACTGCACGACGGCGAAGACCAGACAGGCGGCGAACACGAGAGTCATGACGAGGTTGTTCGCCAGGCGCCATCGCTCCGGCAGATTCTTCGAGACGATGTCCATGGCCAGGTGATCGCCACGATAAGTGACAATCACAACCCCGATGAACACGCTCCAGCCCAGCCAGACGATCAGGATTTCCTCGGTCCAGACGATCGCACGGTGGAAGACATAGCGACCGATGATGTTCGCGAAGTTGAGGGCGACAGCGGCGAGCATGAGCCAGCCGAGCACGATCATCGGCCAGCGCACGAAAACGGAGTCCGCCCATGACTGGCCTGGATATTGGTCGATGTCGGGGCTGAGCCCCGCGGCGTCCGCCTCGCCCGGCGGCAGACCGGGCTCCTCGTGGTTCGGCATCTTGGGGCCTGCTTTACCTTCCCACTCCCCAGCTTTTTCCTAGTGCTTCTCCCCGACGGCGCGCAGTTGGCGATAGAACGTGCTGGCCAGCGCATTGTCGCGCGTGACGGCATCGCCGACCGGTGACAGCACCGTCTTCATGCGCGCCAGCTCCGTCTCGGGCAATTTCACCACTTCACCGCCCATCGTTTTCCAGCGCGCGATCATCTGGTCCTCGATCTCGCGCGCCCGGGCGTTGAGGCGCCCCTGCATGTTCTCTCCCGCCTCGACCACGATCTTGCGCAGGTCGGGCGGCAGCTTGTCGAGCCAGGCGCTGCTCAGCACGCCAACGGACACGATCATCGTATCGCCGGTCTCGGTGATCACCTTGCAGATGTCGTTGAACTTGAAGTTCACATAGACCGCCATGCCGCTCATGGTGCCGTCGATGGTGCCCTGCTGGATCCCGGGGATGACTTCCGCCAGATCCATCGGCACGGCCGACGCACCCAGCAGGCGCATGCGCTCGCGCTCGGCCGGAGTCGCGTTCACGCGCAGCTTCTTGCCCTTGAAGTCGTCGATGGTGCGGATCGGCGGCTTGACGCAGTAGTTCGCCAGCGAATAGGTGAACACCGATACCGGCTGCAGTCCCTTGTCCTTGCCGAAGCCGAGAATCGCGCGGTTGATTTCGGGATCGAGGATCACCTTGGCTGCATGCTCGCGGCCCTTGAACATCAACGGGATGGCGAAGACCCCGAACCGCGGGTCGATGCCGGCGAAGAAGTCCGTGGGCGACGTGTAGGCCTGGATGGTGCCCAGCTGCGTGCCCTGGATCATCGACGGCCCGGTGCCCAGCACGGCACGGGGATAGATCTGGACGGCGATGCGTCCCTTGCTTTGCGCCTCGACCTCTTCCTTGTACCAGTCCGCCCATTGTTGCTGGATGTCGTTGGCGGTGCCGAAGGCGATCTTCATGGTGAAATCGGCAGCCGCGGCCGGCGCCGCGGTTCCTGCCCATACCCCCAGCGCTGCAGCGGCGCCTAGAACTTTGCTCCATCCGGTCATGTTTCTCTCCAGGCTGCCGTCACCAGATAAGGTCACCCTCGCGGATCAGCATGCCGCACGGCGTATCGGGCAGGGTGTAGGGCGCATGCACGTAGCCGTGCGGAAAGCGGAACCAGAATCCCTGGGTGTAGTCCCGGTGCTCGTCCTTCAGGCGGCCATAGAGGATCAGGGACTCCTCACCGACGGCGTGATCGTGCGCCGGCACCTGCTTGCCCGGCAGCATCTCGCCCAGGCGGGCCGTCTCCAGCCCGTGAACGTCGCGATAGAGATGCGTTGCCATGCCGAAGCGCTGGCCCACCGGCACCCACTTGTCGCGCTCGATCACGACAACGCTGCGCGCACTGCCATGTTCGTTGGCCCGGATCGGTACGCGCCGCTTGATGTAGAGCAGGCAGCCGTCCTGGCTCGAGAGCGTGCGCCGCACGCCGGGCATCTCGCGAACGAACGTGTACTTGGCATACGAGCCCAGCTCGTCCTGATAGGCGCCCTCGAGCACGACGATGTCCATGCGGGTCTCGAGATCCTCCGGCGGCAGGGCGCTGCCGGCGTCGAACTTGACCAGCGCGGTTTCGCGGCCCTTGCGTGGATCGATGATACGCTCGAGCACCTTGCACGATACGCCGGTGGCGCCGATGGGCTCCCATGGCATGGCATTGGTATCGACAACCACCGGGGCCTTGGGGTCGGCGTTGACCGGTGTTGCCGCTGACGATGCGATCGAATGGGCCGGCGACATGCGACCTCCCCTTATGCGATGCGGTTGTGACTGCCGTCACAGAAAGGCCGGTTCCCGGTGCGCTTGCAGCCGCACATGGAAACGGTCTGGTCTTTCTCCTGAATGAAGACGATGGGCTTCGCGCCGGGCGGTGCCAGCGTGTGCGATCCGTCGCAGAAAGGCTGATACTTGCTGAGCCCGCAGGTGCACCACGAGTACTGATAGCCGCCCAGCAGCTCGACCCTGTGCGGCCCGGGGTTGTCCGCCGGCACCGATTGCGACATGCGTCCCCTCCACATCAGATCCGGAGATTGGGTGCTCATGCGAGATCGCTCGCTGGCACCCATTGTCTCGACTTGAATGCGTATGCCTGTTGTCGGAAACTCGAACGCGTACGCTCACTGTCTGAACTTGAAGGCGTCGCTCTTGTAGCAGATCATTGGCCCAGGCGCACACCCATTTTCTATTTTCTGCAATTGGGCTACTATTGGGTGCAATGAAGAAGCCTGCGACTTCCCACCAACCGGAACTTCTGCAGCAGCTGCAGGCGTATCTGGAACACGACCGGTTCTCCGATCAGACCCGGCTGCCGTCGGAACGGATGTTGGCGGAGACGTTCGGCGTCACGCGCAATCGCATCCGCGGCAGCCTGCGCAAGCTCGCAGCCCAGGGCGTGATCTGGCGCCACGTCGGCATGGGCACGTTCGTCGGCAAACAGCCAGCGGACATCGGCAACAACGGCATGCCGGGGATGGTCCCTACCAGCCCGCGGGAAGTCATGGACGCCCGCCTGATCTACGAGCCGATGCTGGCGCGTCTGGCGGCATTCAACGCCAACGATACCGATTACCGCGAGATGCAGCTGTGCCTCGACAAAATGGCCGCCGCACCGGCCTGGCCCGCATGGGCGTCTTGGGATGGACGCCTGCATCGGGCGATCGCCAAGGCATCCGGCAACAAGATGCTGTTGGCGATGTTCGACACCTTGCAGATGTACCGCAACCGCGACGTCTTCCGCGCGCTGGACCGCCCCTTCCAGGGCATCGACATGGCGTCCAAGGATCATACCGCCGTCGTCGACGCGATCCGTGAGCGTGACGCCAAGCGTGCCGAGGCCGCCATGCACCGACACATCCTGTCGCTGCGGCGGGCCGCCTTCGGCGATTGACACTGCCGCCGCGACTCACGCCCAATAAATTGGGTGAATTGGGTTATCGCCGATCGAACCGCGGCAACCAGCGCGCGACCGCCGAAGGGGCGAACCGGGCATGACCCCAGTGCCTCGATATTGGGCATTTGCCAGCCTTGACGACGGCGCCACCCGTGGGCCAAGTCGCGGCCCTGATGGCGATGGCACTCAGCAGCACGATGATGGACGGCGTTTCCTCCGACCAGGCGACGCGGCGCACCGGCGACCGCGCGATGCGCCGCATCGCGATCGTCGGCACCACCGGCTGCGGCAAAAGCACGCTGGCCGAGCAGCTGGCCCGCACGCTGTCGCTACCGACGATCGAGCTCGATGCGCTGTACTGGATGCCCGACTGGCAGCCGGCGCTGCCCGAACTGTTCCGCTTTCGCGTCGAGGCCGCCACCAAGGCCGATGGCTGGATTATCGCCGGCAACTACGGACAGGTGCGCGATCTGGTCTGGGGCCGTGCCGACACCCTGATCTGGCTCGACTTCCCTCTGCCACTGATCCTGTGGCGTCTGCTGCGACGTACGGTGTGGCGCGTGGTGCGTCGCGAGGACCTGTGGAACACCGGCAACCGGGAAAGCGCACGCACGGCCTTCTTCAGCCGCGACTCGATCCTGCTGTGGGCGCTCAAGACCTATCGCCGCAACCGCGAGCGCTTTCCTGCCGATATCGCCAGCGGCGACTACGGCGCGCTCGACGTGCACGCGTTCCGCTCGCCGGCGGAACTGCGGCGCTGGCTGCACGATCTTGCGGCGGCGACTGTGTAAGCGGGGCTACGGCAGCATGACACAGCACACCTTTACCTGCCTCGATGGCCACACCTGCGGCAACCCGGTGCGGCTGGTCACGGGCGGGGCGCCGATCCTGCGCGGCGACACGATGAGCGCGCGGCGCCAGGATTTCCTGACCCGCTTCGACTGGATCCGCCAGGCGCTGATGTTCGAGCCGCGCGGGCATGACGTGATGTCGGGCTCGATGCTCTACGCGCCGACGCGCGCCGATTGCGATATCGGCATCCTGTTCATCGAGACCTCGGGCTGCCTGCCGATGTGCGGTCACGGCACCATCGGCACGGTGACCATGGCGCTGGAGAACGGCCTGATGACGCCGGCGCGCGAGGGCGAGGTCGCACTCGACGTGCCGGCGGGCCGCGTGGTGGCGCAATACGAACGCGACGGCCGCTTCGTCGAGAAGGTGCGCATCACCAACGTGGCGTCGTACCTGGCGGCCAGCGACATCCGCATTGACGTGCCGGGACTGGGCGAACTGGTGCTCGATGTCAGCTACGGCGGCAACTACTACGCCATCATCGAGCCGCAGAAGACCTTCGCCGGGCTGGAGTCGATCTCGGCCGGCGACGTGCTGCGCCTGTCGCCCATCGTGCGCCGCCTGGTACAGGAGAAATTCCAGCCCGTGCACCCGCAGGACCCGACGATCAGGGGCGTGAGCCACGTGATGTGGACGGGCGCTGCGCGCGATCCCACGGCACACAAGCGCAACGCCGTGTTCTATGGCGACAAGGCCATCGACCGCTCGCCCTGTGGCACCGGCACCTCGGCCCGCATGGCGCAGCTCGCTGCCCGCGGCGAGCTGAAGGTGGGCGATGCGTTCGTGCATGAGAGCATCATCGGCACGCTGTTCGAGGGCCGTGTCGAAGCCACCGCCAAGGTCGGCAACCACGAAGCCATCGTGCCCTCGATTGCCGGCTGGGCGCGCCAACATGGCATCAACACCATCTTCGTCGACGAGCGCGATCCGCTGGCACACGGCTTCTCGGTGCAATAGCGCACACCGTGTGAACGGTTCACTACAAAGATACAGGGCGCCGACGCTCCGAGCGGATAAGCTGATCCAAGCCACGCAAGGCAGCGTGACGGGAGCAGCCATGGTCCAGCTCAGTGTCATGACGAACCGCATTATCATGATTGGGTGTTTGGGCGGTGCGCTGGGCGCGTGCACGCCGTCGATGACAACGGCGCCGGACGCCGTATCCGAAACATTCCAACCCAATCCAGGTGCCGGCGCGATCTACGTCGTGCGCGGCCTGGATCCGGTGTTCCTGGGTGGCGCGTCGGTCACACTTGACGGCCAGGCGCTTCCGTCACTGATGCGCAACGACTATGCAAGGGTCGATGCGTCACCGGGAGAGCATCGCATCGCCTGCGGCGAGGCAGACACTGTCGTTCGCGCCGACCCTGGGCAGGTGGCCTTCGTCGAAGTCCTGCTTCAGGTCGGGGCCCTGTCGTCGCGCTGTACGTTGCGGTTGCTGGACGAGCCGAACGGCCGCCAGCGCGTCGTGGCCGGCAAGCGCGTCTAGAGCGGTTCACAGATTAATCGAATCGAGGGGATTCCGCCGCGGGTGGGATTGTGATTCAAGATGCTGGCTGGGCGGAGGCCAGCATCCGATGGTACGACCTCTGTCGAACGATCTACGCG
>Ga0187894_10003512_pt1 | contig 17515 bp, 16 predicted proteins | sample GBC1701081metaG_FD_136650 | JGI IMG/M metagenome (GOLD analysis project Ga0187894, IMG submission 136650) | White microbial mat communities from a lava cave in the Kipuka Kanohina Cave System on the Island of Hawaii, USA - GBC170108-1 metaG ...
CACATCGACCGAGCCGGTGGGACCCGCGTACGAGACGCTGATCTTCCGCGAGGAACGCGGGGGCCAGGTCGCGGCGGCCCTCGACTGGACCGATCGCGCCTCCACCGCCTTCGGGGGCGCCCCGCGGTGGACGCCGCACCGCATCCGACTCCTGCGGAAGGCAGGCCGAGTCGCCGAAGCCAACACGCTCGCCCTGACCTGCTCGGTGAGCACGCCTCATTTCAAACGAGCTTGCCAGGAGGCCAACCAGACGCCGGCGGGCCGGGCTCAGCGCTGAGGCTCGTGCCGGTCGATTGCGCCGGAGCCAGCGCGCTGGCTCCGGCGATCGTCCAGCTGCCCGCGGTCTTGCTCGAGCTGCTGGAGCATCTGCCACTCTCCGAACCAGTCGACGAAATCCAGGTCGCCCACGCAAGCTCTTCAGCGGTCGCGGTTGCCATGGCCTCTGACGGCGCGGCCATAGCGGGTCTCGACGCCGACACGCTCTCGCGCCGCGCGCGGCCGAGGCGGCCGGCTTCGAACCGACGAGTACCTGGCTGCGCTGCGCGAGCTCTGGGACGAGCCGACGCCCGCGTTCAAGGGGCGCTTCGTGTCGTTCGCCGGCGTGCTCCAGCGCCCGCGGCCTGTGCAGCGGCCCCATCCGCCCATCGTGGTGGGCGGCTGGACGCCGGCCGCGCTGCGGCGGGCGGTGCAGGTCGGCAACGGCTGGTACGGCTGGCAGATGGGGCTGGGGCAGACCGCCGAGACCCTGCGCGCGCTGCGGAAGGCGACAGCGCGTCGCCCGCGGCCGGCTGCGCTCGGCGAGCTGGAGATCACCATCACGCCACCGGGGACGGTCGACATCGACACCTGCCGCCGCTATCGGGACCTCGGCGTGCACGGGCTGGCCCTGCTGCCGTCCACCACCGACGGCACGGCGATCGATGACCTGATCCAGACGGTCGGTGCGACCTTGGTCCCCCGCATCTAGTTCCGGGGCCGTCGCCGCCGAGCAGCCCCTGGGCTGGACGACGGGAGCCCGGGGGCGGGACGGCGGGCGCGCACCGGCACGAGGACCCGCGTTCGGCCTGCTCTACGCCCGCGCTGCCGACGGTTCGGCGGCCAACAGCTCGCGAGGTACCTGCTCGAGCGCGGGCGCGAGCACAGCGTGCAGCTCGAGTAGAGCCGTGTCGAGCGGATCGACGCCACGGGCGACCGCGTGCGCGGCGTCGAGGTGAACGGCGCGGGCGGCCCGCCGCACGATCGGCACGCCGCGCGCAGTGATCGCCGCCGGGCCCTACGCGCGACGCGCGAGCCGACTCGTCGGCGCCGACTTGCCGCTGCACTGCGAGCTGCACGTGAAGATCGCGTGGAACGACTACGTGAAGCTGCTGAACGACTGGGGCGACTCCGGTCAGGTCCGCCTTGAGCTTCCGATGCAGTTCGTCCGGCACGTGACGGAGCTGGATCATCCGCGACATGTCGTCAACTAGCTGCCTGTGCTCCACGTGTCAACGCGCCGGGGTATCATAGCGGCCATGACGACCTTCCCGCTCGCGCTCGACGGCATTCGCGTGATCGATCTGTCCCGCGTCCTCGCGGGCCCGTGGTGCGGGGCTCTCCTGGGCGATCTCGGCGCCGACGTCATCAAGGTGGAGGACACCGCGGCCGGCGACGAGTCCCGGACCTGGCCGCCGAAGAAGGACGGCGAGACCGCCGCCTATCTGATGATCAACCGCAACAAGCGCGGCATCACGCTCGATCTCAAGGCGCCCGAAGGGGTCGAGGTGATCAAGGCCCTGGTGAAGGACGCGGACGTGCTCGTCGAGAACTTCCGGACGGGCACGATGGAGAGCTTCGGCCTCGGCTACGACACGCTCGCGGCGATCAACCCGCGCCTCATCTACTGCTCGGTCTCGGCCTTCGGGCGCACGGGACCCCGCAAGGACAGCCCCGGTTACGAGGCGCTGATGCAGGCGTTCAGCGGCATCATGTCGATCACCGGCGAGCCCGACGGGCAGCCCGTGCGCTCGGCGGTGTCCTTCCTCGATCTCACGACGGGCATCCTCTGCGCGCTCGGCGTGACCGCCGCCGTGCACCAGCGCGAGCGCACCGGCCTCGGCCAGCGCGTGGACGGCTCGCTGCTCGAGACCGCGATCGCCCTGCTCGCGTATCACGCCGAGGGCTATCTGCTGGCCGGCGTCGTGCCGAGGGCGCTCGGGTCGGGGCATCCGTCGCTCTCGCCCTATCGCAACTTCAAGTGCCGCGACGGCCAGTGGATGTTCATCGCCGCCGCCAACGACCGCTTCTGGCAGAAGCTCACCGGGGCGCTCGGCATCGAGTGGATGGCGACCGACCCGCGCTTCGCCGTCAACCACGACCGCGTCGTGCACCGGGCCGAGCTCGAAGCGATGCTCGAGGACATCATCGGGCAGCACGACCGCGAGCCACTGCTGAAGCGCCTGGAGGAGGCCGACGTCCCCGCCACGCCCGTGAACACGGTCGATCAGGTCATGAGCGATCCGCAGACCATCGAGCGCGGCATCATCCAGCGCGTCCAGCATCCGACGCTCGGCGAGATCCCGGTCGTCGGCACCCCGATCAAGTTCTCGCGCATGACCCCGGGCGTGCGCCGGCCCGCGCCGCTGCGCGGCGAGCACACCGACGCCGTGCTGGCGGAGTGCGGTTTCACAACCGAACGCATTCGCGAGCTGCGGAACAAGAAGGTCGTCGTCTGACGACTGCATTCCGAGGAGGCGAGCCATGCTTGGTCGAAAGAAGCTCACGATCCCCTCTCCGAGCGACGCGCTGCCGGGCCGCGCGACGCGCATACCCGTGCCCGCCGAGCACTTCGTCAGCGGCGCCCGGCTCGAGCCGCCCTTCCCCGAGGGGATGGAGCGCGCGTGCTTCGGCATGGGCTGCTTCTGGGGCGCCGAGCGCAAGTTCTGGGAGGCCAAGGGCGTCTACTCGACGTCGGTCGGCTATGCCGGCGGCTCGACGCCGAACCCCACGTACGAGGAAGTGTGCAGCGGCCTCACCGGCCACACCGAGGCCGTCGGCGTCGTGTTCGACCCGAAGGTGATCTCCTACGAGGATCTCCTGCGCATCTTCTGGGAGAACCACGATCCGACCCAGGGGATGCGCCAGGGCAACGACGTCGGCACGCAGTACCGCTCGGCGATCTATTGCTACGGGGCGGCGCAACTGGCCGCCGCGAAGGCCTCGGCGCGCGCCTACCAGATGGTGCTGACCAAGGCCCGCTACGGCGCGATCACGACCGAGATCCGCGAGGCGCCCGAGTACTACTACGCCGAGGAGTACCATCAGCAATACCTCGCGAAGAACCCGTGGGGCTATTGCGGCATCGGGGGCACCGGCGTCCAGTGTCCGGCCGGCCTGGTCTCGGCCGAAGCAAGCGGCTAGGGCATCACGCTCCTCGACCGGCTGCGCGCGCTCTACCCCGAGACGTCACGCCGGCGCCTCCGGCAGTGGATCGAGACCGGGCGCGTCACGGTCAACGCCGCCGTGGCGCGCGACGTCCGCACGCCTGTCGCCGAGCGCGATCGCGTGGCGCTCGGCTCGCGCGATCCGACGGCCCGCTCGCGGCCGGTCGCATTCCCCGCGCCACTCCGTCTGATCCACGAGGACGAGGACCTGCTCGTGATCGACAAGCCGCCGGGGCTGCTCACCATCGCCACCGAGCGCGAGCGAGAGCGCACTGCATACCGACTCGTCTGGGATTATCTGGCGGCCCAGCGCCCACCGCGCCGCCCCTTCATCGTCCACCGCCTGGATCGCGACACGTCCGGGCTCATCGTCGTCGCCAAATCGCCCGCCGCGAAGCGCCATCTGCAGGCGCAGTTCGAGGCGCGCACGGCCGAGCGTGACTACGTCGCCGTCGTGGAAGGACGCGTCCGCGCTCCGTCCGGGACGCTCGAGAGCCGGCTCGTCGAGGACCGGACGCTCCGCGTGCGCGCGGGCCGATCGGGCAAGCCAGCGATCACCCACTACCAGGTCGTCGATCGGCGCCACGACACGACGGGGCTCGCGTTGAGTCTCGGCACGGGCCGCCGCCATCAGATCCGGGTGCAACTGGCGGAGCTGGGCCATCCGATCGTCGGCGATCGCGCCCACGGCAGCCGGCGCAACCCATACGGCCGGCTCGCGCTCCATGCGTCCCGGCTCGGCTTCACGCATCCGGGCAGCGGCGACCGCGTGAGCTACGAGAGCGCGCCGCCCGCCGGCTGGGTATAATCGCGGCGCCCAGCACCCCACACCCCTCAGCAGGAGGCGTCATGGCCGCGTCACCGTTTTCGCTCGAGAACAAGATCGCCATCGTGACGGGCGGCGGCGTCGGCATCGGCCGCTCGATCGCCGTCGAGTTCGCCCGCGCCGGCGCCGACGTCGTGGTCGCCAGCCGCAAGCTCGAGAACCTCGAGCCCGTCGCCGCGGAGATCACGACGCTCGGCCGGCGATCGCTCGCCGTGGCCCTCGACGTGCGCCAGGAGGACGCGGTCAAGGAGCTGGTGGAGCGCACGGCCCGCGAGCTGGGCCGTCTCGACATCATGGTCAACAACGCCGGGGCCTCGTTTCGCGCCGCGCCCGAGGACATCACCGCCAACGGCTGGAACGCCGTCGTCGGCATCAACCTGAACGGCGTCTTCTTCGGATGCAAGTGGGCCGGGCGCCAGATGATGAGCCAGGGGGGCGGCGTCATCATCAACCTGTCGTCGATCGCGGGCACCAACGGCTCGACGATGATGCCGCACTACGGCGCGGCCAAGGCCGCGGTCGTCAATTTCACGCGCTCGCTCGGGATGGCGTGGGGGCGCAAGAACGTTCGCGTGAACTGCATCGCCCCCGGCCCGATCGAGACCGAGGGCTACATGGGCGTTCTCACCAAGCAGGATCCGACGGTCGCCAAGAAGGCCTACGACACCGTGGCGAGCCGCGTGGGCATGGGTCGCTGGGGCAAGGTGGAGGAGATCGCGTACCCGTGCATCTTCCTCGCCTCCGACGCCTCGTCGTTCATGACCGGAGAGACGATCATCGTCGACGGCGGTCCGGCCCCCCAGCTCGGCGACGGCTGAGCCACCGCCGCAGGCCTCGCGGGAGGGCAGGACTGATGACGGTGCGCTCCAAGCTCCTGATCTTCTCCGCGGTACTGCTCGTCCTGTTCGCCGCCGTGCTGGCCAGCTCGATGGTGATGCAGCGGCACAACAGCCAGCGCGTGGCCGCGATCGCCGAGTTCCACCTGCCGCTGGCCGCGGTCATCTCCGATCTCGACGTGACCACCTCCGACTACGAGCTGCGCGTCGAGCGCATCTTGCGGGGCGACCACGACACGCCGGCCGACCTCGAGGCGGAGCGCCGTCTGCTCGACGCGACGAAGAGCCGCATCATCGCCGGCTTCCAGCGCGCCGACGCGCTCGTCGAGCGGGCGCTGGCCGACTCGAGAACCGACGAGGCCGATCGGCTCGTGCTCGCGCGAGTCCAGCGCTCGCTCAAGTATCTGGAGCGCCTCGACGCGCCCTTCTTCGCGCTGGGCGACGCGGTGCTCGCGGCGCACGCGGCTGGCCGCTCGGCCCACGCGCGCGCGCTGTCGCATCGGTTCGAGCAGTTCGAGCAGGCCTTCGGCGAGGATCTCCCCGCCGTGCGAGCGGAGCTGGCGGCGCTCTCGAGCGCCTCCGCGGAGAACACCTATGCGCTGCAATCGCGCATTCTCCGCCTCAACATCGCCCTCTTCGCGATGGCGGTGGTGGTGGGCGTCGGCTTGAGCGTGATGGGCGCCCGGCGCATGGTCCACGCCCTGCGGCGACTGCTCGACGGCGCGCGGGCGATCGAGGCCGGCAACCTCACGGTGACGGTCCCCGTGACGACGCGCGACGAGATCGGCCAGCTGGCGCAGGCCTTCAACCGGATGGCCGAAGAGCTGCGCAGCAAGGAGCGGATCAAGGACACGTTCGGCAAGTACGTCGATCCCCGCATCGTCGCCCGGCTCATCGACACGTCGAGAGAGGATTCGGACCAGGCGGAGCGCCGCATCGCCACCGTGCTCTTCTCCGACCTCAAGAGCTTCACGACGATGAGCGAGGAGCTGACGGCAACGGCCATGGTGCGGCTCCTGAACCGCTACTTCACGGTGGTCGCCGACCAGATCCGCGCCCACAACGGCATCGTCGAGAAGTACATCGGCGACGCCGTCATGGCGTTCTGGGCGCCGCCGTTCTCGCCGGGCGACGAGCACGCCGTCTCGGCGTGCCTGGCCGCCCTCGCGCATCGCGACGCCGTGGCCGCGCTTCGCCCGGAGCTGCCGCAGATCCTCGGGCTGCGGCGCAACGTCCCCGATCTGGCGGTGCGGATCGGGCTGGCCACGGGCGAGGTCGTGGTCGGCACCATCGGCGCGCCCACCGCCAAGTCGTACGCGGCCATCGGCGACGTCGTCAACCTGTCGTCACGGCTCGAGGGCGTGAACAAGGTGTACGGCACGACCGTGATCCTGTCCGAGGACACCCATCGCCTCGCCCAGACGGCGATCGAGGCGCGTGAGCTCGACACGGTGATCGTCGTCGGCAAGAGCGAGCCGGTCCGGATCTTCGAGCTGCTCGGCCGGGTCGGCGAGACCGAGTCCGGGGCCATCGAGCTGCGCGACCTGTACGCGGCCGGGCTCGAGGCCTATCGCCACCAGGAATGGGATGCCGCCGAGAGTCGCTTCACGGAGTGTCTCCGGAGCCGGCCTGGCGATGGCCCGGCGCAGACGCTTCGCAACCGGACGCTGGCATTCCGGGCGACCCCGCCGTCTCCGGACTGGGACGGCGTCTGGCATCTCACCGAGAAGTAGGCGTCCTCCAGGGCTACCCGCCGTCATGCCGCATCGCGTATACTCACGGGCAAGCCGTCCCCTCCAATGAAAGGAGCGTCACCATGAGAGAAGCTGTCGTCGTTGCCAGCTCGCGCACTCCGCTCGCCAAGTCCCATCGCGGCTCGTTCAACTTGACCCGCCCCGACGACCTCGCCGCCCATTGCATCAAGGACGCCCTCGGCAAGGTCCCGCAGCTCGATCCCGCAGAAGTCGAGGACGTGATCCTCGGCTGCGCCCAGCCGAATGGCGCGCAGGGCAACAACGTGGCGCGAGTGGCGCTGGTCCGGGCCGGCCTGCCGATCACGATCGCCGGCACGACGGTGAATCGCTTCTGCTCCTCGGGGCTTCAGGCCATCGCGATGGCGGCGCACCAGATCATCCTCGGCGGCGCCGATGCGGCCATCGGCGGCGGCGTCGAGAGCATCACGTTCATGAAGCGCGACGGCGATCCGAACCCCTGGGTGAAGGAGCGGAAGCCGGGCCTCTACATGGTCATGGGCGATACGGCCGAGGTCGTGGCCAAGCGCTACAACGTCACGCGCCAGATGCAGGACGAGTACTCGCTGTCGAGCCAGCAGCGCACCGCGCGGGCCCAGCAGGAAGGCTTCTTCAAGGAGGAGATGGCGCCCCTTCAGGTCGTGCGCGGCATCGTCGACAAGAAGACCGGAGAGATCGCGGGCAAGGAGGACTACTTCGTCGACAAGGACGAGTGCAATCGCCCCGACACCACGCTCGAAGGGCTGCTCGGCCTGCCTCCGCACTTCGACAAGACGAGCGGCCAGGGCTCGGTGACGGCGGGCAACGCCTCGCAGCTCTCCGACGGCGCCTCCGCCACGGTGCTCATGTCGATGGATCGCGCCAAGGCGCTCGGCGTGAAGCCCAAGCTGATCTTCCGCGGGTTCGCGGTGGCCGGCTGCGAGCCCGACGAGATGGGTATCGGCCCAGTCTACGCGGTGCCGAAGCTCCTGAAGCGCGCCGGCCTCCGGATGGAGGACATCGACGTCTGGGAGCTGAACGAGGCGTTCGCCTCCCAGGTCGTCTACTGCCGCGACAAGCTGGGCATCCCGATGGACAAGCTCAACCCGAACGGCGGGTCGATCTCGATCGGCCATCCCTTCGGCATGACCGGCTCGCGCATGGTCGGCACCATCGCCAACGAGATGCTACGTCGCAAGGCTCGCTACGGCGTCGTCACCATGTGCATCGGCGGCGGCCAGGGTGCGGCCGGACTCTTCGAGGCCTGTAACTAAGCGTCGCGGCGGACCACGATAAGGGGCCATCTGCTTCGTTGGCGCCGGCCGCGACCACCTCAACGTACGACAAGTACGCCTCGGTGGCCGCGGCCGGCGCCGCCTCGCATCTGGTCCCCTTCTCGTCGCCCGAGAAGCTCGTTGTTCGCGTTCGGAGCGCGCCTTTGGCGCGGACCTCTCCGCCACCTTGAACTGCTGCGGCCGTTCGCTCCGCGCACTTCAGTAGCGTTCGGTTCCCCAAACACTCTTGACGGTGGAGCACCTTGACTACCTACGACTTCGATCGGGTTTTTGATCGGCGGCGCACTGAGAGCTCCAAGTGGCGGAAGTATCCTTCTGACGTCCTCCCGCTTTGGGTTGCGGACATGGACTTTCCTTCGCCTGAGCCCGTCGTGCGGGCCTTGCGGGAGCGTGTGGAGCACGGGTTCTTCGGCTACGGGACCGAGCAGCCCGAGTTCTATGACGTGATCATCGACCGGCTGCAGAAGCGCTTCGGCTGGCGCGTGTCGCCCGAGGCGATCCTGCACATCCCGGGCGTCATCCCGGGGTTCAACCTGGGCTGTCGGGCCCTCGCCTCGCCGGGTGACGCGCTCGTGCTGCAGACGCCGATGTATCCGCCGATTCTTCGCGTGTCGGAGAACTGCGGGCTCCGGCGCCAGGAGGCGCCGCTCGTCCGCCAGGCCGACGGGCGGTACGCGATCGACTTCGACGTGTTCCGGTCGGCCATCGACGAGCGGACGCGGCTCTTCCTCCTCTGCAACCCGCACAACCCCGTGGGACGCGTGTGGGACCGGCAGGAGCTGTCACGCCTGGCGGAGATCTGCCTCGAGCGCAACCTTGCGATCGTCGCCGACGAGATCCACTGCGATCTGATCTACCCCGGCCGCCAGCACGTGCCGATCGCCTCGCTCGGGCCCGACGTCGAGCGCCGCACGATCACCTTGATGGCCCCGAGCAAGACGTTCAACCTGCCCGGGCTCAAGTCCGCGATCGCGATCATCCCGGAGCGCACGCTTCGCGAGAAGTTCGTGGCCACGCAGCTCGACCTGGTGAGAGCCGTGAACGTCCTCGGCTACACGTCGACCCTCGCCGCGTACCGGGACGGCCAGCCCTGGCTCGACGAGCTGCTGCGCTACCTCGAGGCGAACCGCAACTTCGCGGTCGACTACGTGAGGACGAAGCTCCCGGGCGTGTCGACGGCACCGCCCGAGGGCACGTACCTCGCGTGGCTCGACTGCCGCAACGCGCCCGCAGCGAAGGACGACCCGTTCAACTTCTTCCTCGACCGAGCGAAGGTGGCGCTCAACGACGGCACCGCGTTCGGCGCACCGGGCCAGGGATTCGTGCGCCTGAACTTCGCGTGCCCGAGAAGCCTGCTGACGGAAGGCCTGGAGCGAATGCGCCAGGCGCTGACCGCCGGCTAGCGCCGCAGTCGCGACCCACGGCGCGCGCACCTGATCGCCACGCTCCTTCTGGCGTGTCCGGAAGTCCGTCGCCGGGGTCAGGTCAGCTGACCGCGCGGCGGACGACGCGGCCCGGGCGCGCGCCCGTGTGCTCCCCGTCGCGCGCGACCGCCGTCCCGTTCACGTAGACCGCGCGGATTCCCTCCGGGAACCGGCGCGGGTCGTCGTAGGTGGCGGTGTCGATGATCCGCGCGGGGTCGAAGACCACCAGGTCGGCATACGCCCCCGTCTGGACGACCCCGCGATCCGCGAGCTTGAACTTCGCCGCCGGCATGCCGGTCATTCGATGGATCGCGGCGGGCAGGTCGAGCACGCGCTCTTCACGCACGTACCGGCCGAGCACGCGCGGGAAGCAGCCGTACAGGCGGGGATGCGGCTTGGTGCCCGCCGGCACGCCGTCGGACCCGATCATGGTGGTGGGATGCGCCATCACCGTGCGCACGTCGGCCTCGTCCATCGAGAAGATCACCACGAAGCAGCCCTCGCCGGCCGCCTCGACGACGCGGAGGGCTGCGGCTTCTCCTACCAGACCGAATCGCTGCTCCAGCTCGGCCAGGCGGAGCCCTTCCCACTCGACGTGCCCGGGCGCGGACGCGATCAGGATGTCGGACGTCGAGACTCGACCGATCCCGCCGGGGCTGTCGGCGCGGAAGGCGCCGTTGTCGACGATCGCGGCGAGCGACGTGCTACCGGCCGTGTAGGGGTACTGGTCGGCAGTCACGTCGAGGCCGCGCGCTCGCGCGCCGTCGATCATGGCGAGCGAATCGCGCACCTTCCCCCAGGCGGCGCGCCCCGACGCCTTGTGATGGGAGATCTGGACGGGCACGCCCGCCTCCTCGCCGATGCGCAGTGCCTCGCTCACCGCGTCGAGCAGTCCCTCGGCCTCGTTGCGCATGTGGGTCGCGTAGAGCCCGCCGTCCCGGCCCAGCTCGCGCGCGAGCGCGACGACCTCGTCGGTCTTCGCATAGCGCCCGGGTTCGTAGATGAGGCCGGTGGAGAGGCCGACGGCGCCCGCCGCGACGCCTTCGCGGACCCACGCCCGCATCTGGTCCATCTCCGACGCGCTCGGCGCGCGCTGATCGAGCCCCATGGCGCCCGCGCGCAGCGTGCCGTGCCCCATGAGCACGGCGACGTTGCAGCTCGGCGCCGCCTCGTCGACGCGCTGCATGTACTCGGCGAAGGTGTCCCAGCGCGGCGGCTCGACGCCCGGACTGAACCGCTGGAACCGGCGGCGCCCTGCCTCGAAGGGCATGACGCCGGACCCGCAATTGCCGATGATGTCGGTCGTCACGCCCTGCATCACCTTGAATGCCATCGGGGGATCGAGCAGCACCGCGAAGTCGTCGTGGCTGTGCACGTCGATGAACCCCGGACACACGGCGAGCCCCGCCGCGTCCAGCTCCGCGCCGCCGCGTTCCGCGACGGCGCCCACCGCTGCGATGCGCCCTCCCCGGACACCGACGTCGGCGCGCACGCCGGCCGCGCCCGAGCCGTCGTAGACCGTCGCGCCCCTGATCACGAGATCGTAGCTGGCCATTCACCCCTCCTCGCCCTCGCGCGGCCTGACCGCACCGGGCCTGCCGATCATACGGTACGCGACGGCGATCCAGGCAAATCAGGCGGTCTGGCCCAGCCACCGCCGAGCCGCTACAATGCGCGCATGAGCCAGCCAGCCATCCTTCCGTTCGTGCATGCTCGCGGGTCCTGGGGCGAGATGGGTCTCACGGTCGGCACGATGTTCGCCCCGCTGATCGCCGATCACGTGGAGATCTGGATCGGCCACATCGTCAAGGAGTCCGGGAGCTCCCGCCGGGCCGCGCTCGATGCGGCGGCCGCGTTCCGGGTGCCCATCGAGGTCCACGCTCCCTTCCTGTGGGAAGAGCTGGACGGCCTCGCGCGCGGCTCCGGTGTCTCGACGAACGAGCTGCTGCTCCTGCAGGCGCGCGCCGAGGTGTTGCGCGCGCTGAAGCCGCGGCCGTCGCCCCCGAGCCCGGAGTGCACGACCTTCGCGGTGGGCGGACGACGGACGGCGAACGGCGGCGTGCTCTTCGGCCAGAACGTCGACCTCGTGCCGTTCATGGCCGACTTCGGCGTCGTCGTGCGCCAGCATCCGGCGGACGCGCCGCCCACGCTTCTCTACACGTCGGCGGGCCTCCTGGGACACAACGGCCTCAACGAGGCGGGCGTCGGGATCTGCGCCAACTTCGTCGACGATCCGTCGGGCTGGGGCGAGGGTCTGCCGCGCTACCTGCTCTCTCGGCTGGCCCTTCGAGAGGAGAGCGCTAAGGCCGCGCTCGCCGCGGCGCTCGCGCCACCGCGGGCCGCCTCGCGGAACCTTCTCATCGCCGATCGGAGCGGCGACTTCATCGACGCGGAGTGCCTGCGCACGCGCGTGGGAGTGATCCGCGGCGCCGACGACATGCTGGTCCACGCCAACCATCTGGAGTCGCCGGAGCTGGCGAGCCTCGACACGCCCACCGAGAACTCACGCTGCCGCCGAACGCGCCTCCAGGAGCTGATCGAGGGCGCGTCCGAGCCGCTCACGGTGGAGCGCATCCGCACGTTCTATCGCGATCACGCGGGACGTCCGCACAGCCTCTGTGCCCATCCCTTCGAGGGGCGCAACGTCCAGACCGTGGCCTCGGTGATCGGCGATCTCGAGGCGCTCGAGCTGCACGTCACCAAGGGCGCCCCCTGCCGCGCGCCCTATGCCACGTACACGCTCGCGACCTGCATGACTGGCGTGCTGTCCGTGACGGTGGAGCCGTCCTTCGCCCTGTCAGACGCCTGAGTCGCGCGCGACGCCCGCGACGAACGGCGCTCGGCCATAGTGCGCGGCGAGGCGCGCGTCGTCGGGCGGTAGATCGCCCGATCCACCGTAGGTCGGCGCCGCCCTGACCAGGCTGCGGCGAAGCGCCAGCATCACGGATCGCGCCTCGATGCTCACCCACGACACCCAGCCCACCGGCACGACGACGCGCCGGGCGCCGGGGGACTCGTCGACGGCGACGACCAGATGCCGGATCGCCCAGACCTGGTCTTCGACGAGGAGATCCGTGACACGACCGATCTCCTCGTCGAGTCCCAGCGCGAAATACTCCGTCAGCTCCCGCGCGCTCTCGGCTCCCCGGTCGGCGTCGGGGCGCGGACTCGCGAGAATCTGCGCGCGCGTGAGGGGCGTCGGCACCACGCGCCGCACGTCGTCGACCGGGCCGAGCAGCCGGGGCGAGATCAAGGTGGGCCGGCCAGCCTCGACCACGAGCCCCCGCACCGCCCAGCTCGCCAGATCGAACCGGAGATCGACGACGCGCCCGATCTCGCCGTCTGCGGCGGCGATCGCGACGCCCTCGAGCCCGATCACGCTTCTGAGCATGAGACGGGCTCGGGCGCGTACTTGACGCTGTAGGGAATCAGAAATAGCCAGCGCACCCACGCCTCGTTTCGCCGCGTCACGGGCAAGAGCAGCGCGTGTCGCAGGTTCGCGATCACGAGATAGATGAAGTGGCGCCAGCGCTCGACCTCGTCGGCCGGGACGAGATCGATGAGGAGCCGCGTCAGCGCGCCGCCGGGCCGCAGGTCAGCGGCCGCGCCTGAGAGACCGGCCCCTGGCGCGAGCACGCGGTCCACGATCCATTCGTGGGTGCGGAGCAGGAGTCGGCGCCGGACGCCCGGCTCGGCCCCCATCCAGTGAGGGATCAGCCCCATGTACCAGGCGACGAGGCTGCCCGGCGTGTCGCCGGAGGGCGCCGGCGCGGCGAATGCCCCTCGGCGGCGGACCTTCTGCGGTGCGGCGGAGAACGGCATGAGGTCGGCATGAACGGACATGACGTACTCTCCTGTGATGCGATCGTTCGTGCGTGATGCGATCGTGCGTGCGTGGTGAATGGATCCCGGCGATTGCCGGGATGTGGATGCCGAACGGCCTCCCCCGATCGGGGGAGGCCGCCGGCGGCGCGGGACGCGTCGAGCGGGACGCGGCGCGCGACATCGCTGTCTCTCGTCTTCCTAGACCGCCACGTAGATCGTGGCGTTCTCGCGCTGCAGGAGCATCACCATCGGCGTGCCCTTGGCGTGCTTGTCCACGAGCTGCTTGAGCGTGCCCAGGTCCTTGACCGGCTGGCGGTCGACCTCGAGGATCACGTCGCCGGGCCGGATGCCCGCGTTGGCCGCGGGGCTGCCGTTCTCGACGCGCTTCACCACCACGCCCTTGGCTTCCTTCAGGCCCAGCTGCTTCGCGATCTCGGGCGTCACCGCCTCGACCGCCACGCCGAGCTTGCCCTTCTCGCCCACTTCGCCCGCGACCTTCTGATCGGGCTCGTCGAGCTTCGTCACCTTGGCGGAGAGCTTCATCGGCTGGCCGTCGCGCAGCACGGTCACCGTCACCTCGCGGTCGGCCGGCGTGTCCGCCACCAGGCGCGGCAGGTCCTCCGAGCGCGACACCTTGCGCCCGTCGTACTCCGTGATCAGGTCACCCGCCTTGATGCCTGCCTTCGCGGCCGGGGAGTCCTCGGTGACGCTCGCCACCAGCGCGCCCTTGGCGTCGCCGAGATTGAAGCCCTTGGCCAGCTCCGGCGTGAGAGGCTGGATCGCCACGCCGAGCCAGCTGCGCGACACGCGGCCCGTGTCGGCCAGCTGCGTCACCACCGTCTTCGCCTGGTTGCTCGGGATGGCGAAGCCGATGCCCACGGAGCCGCCGCTCTGACTGAAGATCGCCGCGTTGATGCCGATGGCCTGGCCGCGCGAGTTGATCAGCGGCCCGCCGCTGTTCCCGGGATTGATCGATGCGTCGGTCTGGACGAAGTCGTCGTAGGGGCCCTGGCCGATCACGCGGCCCGTAGCGCTCACGATCCCCGTCGTCACCGTCTGCTCGAGGCCGAACGGATTGCCGATCGCCATGACCGCCTCGCCGACCTTGAGCTCGCTCGAGTCGCCGAGCGCGATGGTGGGCAGCCCGGTGGCCTCGACCTTCAGGAGCGCGAGGTCCGTCTTCGGATCACGCCCCACCACCTTGGCCGCGAGCTCCCGCCCATCGGACAGCTTCACCGTGATCTCCGTGGCGCCCTCGACCACGTGGTTGTTCGTCACGATGTTGCCGTTCGGGTTGATGATGAAGCCCGAGCCCATGCTGCGCACGCTGCGCTTGGGCGCGCCCTCGCCGAACTGCTTGTAGAACTGCTCGAACGGATCGCCCTGGCCGAACGGCGCCCGCATGGCGCTGCCCCCGCCCTCGGTGCGCTTCGCGTTCACGTTCACCACGGCTGGCTTGAGCTGCTTCACCAGCTCGACCCAGTTGGGCGCCTGCACGGACGACGGCGCGAGATCGAGCGCGCGCTCGGTCCAGAGCGGCGTCTTCGGCCCCGCGGTGAATCCGAGGTGCGGGCCAAGCCCCACGCCCGCCACCAGCGCGAGCCCCACGAGCCCTGCGGTGAGCCACGTCCATCGATGATTCCCGAAGATTCGCTTCATGAGTGTGCTCCTCCTGTTGGGCGGTCAGTCGCGACCGCTGGATCGAACAGGCCCCGTGCTTCCGATCGAGTTGGCGACTCGGCAGGGCGGGCCGAGGCTTGCGCGCTGGCGCCGGTACGCCGGCGCCAGTCGCGCCGCCTCCTCGAGATGGATCCACGCAGCCCCGCACACGCCGACGCCGGCATACGCGAGGCCGAGATAGTAGTGGGCGTTGGCATCACCGGGCGTGCCCGCGACGACTTCCGACAGCACCCGGATGGCCGGCAAGTAACGTCCCTCGGCCACCAGCGCCCTTCCGTGCTCGTCGAGCGAGCGCGTGTGCCAGAAGCCGAGCAGGAGCGCCAGCGCGACCGCGCCGACCAGCGTCCCGACTGCCAGTGCCACCCACCCGATTGAGCGCCGTCTGTTCATGTCCAGTTCCCTCGTCGCCGGAAAGCTTACTGGGCGGTCATGAAGGCGGGGTGAGGGCGAGATGAGAATGGTCTTATTCGGGAGGTGGCGGGGAGCTCCGCGGAAAGACGAGGGAAAGCGAGGGGCCTTGCCCCGGCCGCCGACTAGACCGGGAGCGAGATCGTGAAGCGGCTGCCCGCGCCTGGCTCGCTTGCGACGGTGAGCGAGCCGCCGTGCGCCAGGACGATAGATCGCGCGATGGCGAGTCCGAGCCCGGTGCCGCCGGTCTCTCGCGCCCGCGCGGCATCGAGCCGAACGAAGGGCTCGAAGATGCGCTCGGTGTCAGCCGGCGTAATGCCGACCCCCGAATCCTGCACGGCGATCAAGGCGTGACCATCCACCGCCCTCAGCGACAGCTCGACCTTGCCGCCCGCCGGCGTGTACTTGACGGCGTTCTCCACCAGATTGCGCAGGGCTCGACCCAGGGCGCCCGCATCGCCACGCACGGCCGCGGGCTCGACCTGACCGAGCTGAACGTGGACGCCGGTGCCCTGCGCGAGGCGGCTTCCGACCTCGAGCGCCTCGAGCAGCAACGGTTCGAGATCGACCGGCGGCCGCGGCGTCTCGAGCCCGGCCGCGGCGCGGGACAGCAGGAGAAGATCCTCGGCGACGCGGATCAGCCGGTCCACTTCCTCGAGGCTCGAGACCAGGACCCGCCGATACTCCTCGGGCGCGCGATCCGCGCGCAGCGCGACCTCGATCCCGCCCTTCAGCGCGGTCAGTGGCGTGCGCAGCTCGTGCGCCGCGTCGGCCGCGAAGCGGCGCATGTGCTGGAACGCGTCGTCGAGCCGCGCCAGCATGCCGTTCAACGTCTCGGCCAGCCGATCCAGCTCGTCGCGGCTCCCCTCGCGCTGGATGCGCTCGTGCAGGTCCTCGGCCGTGATGCGGCGGGCCGCTGCCGTCATCTCGTCCACCGGCCGGAGCGCCTTGCGCGCGATCATCACGCCGCCCACCGCGGCGAGGGCGACGCCCAGCGGGATCAGGATCACCAGGATGTCGCGATAGCGACGGAGCACGGCCTGCGCGCGACTGATCGGCAGGCCCACCTGCACGATGCGGGCGACGTTCCCGTTCTCCATGATCGGCATCGTGAGCACGCGCACCAGCTCGGTGTCGCGCTTGATGGTCTCGATCGTCTCGCTCCCCCGCACCGCATTGGCTTGCGCCTGGGGCGACAGTGAGAGCGGGACGTCCTGTGGGCGCAGGGGCCGGGGACGCGCCTGGCCCTCGGGATCGAGCATCCGGAAGAAGGCGTCCGCGAACTCCCGCCCGAGCAACTCGCGCAGTAGGAACTCGGCCTCGCCGTCGCCATCCTCGTCGGCGACGGGCCCGAGGTCGCGCACGACCTGCGCGACGGTCCTGAGCGAGATATCGAGGTCCTGCATGAGCGTCCACCGCAGCACCGAGTACGACAGGACACCAACCACGGCGAGGATGCCGAGCAGGATGGCGCTGTACCACAGCGTGAGGCGCGTGCGAATCGACGGCGACCGGAGGAGCGCCATCACTCGTCCACGCCGAGCTTGTATCCCGCCCCACGCACGGTCTGCACGAGGCGTCGCTCGCCGTCGCCGTCGATCTTGCGCCTGAGATAGCCGACGTAGACGTCGACGATGTTGCTCTCCGGGTCGAAGTGGAGCCCCCACACGTGCTGCGCGATCATCGGGCGCGTCAGCACCCGGCCGACGTTGCGCATGAAGTATTCGAGGAGCGCGTATTCCCGCGCGGTCAGCGTGATCTTCCGGGCGCCGCGCGTCACCTCGCGCGTCGCGGGATCGAGGCTCAGGTCCAGGAGCTTCAAGACTGGCGCCGTCTGTGTGGCGCCGCGGCGGAGGAGCGCGCGGACCCGCGCCAGGAACTCCTCGAAGGCGAACGGCTTGGTCAGATAGTCGTCGGCGCCCAGATCGAGCCCCGCGACCTTGTCTGCCACGCCGTCCCTCGCGGTGAGCATCAACACGGGCGCCTTGATCTTGTCCTGGCGCATCGCCTTCAGCACGTCGAAGCCATCGCGCTTGGGCAGCATGACGTCGAGCACGATCAGGTCGTAC
>Ga0187894_10003513_pt1 | contig 17513 bp, 18 predicted proteins | sample GBC1701081metaG_FD_136650 | JGI IMG/M metagenome (GOLD analysis project Ga0187894, IMG submission 136650) | White microbial mat communities from a lava cave in the Kipuka Kanohina Cave System on the Island of Hawaii, USA - GBC170108-1 metaG ...
GAACCCTTGCTTCGCCGCGTGCTCGGCGGCGCGCGCGCGATCCGCGCGGACCTTCGCCTGCGCGCGCTGCTCGCGGTCTCGCTCGCGGTCGTGCTCGCGAGCGAGGCGCTCGGCGTCGTCTACTTCCTGTTCGTGCGCGCAGAGCTGGGCTTCACGCCCGGCGTGTTAGGGCTGCTGTTCGCGGTGGGCTCGGTCGCCGCGCTCGCGAGCAGCCTGGCAGCAAGCTGGCTCGGCCGCCGCTTCGGAGCGCGCAACACGATGGGCCTCGGGCTCGTCGGCGGTGCGCTCGCGACGGCTGCGCTCGCGCTCGCACCGGGGCCCAGCTGGGCAGGCGCAGCGTGCATCTTCGCCCAACAGCTCGGCGATGCGGGCCTCGCCGTCTTCGAGATCCATGCCCTGACCGCCCGACAGGAAGCCGCAGCGCCCGAAGTGCAGAGCCGCGTGCACGGCGCGTTCGGCTTCCTGGCGCGCTGGGCCGCGCTCGCAGGCGCCGCGCTCGGCGGCGTGCTCGGCAGCGCGCTCGGTCCACGCGCAACGATCGGCGTGATCGCAGGGGCGATGCTCGCGACAGGAGGCGTCTGGCTCGCGGCGTCGCGCTCTGCGTTCGCGCGGCAGCCGTCGTAGCGGCATGCTCCGCGCATCTCGCGAAGGAGACGTCATGAGCGCAGCGCTCGCCGAGATGCCGCTCGTCGACATCGACCCGGGTTCTGCGTGATCCGGCCGGACGGCTCGAAGGCCACCGGCAGATTCTCGCTCGCGCGTTTCGACGAGATGACGCTCGCGGCGAGCGAGCCCGCAGCGCGCGTGCGCGCGATGAACGAGCTCGGCATCTCGAAGCAGATCGTCTATCCGAATGTATTAGGCTTCGCGGGCGCCTCGCTGATGAAGATCGAGGACGTGGCGCTGCGCAACTTCTGTATCCGCGCCTACAACGACGCGGTCGGCGAGCTGCAGTACGCCTCGGGCGGCCGGCTGCTTCCGCAAGCGATGCTGCCGTTCTGGGACGTGAAGCTCGCCGCCGCGGAGCTCGTGCGCTGCCACGAGCAGCTGAAGCTGACCGGCTTCACGATGACCGACGCGCCCGAGCCGTGGGGGCTGCCTTCGCTGTCCGCCAGCTATTGGGATCCGCTCTGGTCGACCGCCCAAGAGCGGCGCATACCGGTGAACTTCCACATCGGCTCGGGCGGCACCGGCGGCGGCGTTTGGTCTGGCTTCGACACGCCGCGCTCGCTCGGCGCGATCTCGACGATCCTATTCATGGCAAACATGCGCTGCATCGTGAACCTGATCTTCAGCGGACTGCTCGACCGCTACCCGTCGCTGAACTTCGTCTCCGTCGAGAGCGGCATCGGCTGGATCCCGTTCTTGTTGCAGGCGGCCGAGTACCAGGTCGACGAGAACGGCGTCGGCCTCGCGCTGAGGCCCACCGAGTACTTCCGCCGTCAGATCTACGCATCGTTCTGGTTCGAGAGCCGCGACGTCGCGTGGGCGATCGACCACCTCGGCGCCCGCAACGTGATGGTCGAAACCGACTTCCCCCACCCCACCTGCCTCTACCCCGGCCCCCGCAAAAAGCTCGAAGAAGCCCTCGCCTCCCTCTCCCCCACCGACCAAGCCGCCGTCTTCCACGCCAACGCCGAACGCGTCTACGGAATCTCGGCCACCGCATAGCGAGCACGCATGGCGACCACGATCTCCGCCACCGCACTAGCGAGCACGAAGAGTGAAGCTCGCGGGCCTCGACGGCCCGCGAGCTTCACCACCCAACCCCCTAACGACGGGTGCCGCTGCACCTGAGCAGCGCAGCGCCGGGCCGACTGGGGAGTCCCCGGTCCGGCGGAGCCGCTGGTGATCCTGACAACAGACCGCGCGGTGCACCTAACAATCCACAAGATGCTCGCGCCGCTGCACACTAGAAGCTCCACAGCGGCGCAGCCGGAGCCGGGGTCCCCAGTCGGCCCAGCTACCCGGCGGCTGATTTCCTCAACGCCGGCTCCGCTCTCGAGGAAACCCAGCTCGCGGCTCCCGCGGTCCCGCCGTATCTTGCGCCGATCCGCCCCTGGAGGCCCCATGAAGCGCTTCATCCAGCACGAAGAGCTCGCCCGCGATAGCCGTTTCACCCGCCAGACCACGGCGCTGTCGTCCCTAATCGCTCAGCTGCCCGACGACGTGAACGCCGTCGTCACGCTGTTCGAGAAGTTCGCGCCGCTGATCGAGAAATCGACGCGCGGTACGTCGGCCGAGGCACTCTATGACGCCTACGGCCCCGGCTTCGGCCTCGTCACCAATACGCAGGCGCTGAAGCCCGGCGATCCGGCCACGGAGACGCGCCTGAAGCTGCGCATGCACGGCATCTACGTCGGCGAGCTGCAGGCGCTCGAGGGCGCGGGCCGCTCGCTCTGGGATTTCCCGGACGCGCCGTGGGAGTTCAAGATGAACATGGCGCGCCAGTGCTGGGACGAGGCGCGCCACGTGCAGATCTACGAGAAGCTGCTCGAGCACGTCGGCGGAACGCCGGGCATGTTCCCGGAGAGCACGTTCCTGTTCGAGTGCGCGTGCGCCGACGATCCGGCGCTGCGCGTCGCCGGCGTGAACCGCGGCCTCGAGGGCCTCGCGTGCGACGTGTTCCGCGACATGATTCGCTACGCGGAGGAAGTCGGCGACGAGAAGATGCGCCAGGCGATCGATTACGTGCTGGCGGACGAGCTCACGCACGTTCGCTTCGGCAGCGACTGGGTGCGCGAGTTCTGCAAGAACGACCCGGAGCGCCTGCAGCGCGCCAACGAGTACCGCAAGCAGGTCGACAAGCAGTTCAACTTCGGCGGCGCGCGCTCGGAGAAGAAGGATTCGGCGATCCCGATCGCGTTCGAGGATCGGCGCGAGGCCGGCTTCACCGAGGCCGAGCTCTCCGAGCTGGTCGGGCTGTGCGGCGAGGGTCCCTCGCGCGAGACGATGCGCGAGGCGGCGCGGATTCTGCGCGAGCGCCATCGCGCGCGGAAGGCGGAGCAGGTCGAGGCGAAGCAATGAGCGAGCGCATGTATCCCGGCTTCGGCCGCGACGAGCGCACGACGTTCGCGCCGTATGGCGCGTTCGAGGTGCCGGCCGATCTGCGCGAGCTATTCGGCCGCTACGACGTCGAGGCGATGGCGCGCCGCGTGCGAAATTTCCGCTACGCGGAAGAGTGGACGATGATGATCCTCGGCGGCTGGATGGCGACGATTCCCGAAGTGCCGGTGAAGACTGGCCTCGGCAAGATCGTCTGGGATGGCGCGCAGGGCGCAGATGCATTGGGGAAGCGACTTCCCGAGCTGCGCTGCGGTCGCAAAGCGGTGGACGCGAGCGAGGCCGCGAACGACCGCTTCGCGAAGCTCGTGCAGTCGCTCGCCGAGCCCGAGACGCCCGACCTCACGATCGAGAAGCTCGCCGGCGTGTTCGATGTGCTGAAGCCTCACCTGCTCGCGGTCTACGAGCGCACGATGCGCGAGACCGATCAGATCACCGACGCGCCGACGATCGAGCTGCTCGAGGACATCTCGCGCAAGACGCGCAAGCACGTCGCATGGGGCGACGAGGTGCTGGGTCGCCTGTGCGACACCGATGGCAAGCGCGAGCGCCGTCGCCGCCGCGTCAGCGAGCTGCGCGCTCAGCTCGAGGAGTGTGGAGGGGTCACGGGCACGCTGGCGGACGAGCAAGGCCGCGCCCACTAGGCGCGGCCGCGCAGCGAGCCGCAGGCGAGCGAAGTACGATCCGAAAGGCCGCGCCCACTAGGCGCGGCCGCGCAGCGATCCGCAGCGAGCGAAGGACGATCCCGAAGACGCGCGCACTGACAGCGCCCCTGCGCGCTCGGAGCCGAATCGATGCCCGATCGCCGCGCCATCGAAGCGTTCGATGCGAAGATCGCCGACGGCTTCCTGCGCGCGAGCGAGAAGCAGACGGGGCTGCCGGCATTTCTCGGGGCGCGCTTCGTCGAGTTCACGGCGGGCGTGCTGCGCGCCGAGCTCGACGTGCGCGACGAGCTGCTGACACCGTTCAAGAACATGCACGGCGGCGTGATCTCGGCGCTCTGCGACCACGTGCTCGGCTGCGTCTGTTATCCGCACATGAAGCGCGGGCAATGGGCGGCGACCACCGAGTTCAAGCTGAACCTGCTCGCGCCCGTGACGAGCGGAACGCTCGCGGCGACGGCAGAGATCGTCTCGCTCACCAAGGCGACCGCGGTAGTGCAGATCCGCGTCGAGAACGAGGGGCGGCTCGCGGCGCTCGCGCAAGGCACGGTGTTGATCCGCGACCCCAAACCCGCTTAGCCCGCGGACGAAGGCTGGAGAGCGCGTGAAGATCCAGCATTTCTTCGACGAGGCGACGGGCTCGCTCAGCTACGTCGTCCACGATGCGACGGCTGGCGTCGTGATCGATCCGCTGCGCGATTTCGAGCCGAAGGGCGGACGTACTTCGTGGGATTCGGCGGAGCGCATCGCGGCTTACATCCGCCGCGAGAACCTGGCGATCCCGTTCGTGATCGACACGCACGCGCACGCGGATCACATGAGCGGGCTCCCGTTCTTCAAGCAGCGCTTCGGCGCCGTCACGCTGACGGGCGTCGGAATCGGCGAGATCCAGCGCGCCTTTCGCGCGATCTACAACCTGCCCGCCGAGTTTCCGGTCGACGGCCGGCAGTTCGATCGGCTGCTCGCGGACGGGGAACGGCTGAAGGTCGGCTCGCTCGAGATCGAGGCGCTGCACACGCCCGGTCACACGCCCGCGCACCTCGCGCTGCGTTGCCGCGACGCCGTGTTCGTCGGCGACACGCTGTTCATGCCCGACTACGGATCGGCGCGCTGCGATTTCCCGGGTGGCAGCGCGGAGATCCTCTACGACTCCATCCAGCGCCTGTTCGCGCTGCCGGAAGAAACGCGCGCGTTCACCGGGCACGACTATCGCCCGGGCGGGCGCGAGCTCGCATTCGTCGCGACGATCGGCGAGCACAAGCGCCGAAACATCCAGATCTCGCAGCGCACGTCGCGCGCCGAGTTCGTCGCGTTCCGCAGCGCGCGCGACGCACAGCTCGAAGCGCCGCAGCTGATCCTCCAGTCGCTACAGGTCAACATTCGGGCGGGCGAGCTGCCGGAGCCCGACGCGAACGGGGTCTCGTATCTCCGGATTCCGCTCGACGTGTTAGGCAAGAGGTGACGACATGAAAGAGCTGGGGGCGCTCGAAGCGCACGAGAAGCTAGGCGATTTCCTGACCGTGGACGTGCGCGGCGCGCACGAGTTCGAGGGGCCGCTCGGGCACGTACGCGGCGCGAAGCTGATCCCGCTGCCCGAGCTGGAGGCGCGCGCGAGCGAGCTGCCGCGCGGCAAGGAGCTGCTGCTCGTGTGCCGCTCGGGCGTACGCTCGGCGAAGGCGAGCCAGCAGCTCGAGGCGCTCGGCTATGGCCCCGCGACGAATCTCGTCGGCGGGATGATCGCGTGGAATCGGGCGCACCTCGCGATCGAGCAGCCGCGCTACGCAGACGCCGCCGCGCTGGTCGAGAACGCGGTCGCCTGGCTCGCGCAGGTGAGCGCGCAGCCGCGCGATGCGGTGCGCGCGAAGCTTGCAGCCGAATCGGGAGCGGCGGCCGCTGCGCGCACGAAGGGCGACGCGTCGCGAGCGCTCGACTGGATCGAAGCCGCAGCCGGCGCGGCGGGCCCGCCGCCGGATACCGACCTGAGCCTCGCTGCGTTCCGCGCGGCGCTCGCCGCGCTGTGACACTGCGCTCCGCTGCGCGGCGATTCTGATGGCCGGGCTCGGGTACGCGCTCAGCATCCTGATCGGCGTCTCACTCGGCTTTTTCGGCGGCGGCGGCTCGATCCTCACGGTGCCGCTGATGGCCTACGTGTTCGGCCTCGAAGCGAAGGTCGCGATCGCGAGCTCGCTGCTCGTCGTCGGCGCGGCGAGCGCTTCGGCTGCGGCGCAGCACTGGCGCGCCGGCAACGTCGATGCGCGCGCAGTGTTGCTGTTCGGCGCCGCAGGCATGGTCGGGGCTTATGCCGGCGGGCGGCTCGCGACGTTCTTCGACGGTTCGCTGTTGTTACTGATGTTCGCACTGATGATGGCGATCACGGCGGTCGCGATGTGGCGCGGGCGGCGCGCGCCGCCGGAGAGCGCCGTCCAGCGCGCGCCCGGGCGCCTCGCCGCACAGGGCCTAGCGGTCGGCTTCTTCACCGGCCTGATCGGCGCTGGCGGCGGTTTCCTGATCGTGCCTGCGCTCGCGCTCTGGGCGGGCTTGCCCATGCCGCGCGCCGTGGGGACCTCGCTCGCAATCATCGTGATGAACACCGCCGCGGGCTTCGCCGGCTACGCGGCGCACGTGGCGGTGCCGTGGCGGCTCGTCGGGCTCGTCACGCTCGCGGCGATCGCGGGCTCGTTCGCCGGCGCCGCGTTCGCGAAGCGCGTGAACCCCGCCGCGCTGCGCCGCGCGTTCGCTGGCTTCGTGCTCGCGATGGCCGCCGTGATCCTCGTGCGCGAGGTCGACCGCTGGGCCAGCGACGCGCTCGCCGCGCTGCCCCGCACCGGCCCGCAGCTCGTGTTCGCGCTCTTGATCCTCGGCGCCGGCATCATTGCCGGCCGCGCATCGCGCAGCCTCGAAGGCGCACGCGGCGAGCCCGACTACGAAGGCGGCGCCGGGATTTGACGGGAGCGGGCTCGTCTTCTCCCACTGATGGCGTACGCGATGCGCGTAGGGCCCAGGCGTCGTGACATTGGGCAGCCAGCCCGACGGCGCGCCCGAGCGGCGGCGACCGAGCGCTTGGCAGCTCGCCGTCATCGCAGCCTACGTCGCGGCATTGGCTCTGCTGATTCCGCGTCACGAGCCGTGGTTCGACGAAGCGCAGGCCTGGCTCCTCGCTCGCGATGCGCCGTTGCTCGAGCTGTACATGCACCTGCTGCGCTACGAGGGCAACCCTGGCCTGTGGCACACGCTGCTGCTCGTGCCCGCGCGCCTCGGCGCTTCGTACGAGGCGATGGCGGTGTTGTCAGGGGCGCTTGGGGTCGCGGGCACCGCGCTGTTCGTGCTGCGTGCTCCGTTCCCGCCATGGGTGAGAGCGGCCTTCCCGTTCACGTACTTCCCGCTCTATCAGTACTCCGTCGTCGCTCGCTCCTACTCGCTCGCGCCGCCGATCTTGTTTTGCCTCGCTGCGCTTTGGCCCGAGCGCCTGCGGCGCCCGGCGGCGTTCGCTGCGCTGCTCGCGCTGCTTGCCGGCGTGAGCGTGCACGGCTTGTTGATGGCTGGGGCGCTCGCGGCGCTACACGTGCGCGAGGTCGCCGCGCGCAGAGCCCAGCTCGGCCGCGAGCAGCTGCGGTCTCATGTGCTGGCGATGATCGCCCTGCTCGGGCTCGGCGTCGCACTCGTCCTTCTCGGCTGGCAGCCAGCCGACCACATGTCAGAGGATCGGATCAATCAGGATCCAGCGCAGATCGTCCGGATCGCGCTCTGGATGATGAACGGGCCGCTCACCGAGATCGGACTCCTCTCGCTCGCGGTCGGCATGGTCTCGCTGGTCTGGCTTCGCTCGCGCGGGGCGCTCGCGACGTTCGCGCTGCCCGCAGCTGCGGTGGTGGTGTTTGCCGCACTGCGCAGCGCGCATCCCTGGCACGAAGGCATGCTCGTGTGCTCTGGGTCGGCCGCGAGAAGGAGCCGGTCGGCGAAAATGCAACTCTCGATCGGCTGCTGCTCGCCGCGCTCGCGGTCACTATTGCCATACAGCTCGGCTGGACGGCGAGCACCGCCCGCTACGACTGGGGCCACCGCTACAGCGCGAGCCGCGTGGTTGCCAAATATCTGCGCGATCAACGTTTGGAAGATGCTCGCATCTACGCGACCGGCTATTTCGCCTTCGCGATCCAGCCGTACTTCCAGGTCAACCTGTTCGACAACTACCGCGCGCGAGCCGGCCCCGCGTATTGGGACTGGTCGACTCACAACCCGATCGTCGACAACTACCAAAGGATCCTGCGCGCGGGGCCGGAGATCGTGATCGTCGGCGTCAAGGATCCCGAGCAGCAGATCTTCCTCGAGTCGCCCGAGCGCTTTTTCCCAGGCTATCGGCCGACGGTGTTTCGCGGTGCGCTGTTCTGGAAGAATCGCCCGCTCGAATGGGATGCGTTCGTCGTGTATCGGCGCGTGCGCCGAGGCGCACTGCGCCGGCGGCGCAGCGCTTCGATCATGCCACGACTTCCCACTGCGGAATTCGCAGCAGCTCGCCGCTCTGCGGATCCCTCGCTTCCTCGAAGCAAGCGCGCACGCGCTGGCCGACTTTGACATCGCGCGGCGCACGGTTCAGCACGTTGCCGATCACGCGCACGCCCGGCAGGTCGTCGAGCTCTACCAGCACGACGTTGTACGGGACGCGGTCCTTCAGCGCGGGATGCACCGCGTAGTGCGCGACGATCGCGCTGATGATGCGCCCCGCGCCGCCGCTCTCGCGTTCTCCGAACTCGAAGCTCTGACACCTCGCGCACACGTCGGTGGGCGGGTGCTGCACGTGATCGCACTTCGCGCAGCTCTGAAAGACGAGCTTGCCCGCAGTGAAGAAGCGTTTCGTCAGCGCGTCGGTGCCTGGCAGCAGCCAGCCAGCGCCGAGATAGCGACTCATGGGGTCCTCCGATTCACGCTGCGCAAAACAGCACGGCACTGCCGGGGGCGAAGCCGGGGCCGGCGACCGCGAGCGACAGCTCCACGTCTCGCACTTGAGCGGTGCTCTCGCCGCGCACCTGGCGCACGGCTTCGACCACGCACTCGAAACCGTGGATGTAGGCCTCGCCGATGTTTCCGCCGCTCGTGTTCAGCGGCAGCGCGCCGTGCGGCGCGAGCAAGCGGCCGTTCGCGACGAACTCCTCGATGCCGTCCGGCGGCGCAAGTCCCATCTCGCACATCGCGATCAGCACCGGCCCGGTGAAGTTCTCGTAGAACTGCACGACATCCAGATCGGCAGGTGTTACGCCCGATTGCTCCCAGATCGCGCGACCGACGACGTGCTTGTGCGCGGTCGGAAACGTGCGCTCGTTGAACGCGCCGGCGCCGTCACCCGCGCCGAGGCCCTGAGAGGCCGCGAGGATCGGCACCGGTTTCTTGCGCAGATCGCGCGCGCGCTCGGGCGTCGTCACGACGATCGCCGCGGCGCCGTCGTTCTCGGGGCAGCAGTCGTACAGATGGAACGGCTCCGCGATCCAGCGCGACGCGTGATACTTCTCGCGCGTCAGCGGCTTGCCGTAGCGGATCGCGCGCGGGTTCGACTGCGCGTGGTGATAACAAGCCATCGCGACGTCGCAGAGCGCTTCCTGCGAGATGCCGTAGCGCGCCATGAACGCGCTCGTCTGCAGCGCGCAGATCTGCGCGGGGGAGAGCAGGCCGTACGTGGCGGAGAACGCGGCGTTGCCGGGCGCGTAGCCGCTCCCGCGCGCCTGCCCGAAGCGTCCGAACTGCCCCTGCGCGAGCGCGCGGAATGCGACGACGTGCTTCGCGTAGCCGCCCGAGACCGCGGCGTCGGCGAGCATCACCGCCGAGGCCATCCCGTTGCCGCCGCCGCCCCAGGGCTGCGCGGTGTAAGTGAGCTGCTTGCAGCCGAGCGCGGTCGCGAGCCGCATCGGGTCGTTGCGCGTCTCCATGTACGACACGAAGCCGTCGATGTCCGCGAGCTGAAGGCCGGCGTCGGCAACCGCGTTCTGGATCGCGGTGCAGGCGAGCTGGAATTCGCTCTCGGCCGCACGGCCCCGTTCGTAATAAGTCGACTCGCCGACGCCAGCGACCACGGCCCGTTTTTTCACGCGAGTTCTCCCGGCTACCGGGAGGATTCCGCGTTCCCGCGCGAAATGCCGGCGGGTGAGGGGATCTCGTCGCGCCGCTGGCGCTCGGCTCAGCCGAGCAGCGGGCGCACCTCGCGGGCGAAGCGGGCCAGCTGCTCCTCGCGCTCCTCGGGGCGCGCTACGACGTCGACGATCAGATTTCGCATGCCCGCGCGGTGGAACGCATCGACGCTGGCGGCGACGTCCGCCGGCGTTCCGAGCGCGGCGTAGCGATCGGCCGCGCGCCGAAAGTCCATTGCGTAGCGCTGCGAGAGCGTGGCCGCGGCTTGCTCGAGCGCCAGCTCGCGCGAGCGTCCGAGCGCCATGAAGATCAGGTGGCCGGTTTCGAAGCGTGCGAGCTCGCGCCGTGCGCGCTCCGCCTCCGCGCCGATCTTCGCGAGCGCATCGCGATACTGCCCTGGCGTCACGACGTACGAGATCCAGCCGTCGGCGAGGCGTCCCGCACGGCGCAGCGCGGCTTCGGAGCGGCCTCCCGTCAGGATCGGGGGCCCGCCCGCCTGGCGCGGCGGCGGTAGCAGCTGCGTTCTCCGCTGCGAGTAGAAGCGGCCCTCGTGCGAGACGGGCTCTCCGCTCCAGAAGCGTCGCAGCAGCGGAATCGCCTCGTCCATGCGCGCACCGCGCTCACGAACCTCGACGCCGCAGGCCAAGAACTCATTAGGAAACTCGCCGCCCACTCCGACGCCGAAGTCGAGGCGGCCGGACAGCAGCCGGTCGAGCGTCGCGACCTGTTTTGCGACGTGCACCGGATGCCGCAGCGGAAGCAGATACACCGCGGTCCCGAGCCGGATCCGCGTCGTCAGCGCTCCCAGATGCGCGAGCTGCACGAGCGGATCGAGCATCGGCTCGGTGAACTCGACATGATCGGAAAGCCAGATTGCGTCCCAGCCATCCGCTTCCGCGCGAAGAGCCAGTGCCCGTCCGTCATCGAGATGAGGAAACGAGAGCGAGAAGCCGTAACGGCGCAGGTTGGACAGCGGGAGATCCACGCGACAGAAGTGGCGGCACGGCGGCGCAACGTGACGCGCCGCACGCGCGAAACGTTCGGAGCTCCCGAGTTGCGCTCGAGAGCTGCACGGGAATTGCCGGTGAGCATCCCGTCCGTTCGCTCTAGGCCAAGCCGCCGAAGCGCGGCAGCACCTCGGTCGCGAAGCGTTCGATCGAGCGCTTCAGCTTCTCGTGCGGGATCAGCCCGTTGTAAGTCCACGCGAACAGCCATTGCGCCGGCAGTCGCTTCAAGAGGCGCTCGAGCTGACGCGAAACGGTGTCGGGCGAGCCGACCAGCACGAGGCTGTCTTCCATCAGGTCGGGCTGCTCGCCGGTCTGCGGGTGCGACATGCCCTGATCGAAGCCGAACGGCGCGAACCACGCGGCGCCGACGAACGCGCCCGAATCGCGCCAGAGCGCCTGCGCTTCGTCGTCGCTCTCCGCGATCACGACGTCGCGCAGAACGCCGAGCCCGTCGCCGGGCGCGCGCCCGGAGACCTCCGCGTACAGCTCGAACAGCGCGCGCTCGCGCACCGGATGCAGCTGCGGCAGCACTGCCGTAATGCCTTCCTGCGCGCACCAGCGAATGCTGCGCTCGCTCGACGCGAACGGCTGGAAGAGCGGAGGATGTGGCCGCTGCAGCGGCTTCGGCACGACGCCGATCTCGCGCACGACGCCGTCCTTGACGCCGGCGCCGAAGCGTCGCGTCGCCTCGAGCGTCCAGGGCGTCTCGCCCGGCGGCACGCGCCACGTCTTGCCCTGATGAGCGAGCAGGTCCTCTGTCCAGGCGCGCTTGATCAGCCGGAAGTTCTCTTCGAAGGCGTCGCGGTTCGCGGCGTCGATCGCGTCATGCTGATGCGGCAGTGCGCCGTGAATGCCGTGCGTCTGCTGCGCGAGCACGTCGACCCAGCGCCGCTGATAGCCGCGCGCGAAGCCCGCGCACGCGCGCCCGCCGGACATGTGATCGAGCATCGCGATGTCTTCCGCGATGCGGAGTGGATTGTCCGCGGGCAGCACGATGCCGAGCTGCCCGACCCGGATGCGCTGCGTCTGCATCGCGATGAACAGATCGAGCAGCACGGGGTTCTGCGAGATCTCGACGCCCTCGACGTGGAAGTGGTGCTCGGTGAAGTAGATGCCCTCGTAGCCGAGCCAATCGCCGAGCCGCGCTTGCTCGGAGAGCTCGACGAGCATCCTCGAGTAGAGATCACGGCGCAGGCCCGCACAGCCCGCCTCCATCTCCGCGCGGCTGCCGATCGAAGGCAGGTAGAACAGCGACGTCTTCAACCGCGATCCCCTAACAATGGGCGCACTTCGGACGCGAAGCGCGCGAGCTGCTCCTCGCGCTCCTCGGCCCGGCCGACCAGATCGACGATGATGTTGCGCACGCCCGCGCGATGAAGCTCGGCGACGCGCGCGGCCACGTCCGCGGGCTTGCCGAGCGCGGCGTAGCGCTGCGCAGCTTTGCGGAAGTCCATCGCGTAGCGGCGCGAGAGATGATCGGTCGCGGCCTCGAGCGCTTCCTCGTAGCTGTTGCGGACGAGCGTAAGAGCAGGTGGCCGGTGTGGAAGCGCGCGAGCTTGCGCTGCGCTCGGGCGGCTTCGGCCGCGATCTTTTCGAGCCCCGCTCGGTACTGCTCGGCCGTCACGACATACGAGATCCAGCCGTCCGCGAGGCGTCCGATCCGCGCGAGCGCGCCATCGCTGCGCCCACCGCAGTAGACCGGCAGTGGACGCTGCGCCGGCGTCGGCAGCATGCGCACGTTCTCGAGCGGATAGAAGCGGCCGGCATGCGTGACGCTTTCGCCGCTCCACAGTTTCCGTAACAGCTCGATGCCTTCGGAGAGGCGCGCGCCGCGCTCGTTCAGCGGGACGCCGCAGGCTCTGTACTCGTTCGCGAACTCGCCACCGACTCCGACTCCGAACTCGAGGCGCCCGCCAAGCATGCGATCGAGCGTCGCCACCTGCTTCGCCGCGGGCACCGGATGCCGCAGCGGCAGCAGGTAGACCGAGGTGCCGAGCCGCAGCTTCTTCGAGTACGCGCCCAGGATGCCGAGCTGCAGCAGCGGGTCGTAGATCGGGACCGTGAACGCGACATGATCGCCGACCCAAAGCGAATCCCAGCCCTGCGCCTCGCTTCGTTCCGCGATCGCGCGCGCGTCCTCGACGCTCACGACGGTCGTGATCACGCCATACGTCAGCGTGGAGGAGAGGGGGAGATCCATGCGCGCACGGTAGGACGGCTCGCAGCGCGCGCGCATCCCGCGCGGCCGACTGTCTGCTTCACTGTGCGGAGAGCCAGCGAATCCCGACGATGACGCCGCCGGCCAGCGCTGCGAGGAGCATTCCCAGTCGACTCACTCCGCTACGAACGTCTCCCGCGTCCCGTTCACGTCGAGCGTATAGGTCGTGCCTGCGCTGAACTCGCTGCCGAGAGCGACTGCGGTCTCCTCCTCTCCGTAGATCATCGTGCAGGCGACGTTCGGATCGCTCGGCCGCGTGTGAAAGACGTCGACGAAGACCGTGGTCTCCTCGCGGCGCGTGACGGCCCGCGAAAAACGCGCGCAACCGTTCTCGAGCGCGGAGGTGATGTCCGCGAAGTACTGCGGCGGGAACGACTCTGCGATGCGCACCGACACGCGCACGATCGTTGCCCGCGCCTCGCTGCGTGCCTCAGCGCTCGGGTCCGCCAGACGCGTCGGCTCCGCGCGCAGCGGAGGAACGCCCCCTCCGCCGTCGCTGCAAGCGCCGAGCGCGAGAAGCAGCGGAATCGCAGCGAAGGCACGCGTTCGAGCCATCATGCTCAGCTCCCGAAGATCCCGTCGTCCACGTCGACTCCGACCGGCGCGTGATCGCTCCCGCGCACGTCGCGCAGGATGAAGCCGGCGCGCACGAAGCGCATCGCCTCGGGCGACGCGAGCACGTGATCGATGCGCCAGCCGACGTTGCGCTCGCGCACGCCGAAACGCTGGCTCCACCAGGAGTAATGACCGCCGGCCGGTTCGAATGCGCGGAACGTGTCGACCCAGCCCGCCGCCAGCCAGCGCGCAAACTCGCGGCGCTCGTTCGGCAGGCAGCCGCTCGTGCGCCGATTGTCTTTCGGGCGCGCGAGGTCGAGATCGCACTGCGTCGTGTTGTAGTCGCCCATCACGAGCACGTGCGCGCCGTCCGCGCGCAGCTTTTCGAGGCGCTCGAAGAGTCGCCTGTAGAAGCGCAGCTTGAACGGTACGCGCGAGTTATCACGGTCCTTCCCGTTGCCGTTCGGAAAGTAGACGTTCGCCACCACGAGCCTGCCGAAGCGAGCGAGCTGGAGGCGACCCTCTGCGTCGAACCCACGATGCGCGAGCGACGTCTCGACGGCCTCGGGCGCGCGCCTCGCGAACAGGCCGACGCCGCTGTAACCCGCACGCTCCGCTGCGGAGAAGTACGTGTGCCAGCCACGCGGCGCCAACAGGCGGCGCGGCAGCTTCCCTGCGGGGGAGCGGACCTCCTGCACGCCGACGATCTCCGCGTCCGCGCGATCGAGCCAGCGCCGGAAGCCCTTCGCATCGCAGGCGCGCAGCCCGTTCACGTTCCAGCTGAGGATGCGGCGGAGAGCGCGCATCTCAGGCTCCAAATGCGAGTGCCACGCAGCGCGACTTCTCGCCACATCCGTGTGTACTCCGCTGCCTGGAGAGTTCCATGGCGCCCCGCGTCCTCCTCGGCCTTCTCGTCGCGCTCGCGTCGGCGAGCGCTCCCGCCGCTCCGCTCCGCATCGTTACCTACAACGTGTTCGGCCTACCGCCGATCCAGGGCTTCGTACCCGATCGGACTGTCGAGATCGCGCAGATCGCTCCCGGCCTCGAGGCGCTGCACGCCGACGGAACGCCCACGGTTCTGGCGATGCAAGAGGTCTTTCACACGCCCTACTACAACACACTGACCGACTCGAACACGGTCAGCTACGGGAGCCTCACGACCAAGGACAACGGGGGCCCGAACGGGATCGGCGACGGCCTCACGCTGATGTCGGATCCGGCGATCACCAGCTTCTCGCGCGTGCAGTGGCTCGACTGCTTCGGCACCGGCGGTTTCTTGGGCAGCGATTGCGACACGAACAAGGGCTACGCCTTCGCGCGCATCGAGATCGCGCCGGGCGTCGAGCTCGACTTCTACACGCTGCACGCCGACGCCGGCCAAGACGCGAGCAGCCGCGCCGCGCGCCTCGCGAATCTCGCGCAGCTCGCAGCCGCGATCAGTGCGAACTCGTTCGGTCGCGCCGTGATCGTCGTCGGCGACACGAACAGCCTCTACACGCGCTCGACCGATGCGATCGCGGCTTTCGCCGCGGGGCTCGGGCTCAGCGACGCCTGGGTCGAGCACGCGCTCGGTGGCGCGGTGCCGGGCTTCGGCGCGATCAACAACAGCGGCTGCCCACCGCCGCGGGGCAGCGCGACCGGCGGCGCCGTGAATGCGCGCGGCGCGACCTGCGAGGTCGTCGACAAGATCTTCTTCCGCAGCAGCGCCGAGCTTCAGCTCACGCTGCTCGACTACGACGTGCCGCTCAGTTTCGTCGACGGCTCGGGCAATCCGCTCGCGGATCATCTGCCGGTGGCCGCACTGTTCGACGCGCAGCTCGTGCCGGAGCCCGCGCTCGCTCTGCTGCTCGCCGCCGGTGCCGTCGCGCTGCGCGCGCTCCGCCGCGCCTAACGCTCCGCTACCCGGCGCCTCAGTGCGCCGCGTCGAACGCGATGCCCCGCTCGACCTGCGCGATCGCGCGCTCGACGAGCTCGACTGCGCGCCCCCGGTGCCCGCCCTTACGCGGCGCCGCCTGCACTAGCTCGGCGCGCGCTGCGCGCAGATGCTCGAGCGCGGCCTGCATGTGAGGCTGCCCGGCGCCTGCGCTCACGCAGCCGAACGCGAACGCGGCAAGCATCCCCGCCACGGCGAGCGCCCGCGAGCCCATCAGTTCTGGCGATCGAAGCGCATGCCCTTGCGCACCTGCTCGATCGCCTCGTCCACCAGCGCGAGCGCCCGCGTCCGATGTCCGCCCTTGTCCGAGGTCGCCTGCGCGAGCTCGCGCCGAGCCGACTGCAAGTGCTCGATCGCCGCGTGCATGTGCGGTTGATCCGCAAAAACGCGCCCCGCCACGAAGCTCGCAGCGAGCGCGAGCGAGACGAAGCCGACACGAATCAAACGAGCCATGACGATCTCCCTGTGCGTGCTGAAACTCGCGGGCTGCGGATGAGTCTCGACGCCACGCGCAAATCAGTGGCCGCGGCAGCGCTCGCGCGTGAACCGGGTTCCCCAGGCCTCCGACGACTCAGGAGTCCTGAATCAGATACGTGTACTCCCAGAGCCCCTGCTTGTACCTCGCGCGAAGCCGCGTCGCTTCCTCGATCGTGATGTCCCCGCGTCGCCGCGCATCCTCCGCCAGCCTTCGCACCTTCTCGGTCAGCGCCGCCTGGTCGTACTCGACGTACGTCAGCACGTCCTTCACGTCCTCACCCTCGACGACGTGATCCACGATGTACCCGCCGCTCTCGTCATCGACGACGACGTGAACCGCATCGGTGTCGCCGAACAAGTTGTGGAGGTCGCCCAGGATTTCCTGATAAGCGCCGACCATGAACACGGCGATGTAGTAACGGCGGCCGTCGAGCGGATGCAGCTCGAGCACGTTCTTCACGTCGTGCTGGTCGATGAACTGGTCGATCTTGCCGTCGCTGTCGCAGGTGAGGTCGGCGATGATCGCGCGCCGGCTCGGCTTCTCGTTCAGGCGCTGGATCGGCATCACCGGGAACAGCTGCTTCACCGCCCAGTGGTCGGGCGCGCTCTGGAAGACCGACAGGTTCCCGTAATAGGTGTCGGCCAAGCCCTTCTCGAGGTCCTCGAGCTCCTCGGGCGTCTCCTTCAGCTCCGAGGCGATCTTCATGATCTTCTCGCAGCAGTCCCAGAACATGCGCTCGACGCGCGCGCGCGCGCGCAGGTCGAGCTGGCCGACGTTGAACAGCGTCGCGGCGTCTTCCTTGATCTGCATCGCATCGTGGAACGATTCGATCACGTTCTTCTTGTTGACGCCCTGCCACACCTCGTGGAGGTCCTTCAGCACCTTCGGGTCGTCGTCCTTCATCGGCTCGGGCTTGCGGCCGATGCGGACTTCGGACGCCCCTAACACGTCGAACACCAGCAGCGCGTGGTGCGCGACCATCCAGCGCCCGGCCTCGGTGACGATGTCCGGATGCGGCACGCCGGCGCCGTCACAGGCTTCCTGGATCGAAGCGACCACGTCGTTCGCGTACTCCTGCACCGTGTAGTTCTTCGAGCTGTGGAAGTTCGTCTGCGAGCCGTCGTAATCGACGCCCAGGCCGCCGCCGACGTCGAGGATGCGCGGCTTCGCACCGAGCTCGTGCAGCCCGACGAAGATGCGCGTCGCTTCGCGCAGCGCGTCCTTGTGCGCGCGAATCGCGGTGATCTGCGAGCCGATGTGGAAGTGCAGCAGCTCGAGACAGTCGAGCATGTCGCTCGCGCGCAGCTGCTCGACGGCTTCGACGATCTCGCTCGAGGTGAGGCCGAACTTCGACTTGTCGCCGGTCGAGTCGATCCACTTGCCGGCGCCCTTCGACTGCAGCTTCGCGCGGATGCCGATGTGCGGCTTGATGCCCAGCTCGCTCGCGACCTTCACCACGAGCTCGATCTCGTGGAAGCGA
>Ga0187894_10003514_pt1 | contig 17512 bp, 14 predicted proteins | sample GBC1701081metaG_FD_136650 | JGI IMG/M metagenome (GOLD analysis project Ga0187894, IMG submission 136650) | White microbial mat communities from a lava cave in the Kipuka Kanohina Cave System on the Island of Hawaii, USA - GBC170108-1 metaG ...
AAATCTGCCACCAGGTGGGCGCTACCACCAGCGCCCCCAGAGTCAACAGCAAACTGCTGAGGTAGAATCGTCGTCTCGTCATTGCTTGCCTTTCTGCTTGCCTTTCTGCTTGCCTAACGCCGCTGCTTGCCGCCGACGGCGCCAATCTGCATTGCTTGAAAAAAGGGCGGCGTCTAAACCGAAAAGCAGATAAAATTCTGTCCAGTTTTACGGAACCACTACAATACGCAAATTTGTGTGGCATCACAAATTACCCTTGATAATAACCGTATATCCCCATTCATCGCAGCTTTCTTCATCAGTAACACAGATTTAGCGCACTCGCGCCTTTTTCAAGCTTGCAACACAGGCTACAATTTCATTTAGACATTTGCAATCTATCACAGGAGCAGAATATGACAGACGCAGTGATTCTTTCCGGCGCGAGAACTCCCGTAGGCAAATTCCTCGGACAATTCAAAGACCTCAGCGCCATTGATTTAGGCGTAATTGCCGCTCGTGCCGCCATTGAGCGAGCCGGTCTTGATGCCACTTCGATTGATGAAGTCTTTATGGGCAATGTCGTACAGGCGGGCAACGGGCAGAACCCGGCGCGGCAGGTCGCCATCCGTGCAGGAATCCCAGACAAAGTTTCGGCGCTCACCGTCAATATGGTCTGCGGTTCGGGGCTACGTGCGGCGATGCTGGCGGCAAATGCCATTCAAACAGGCGAAATCGAAATCGCTCTGGCGGGCGGCATGGAATCCATGACCAATGCGCCTTATCTGTTGAAGAATGCCCGACAAGGCTATCGCATGGGTAATGGCGAGTTGATTGATTCAATGATTGGCGACGGGCTGTGGTGCGCCTTCGACAACTGGCACATGGGCAATACCGGCGAGGTCGTTGCTGAACGCTACAAGGTCAGCCGCGAAGAGCAGGACGAGTACGCTTTGAATTCGCACCGCAAAGCCATAGCCGCAATGCAGGCGGGACGCTTTGACGAAGAGATTGTGCCGGTAGAAATCCCGCAGAAAAAGGGCACGGCGCTTGTCATCCGTACAGATGAATCACCGCGTGAAGACACAACGCTTGATATGCTTGCCAAACTGAAACCGGCATTCAAAAAAGACGGGACGGTTACGGCGGGAAATGCTCCCGGCGTCAATGACGGCGCGGCGGCAATGATTGTCACATCGGCAGAAGTCGCGCAACGACTCGGCAAAAACCCACTGGCGCGAATCGTCGCACAGGCGACAAGCGGCGTAGAGCCGAAACTCGTAATGATGGCTCCGGTCATTGCCATTCAAAAGACGCTGGAACGCGCCAACTGGCAATTGAATGATGTGGATTTAATTGAGTTGAACGAAGCCTTTTCGGTGCAAGCCGTCGCCATCACCCGCGAACTCGGCATCAACGCGGAGCGATTGAATGTCAACGGCGGCGCGGTGGCGCTCGGGCATCCGATTGGCGCAAGCGGCGCAAGAGTGATGGTCACGCTCTTACATGAAATGAAGCGCCGTGATGTGAAGCGCGGTCTTGCGGCATTATGCTTGGGCGGCGGTAATGCTGTAGCGATGGCGGTTGAACGATAGTCGGGTAGTGCAAAAAAGGTAAGACTGATGGAGATAAAAAGACTCCACCGCAGAGGCACAGAGAACGCAAAGACAGCGCAGAGATTGTCTTCCTCTTCTCTGTCCATTCTCGGTGTCTCCGTGTTGAACTACTGATACAAACCAACGATTTCATTAGCGAAAGGCATCTTATACTAATTCCATTTGATTAGTGCGTAGAGTTCAGAGTTACGCCTTCAGGCGTGATCAATGTGGTACTCTAAACCATACGCACGAATCGCTTGGAATTGGTATTATTTTTGCTTTAGTACCCTTACCGACAAATGACTTACAAGAGAATCTGTATGAAAAAAACTCTGCTTATCTCACTACAGGCATTGATGCTTGTCGCAATGCTTGCGCCTTTCTCTGCTGCCGAGAAATCGCCAAAAAATAACGCCTATTTTGACCCCCTTGCCGAAGGTCCCTTTTCTGTAGGCGTGATTACGACGGTTTTTGTTGATAAGAGTCGCAGTGATAATGTCACCAAAGAGCCGCGCACTCTGGTCACGGAAATCTGGTATCCGGCAACCGACGAGGCTCGCACCAAGCCGAAGAATAAATTTTCCGATTTCATTCCGACGAAGCTCACACCGGAAATCGAAGAGCAACTCCGCAAAGCCTATCCGGCGCCGCTCCCTATCATAGATAGACTCTTCACCGATGACGCGGTGCGTAATGCCAGCCTCCGCGACGGGCGTTTTCCGCTTGTCGTCTTTTCGCATGGCAATAGTGGCACACGCCATCAAAATACCTTCTGGTGTAACTATCTCGCGTCGCACGGTTATATCGTTGTCTCTGCCGATCATACAGGCAATGCGCGAACCACCATCATCAATGGCAAAGTGATTCCCTTTCAACCAACCGAACGCGCTCAATCTGCGAAAGACCGCCCCCGTGATGTCAGTTTTCTGCTCGATAAGATGATTGAATGGGACAAGGGCGCAGAGAAACGCTTTGCCGGCAGGGTTGATACCTCCCGCGCTTGTATTTCGGGGATGTCGTTTGGCTCGTTTACGTCGCATTGGGCATCCGACGCCGACCCGCGATTCAAAGCGGTAATTGCCATGGCGGGCGCGCCCGTTACGCATACGAATCTGACCGTTCCGACGCTCAGAATGCTCGGCACGGAAGACCGCACCCTCGGCGAAGGCGGCAATCTGGCAATTCGTCAAAATCACGCGATTCACAAAGGTCCGGCTATGCTTTTGGAATTAAAAGACGGCGGGCATTTTTCCTTCACCGATCTTTACAAAATTACCAAGCAATTCGGCGATGGCATCGGCAAAGGCAAACGCCGCAATACCAACGAAGAGTTCAACTTTATCTCCATGGATTCGGCTTACCGGATTATCAATTCCTACAGCATCGCTTTTCTCGGCTACTATATAAAAGGTCAGAAAGAGTACCTGCCTTTCCTGCGCGAAAATCGCTGGAAAGACGAGATGACGCTGGACGCTAAGAAAGTCGGGGAGTGAGGGAGTTGGGGAGTTTAAGAGTTAGGGAGTGAGGGAGTTTGCAAAGTTCCTGAATCCTGTGTGCTAATGGAAGTAATCTCATATTTCAGAAAAACAGCATCTTGCAGAATGCAGAGAACAGCAAATAGTCTTTCCTGCACTCTATAAACTCCCTAACTCCCTAACTCTATAAACTCTCTAACTCCTCAACTCCTCACTGTGCGTCCATCGCCAATCGAAACCCCGTTGTGGCGTGGAAATAGTCCTGCGGTCCGCTGGTGCGAAAAGCGGCTTCCAAGCCGACAGGTTGCAATGCCCAGGCGTTGCCGCGCAAGACGCGCTCGGTGTCGCGCCCGTTGAATTGGTCATTACACCATTCCGCCTGACTGCCGGTCATATCCCAAACGCCAAAAACCGATTCATCGGCAAATTGCCCGTTCGTTCGCGCCTGACTGACCTGCATATTGGTCAATGCGCCATAGCCTTGTGATAGACGTGCCGCTTGGGGCCAAAAGACTTCGCCCCAGGTAAAGCGTCGCCCATCCGTGCCACGCGCTGCAACTTCCCATTCGACTTCTGATGGCAGACGATACTGCACACCATCCCTACGGCTGCGCCATTCAATATAACTTTGCGCGTCGAGCCAACTGACACCGCGCACCGCCCACTTGCGCCAGCCTTCGGTCAGACTCGAATGCGCCTTGAGTTCATTACCCGTAAGTGTCAGATAGTTAAAGCCGAAATCACGCGGCAGATGTTCGGCGGCTTCGGCGTTGCGCCCTTCGGCAATCAAACCCTTGAGAAATTCTTCATACTCGCCGAAAGTAATCTCATGCGTTTGGATGAAATAGGCATGAACCTGTTTCCAGACAAAGTTCGGAAATTGCGTTCCGGCTGATTGTCCGCCAACCTTGGCAAAGACCGACGGGATATAGCTAAATCCGGGGCGTTGCTCTTCGGGCTTCAACATCTTGACATTCAAGGTTACATCCTTGAGGCGCGATAAGCTCACCGGCAGTCGCAAATCGGCATATCCGGGAGCGCGAAGCGCCAGCAGATAACTGCCTGTTGGCATTGAATCCAGCTTCATCGGCGCAACGCCAAGCCGATGGTTATAACGCTCATCGAAACTCAGAAAATAGAGGGATTTGCCATCGCGTCCATCGGCTGCCAAGCGTAAGTTAGCAATCGCTTCGGTCAAGGCTTCGTTATCAATTTTGCGTTCGTCAAAACGAAACGGCACAGGCGTCAGCCGATTCCATCTGCCGGTTTCAACATACTTGAAGATAAAGATTTCTGGTTGTACGCCATCCGCCACATTGACCGTCAATTTACCATCGCCATCAATTTCTCGCCGGTAAAGCGATTGGTATTCTTTCGCCCCTGCATAGTCAGCGACATTGTGGGCGTAAGCGTCAATCAAATCGGGTTTATTGCGACGCACCGCCGCCCGCCACATCTCCATATACAGCCCTGCCAATTCAGCCCGTGCTGTAGCATTTGACGCATCATAATCGAAAACCCGCGAATAGTATTCGGCGGCGTGTTCCAGTTGCCCGGTGTACTTTTCGTCTATGCTGTCGGCGGCGCGTTTTTTCGTCAAATCGGCATACGGGTCGCTGGCGTCGCCCTGCGGCACGAGGGCAAGCTGTTTTTCGCGTTCGGCGGTTGCGGCGGCAACAAGTTTCTGCGCTTCGTTCGTATAACTACGAATCATCGAACGGCTCATATAGGTCATCACGCCGACGACAGCGGCGACTACCAAAACAAGCGCCGTCACGCTTGCGCCAACCAGCGTGCGATTGCGGCGCGTCCACTTCAGCGCCTTCTGTAAAATCGTATCGGGGCAAGCAAGCACCGAGCGTCCTTCCTGATAGCGCAGCAATTCGTCGCCAAACTCCCGCGCTGAAGCGTAGCGATCAGCCGCTTTCCCTGACAGCGCCTGGGTGGCAATCGCTGCTAATTCACGCGGAATGCGGGCGGCGCGTAACGGGTTGCTGCGTCGCAAACGGGCGGCAGGCGCTTCAATAGCTTCTTCGGAACCGGCGGCAAAGACCCGCGTATTGGCATCCGGGTAGTTGTAAGGCGGCGACCCCGCCAGCATCTCATAAAGCATTGCCCCGAGAGCAAAAATATCTGAGCGTTCGTCAATCGTGTCTACTTCGCCGCGTGCCTGTTCCGGCGACAGATAACCGGGTGTTCCGGCAACTGTGCCAGCCATTGTGCCTTCAACTTCCACTGAATCAATGCCTTGAAGAACAGCATGAGCATCAGCAACCGGCAGCGGTGTGTCGCTCTGGTGCAGCGATATGGCAGGCGACTGTTTAAGCTTTGCCAGCCCCCAATCCATAATGAGAACTTCGCCAAATTCGCCCAACATGATGTTGTCCGGCTTCAAATCCCGGTGAATAACGCCGCGAGCGTGGGCGAAACTCAAGCCATTGGCGATCTGCTCAAAGATGGAGAGCATACGCGACTGTGAGTATTTCTCCAGCGTTGCTTCGTCGCCAGCCGTCAGCCGTCGAAAGACCGCGCTCAGAGTTTCGCCATTGACTAACTTCATGGTGAAGTATTGCCTGCCGTTGGACAACACTCCCAAATCGTGAATCGGCACGATATTCGGATGTTCCAGTTGCCCTGTGGTTTGCGCCTCTGCCAGAAAGCGTTGCGCCATAAATTTCGACGGCGTACCTTTTGCGGTGTGCAATAATTTCATGGCAATGCGACGGCGTACTATCTGGTCGCGCACCATAATGACGCGCCCCATGCCGCCACTGGCAATCTCTTCGAGGTATTCGTATTTGTTCGTTCCAACATTGGCTGCTGGTATTGGCTGCTGCGTCGGTTGTTCGGCTGGCTGCTGCGAGTGCAGTAAAGTCGGCGCTTCTTCCCGATGCCGGGTTTCGCCGGTAAGGTGTGCCTGCGAGCCGAGAAATGCCGTGCCTCTGGCGGGCTTCACCGTGATTGAGGAACGCGACTCCTCTTCAGTAGAATAATCATAGTCAATGCTTTTCGATAATTTCATAACCTAATCTCCGCTTCAATAGAGCAAGTGTGCTGCAACGTAAGAAGGATTGCGTGAGGTTCAATAGATGCCGTGATGTTTCCGGCATTGCTTCTGCGGATACCTGCAAAATCACTGGTACTGCTCCTGTAGTTGTCGGCTCCACTACGCCACAGCAACACTTTATTGAAGAAGGCGAAGTAAAGTCTAGCAAAAGATAAATAATTTCTAAAAGAGTTCTAAAGACGCGGGGATGCTCTGAGTATGCAGGGTAGAAGTGTGCGTTAGGTGTGTTGCTCCATCGGTTACTAGCGGCGCTGCCGCTTTGCTGTGCGGCGCTGGCTTTGCCCCGCCGAAAGTAATCCCCTGAAATCTTGGGGCTACGCCCCAAATGGCGGCAGAGCCACTTAAATAAAGTATAAAGCGGACGAAAAGGCAGAGCCATTTCGCACATCAAAGCGGCAGAGCCGCAATCACATAAACGACATATTTTGCTGAAAATTTCTTTATCAAGAGAATATCTTTACTTGACTCTTTATTGTAAACTCTCTCCTGTTATGATTTTAGAAAGAGATGAACGCCCGTGGGGAATGTACGAAGTTCTGGCTGAGGGCGACGGTTATAAAGTAAAACGGATTGAAGTGAAACCCGGTCAGCGTCTCAGCTTGCAGATGCACGACATTCGCTCCGAGCATTGGGTCGTTGTCAAAGGCGAGGCGCTGGTAACGATTGGCGAAAAAGAGATTCGTCTGCAACCAAATCAAGACGCCTTAATTCCAGTCAAAACCAAACATCGGGTCGCCAATCCCGGCAGCGAATTACTGGTCTTTATCGAAGTGCAATGCGGCTCTTATCTCGGTGAAGATGATATTACGCGGTTTGAAGACGATTACCATAGAATCACACCAAAGCGGTCTTAATCTGAGTTCGATGTAAAACCGATCTCACCTGAATCAGATTTCCGCCTTCAAGCGGTTTGTTGAAGTGAGAGAAGCAGTTGACGCAGAAGTATGATAAAGGTCAGGCTCACCCTCCGGGCGGGTGCGCCAGCGTTTGTGAATCCATAACCACTGGTCGGGATAGCGGCGGACAATCTCCTCAATAGCATGGGTAAACCGGGCGGTATTGACTTTGACATCTTCGCGGAAATCACCCGTGCGAACACACTCTATTTCCGGCTCGAAGTGTAAAACGTGCTTTTTTTGGCTTTCATCCCAAATCAAAAAACCCGGCACAACTGGCGATTCAGAACGCAACGCAAAGACCGCCAGCCCGGTTGTTGAGCAGGCGGGAATGCCGAAAAATTCACAAAATACGCCTTCATCGGCAACCATGTTAATATCTATTAGCAGCCCGACATCTCTGCCGCTTTTCAGGGTCTTGAGAACTGCCCGCACCGAATCATTCTTATCTATGGTTGAATTTCCTGACAGCGAACGATAGCTGTTTATCAAACCATCAAGCAAGGGATTATCAAGCGGGCGCACCAGAAAGCTCAACGGATGCCCGTAAACGCCTTGTGCAAAAGCGCAAAGCTCCCACGCGCCGATATGTCCGGTCAGCATAAGAACGCCTTTGCCTTTCGCGGCGGCTCTGGCGTAGTTGTCAAAGCCTTCATAAATAACGCGCTCGCTGATGTTATCTGGCGTAATCTTCGGAAACTGCGAGAACTCACCAAGCCCACACCCAAGGTTATCAAAGACGCCTTTCAGAATCTTCCGGCGTTCTGCTTCCGGTACTTCCGGCAACGCCATTTCGAGATTTCTGATTCCGGTGCGGCGCAAGCGGCTCTGTAGATGATAGATGAGGCGGGCAACCGCTTTACCGATGGCAAGCGCGGCGCGACGTGGCAGAAGAGACAAAGATTTCAGCACGAGCCAGACAGGGATAAATTCCAGACGATTACGAAATTTGCTTCTCCGTTTTACCACTTCGTCACGCTAGCACGCGGAAGATTCCTGTGTCAAAGCCACTGATTAGCGGAAATCAGCAGTAGCTTAATCAGGTGAGAAAAGTTCAGAGTCCAGCCTTCAGGCTGCGGTTTCAAACCAGCAAGCTAAAGCCTGAACTCTGATCTTTACCTCTCTTTCACTGCGTTCCTTAGAGAAATCTTTGTTAAAAGTTTCCAAATTTATTGACACGAGAAATGGCTATCAATATAATTAGCACTCTCGACTGGAGAGTGCTAAAACTCGTACATCTCTCCTGAGTTTTAAGGTTTAACGAAATTTCCCGAAAGGAGCAAGTAAAGTTTTTATGGCAAGCATCAGACCACTTCATGACCGTGTGATTATCCGCCGAATCGAAGAAGGCGAACAAGTGCGCGGCGGCATCATCATTCCCGACAGCGCGAAAGAGAAACCGCAGGAAGGCGAAGTTATCGCTGCCGGTCGCGGCAAACGCAAAGATAATGGCGAATATGAGGCGCTGGACGTACAGGAAGGCGACCGCGTGTTATTCGGCAAGTATTCCGGCACTGAAATCAAGCTCGACGGTGAAGAGTATTTGATTATGCGCGAGGACGAAATTCTCGGCGTCATCGAACGGGCAGAGAAAGCAAAAGGCAAAGGTAAATAACATTTCATAAGGAACTAAGGAGTTACAGAACTATGGCTAAAAATATTGCATTTGGCGAAGATTCTCGCCGCAGCCTCCTTGCCGGCGTCAACCGTCTCGCAGACGCGGTGAAAGTGACGCTCGGACCGAAGGGGCGCAACGTCGTTATCGAAAAGAAATTCGGCTCACCGACCATCACCAAAGACGGTGTCACCGTCGCTAAAGAGATCGAACTCGAAGACAAATTAGAGAACACCGGCGCACAAATGGTGCGTGAAGTCGCTTCCAAGACTTCCGACACCGCCGGCGATGGCACGACCACCGCAACCGTTCTGGCACAAGCAATCTTCCGCGAAGGCGTCAAGACCGTTGCCGCCGGCGCGAACCCGATGGCATTGAAACGCGGCATTGAAAAAGCGGTTGAAAAAGTTGTCAAAGAAGTGGAGCGACTGTCGAAGCCGGTCAAAGGCGATGCTATCGCACAGGTCGGTACGATTTCCGCCAATGGCGACGCTACCATCGGCAACCTGATTGCCGAAGCGATGGACAAAGTTGGTAAAGACGGCGTTATCACCGTTGAAGAGTCCCGCACGTTGGAAACCTCGCTCGATGTCGTCGAAGGTATGAAGTTTGACAGAGGCTATCTGTCACCCTACTTCGTCACCGACGCTGAGAGAATGGAGTCTGTTCTTGAGGATTGCATGATCTTGATTCACGAGAAGAAAATCTCTTCGATGAAAGATTTACTGCCGTTGCTCGAACAGGTAGCGCGTCAAGGCAAACCCCTGCTGATTATCGCCGAAGATGTCGAAGGCGAAGCCTTGGCAACCCTCGTTGTCAACAAACTGCGCGGCACGTTGCAAGTTTGCGCCGTCAAAGCTCCGGGCTTTGGTGATCGTCGCAAAGCCATGCTCGGCGATATTGCGGTACTCACTGGCGGCAAAGCCATCACCGAAGATTTGGGCATCAAACTGGAAAGCCTTCAGGTTCAGGATTTGGGCAAAGCCAAGCGCATCATTGTTGACAAAGACAACACCACCGTTGTTGAAGGCGCTGGCAAACAGTCTGAAATTGATGGTCGCGTCAAACAGATTCGCGCTCAGGTCGAAGACACCACTTCGGATTATGACCGCGAGAAATTGCAGGAGCGACTTGCCAAGCTGGTCGGCGGCGTGGCGATTATCAGAGTCGGCGCGGCAACCGAAACCGAATTGAAAGAGAAGAAAGCCCGCGTTGAAGACGCCATGCACGCGACCAAAGCAGCCGTTGAAGAAGGCATCGTCCCGGGCGGCGGCGTGGCATTCATCCGCGCTCAAAAAGCCCTCGAAGGCTTCGTGCTTGAGAATGAAGACGAGAACATCGGCGTCGGCATCGTCAAACGCGCTCTCGAAGAGCCGATGCGTCAGATTGTCGCCAACTCCGGTCAGGAAGGCGCGGTAATCGTTGACAAAGTGCGCTCGAACAAGAGTTCCAGCTACGGTTACAATGCTGAAACCGGCGAATACGGCGATTTGTTGGCAATGGGCGTTGTTGACCCGACGAAAGTGACGCGCTCTGCCTTACAGAATGCGGCGTCAATCGCCGGTCTGTTGCTGACCACCGAAGCGTTGATTTCGGATATTCCCGAAGACAGAGAACCGGCAATGCCGGGCGGCGCAGGCGGCGGCATGGGCGGCTTCTAATTGACCGTTTACCTTCTCGCTAACTAATGCAAAGGCTCTGTTCGTAATGAACAGAGCCTTTTTACCTTCTACAGCTGAGAGTAGCATAGGCTTCAGCCTGTGTGCATTTTCAACTACACAGGTTGAAGCCTATGCTACTCTCAGCTGTGAAGATGATTTTCTTAAAAGCTACGCTTCTGCGCGATTGATACTGTGAAGATTCCTCTGCCGCCAACTTCCGTCATGACCTTCTCAAATCCAGCCTCGCGCACAAGTTCATCGAGTTCCCCTTGGGTGCGCCGCCGCATCACCCAGGGCTTGCCCTGGTGATTGGTCAGCACCCGCGCAATCATCTCAAGCTGCGGATGCCACGGCTGTCCCGTATAGATGAGATAGCCGCCTTCCTCCATCACGCTGGCAATCCCTTTTAGACATTGCCGCACCAGCGCATTGTCGGAGAATAACTCGAATAGCCCCGAAACAATGACAATGTTCGGAGGCGGGTCGAGCGAGGTGTACGATTCAGGGTTGAAAGCGTCCGCTTTCTCAAAGGTGATGCCCGGCAACCCATAAGGCGCTGCCAGTGTCCGCCCTGCCTCGACATTCGCATCTGTATAGTCTCGCAATACGGCAGTAAAGTTTCGATCAGCGAGCGATGCCAATGTTTCCAGTACATAGCGCCCCTGCCCTGCGGCAACATCGAGGATACGCACCGCCGCGCCTTTGCTCCTGATACGTTCAATAGCATCGCGCAACAGCTTTTCGATATTCGCCTTGCGTTGCCGAATACCCACCCACGCTGGATTATTGAGGTAGATGCGGTCAATAAGTCGCCCAAGCAGCAGAGAACCACGCGCCCGGTTTTCGTAGATATAATCGAGCGAACTGCCTGAATCAAAACCCATGCGCCACCCAAGACGAATCCCGTCACTGAGTCGCCCATAGGTCTTCAGGAATAAGCGCTGCGCCGCGAACCAGAAACGCTTCGGTGACCAGCTTGGCAGCGGACTGCTCAACCGCTCATATTCATCGTGTGTATAGGTCGCCTGTAGATAGCCCGGCGCAGGTTCATCGCCCGCAAAGGCGTTGTCAACAAAGTTGCGGATTTCATCAAGGACAATATGCCGATCCTTCTCATGGAGAATGTCGTGATACATTCCCTTAAAGACTCGCATACGCTTTTCATCTGAGCCGAGCCGCTCAAAGAACCGGCGCTCGGCTCGGAGAGATACTACCCAGTCGGCATCACCCGCCAGCACAAGCGTCGAGGTTCGTATCGCACCGGCATCGGCGATGAGGCGCGTCGCCGTATCCTGCAATCCGAGCAGAACAGTGACAGCCATCCGGCGCGAGATCAGCGGGTCGGTATCGTAGCGGCGTGCTTCTTCGGGGTCGTGCGTTAGCAAGCGCCCTTTGACATAGCTCGACACATATAGCGGTTTGCCTCGAACCAGCCAGCGCATCAGGCGCAACGCCGTCCGCGCCAATGGCACATAGAGTTTTACACGCAACGCCGGAGTCACAAGTACCATGGCGCGGACAGGTGGTGCATAGTCGTGAACCCAAGCGGCGACCATCACTGCGCCCACACTATGTCCAAGGACAACCATATCTTCGAGCCGCATTCCATACGTTTCTGAAATGTGACGAACGAAGGCGTCTGCGTCCTTCGCCAGATGCCCAAAACTTGGGGCGTAGCCGCGCTGACCGGATGAGCGCCCATGACCACGCGCATCCCACGCAAAGACAGCCACATCTCGCAGTTGGAGATCGCGCACCACATCTTCCAAGCGTCCCGAATGTTCGTGTCCACGGTGAAAGATAATCAGGGCTTTCGACGTGCGTGCGGTTGGAATCCACGCCCGGTAAAACAGTTCTGTGCCGTCCGCCAGCCTCAGCGAATGCTCGGTCGGTGTGACGGCAAAACTCGTGTGTGTCAGTACATTCATCATAGATAAACTTCCTTTGTGATTTGCCGCGCTGTGTGTGGCGCGGTTGCGGCAGCAAGTTCAAGTACGGCGTTGCGAAGGTCTGCACAAACGGACAGCGCCCCGGCGTCGTTCTGCTCGACTCGCTCATAACTGCGGGCTTTACCGATTACAAGACGCACCCGCGCCGGACGGATAACCCAGCCGCTCTTCGGTAATGATTTGGCCGTTCCCTCAAGGTAGCAAGGCAGTGCCGGATAGGAGTTGCCAGCCAGTAACCAACCAATGCCGCGTCTGAATAAGCCGATGCTGCCATCCATCGAGCGCGTGCCTTCGGGAAAGATCACCAGTACGTTATGCGGTTCGTCGAGCATTCGCTGGCAAACTTTTATCGCTGCAAGTCCTCCTTCGTCGCGGTCAAACAACATCACATTGGCAATGATTGTTGTGAGCGCAAGACGCAGAGGGTTTGCGCCAAAGTAATCACAAGCTGCGAGCGGATAGGCGTGGTGTAGCGTCCGCAAGGGCAGAGCGGAGAGTAAGGCAATAGCATCAAGATGGCTGGCGTGATTTGCCACCAGCACAAACGAACCGTCACGCGGCAGCTGTTCGCGTCCGACAATATCGAAGCGATTGTAGAGTTTCATTGCCGCCCGGGTTGCCACTGCCACAGTGAAACGTGCTGCGTAGACAAGCGGATCGGGTTCTCGCGGGCATTGCCTGAGCCGTTCCATAAACGAAAGCCCGTGATCGTTTGCCGTCTGATAGCGCCAGTTCTTATCTTCCATATGTCCTCCCTCAAAATCCGTGAGTGAACCGCGTGAAATGAAAGAACAGCGGCGCGGTGTAGAGCAAACTGTCTATGCGGTCGAGTACGCCGCCGTGTCCGCGAATGAGCGTACTCATATCCTTTACGCCGATGTCTCGTTTGATGACACTGATGGAGAGGTCCCCGAGAGCGCCGCCGATGCCAACAATCAGCCCTGCTAAAACACATTCGAGCGCCGAGAAGTCCGGCAGCGCAAAGCGCACGGCAAGCGGGAAAAGCGCCGAAATCACCACCGCACCAAGCGCCCCTTCTCGCGTCTTCGACGGGCTTATATTGGCGCAGAGTGGTCGCCGACCAAAGAGCTTGCCGCAGGTGAAGGCAGCAACATCATTGAGTTCGACAGCAAAGATAAGATAGAGCAAATAGCCGTAAGCATTGCGCGTGTTGGCGAGGAATGCCAGATGTCCGAACATCCAGCCGATGTAGAGAAAACCAAAGAGCGACAGCGCAATTGCTTTTAGTTGTCCTTCAGGATGGTTTCGCAGAATCGCTGCGAGTAGTAACGACACGCACACAAAAACCGGCGCTGCCATAAAAAATCCGCACCAGCCCGGGGTGCCGCTTGCCGGGTCAGGCGCGAACGCAACAACGGCAATGCCGACAATTCCACTGAGGCTGATGAACGTCATGGCAAAATCGCGGTGCAGCCCTGTAGCACGGGCATACTCGATGAATGCCACGATAGCAATTAGGGTGAAAAAGCAGATGGTAACGACGCGACCGGCAAGCAAACTCACGCCAACGGCTGGCGCCATCAGCAACCAGCCCCGGTAGGAGTTCCACGCCTGCGAGACGTTCTTCGTAAAGCCGAAGCGAAGAACCGCAATTGTCGCCCCGCCAATCACGAAAAGCCCCGTTGTCAGGAGCGCGAAAAAGCGAAAGACCTCATTGGCGAGGGCTGCCGATGGCGACATGGCGACCTCCTTCACTCTTTTGCGGCGGCGTTTGGCGTTCGTTTAGCAAGCCTTCTGTGTAGCATCGTCCTGCCTCCTGAGTTTGCAATGTACGTCGCAGTGCGCCGCGCCAACGGTTCAAGATGGTTACTGCGAGCAGCACATTGGTCAGAACCAGAAGACTGGTGAGCCAGACCTCCGTGGGCAGCCGGAGTCCCAGCGCGACGGCAAGCGCACCAAACAGCGCCGCACGGTCGCTCTTGCCCATCGGTCCTTCATTGCCCCGCGCTTTGCTTATTTGCATAGCGACCACGCCGGTTGCCTCGCTCACCAGCGTCAGACAAACAGCAACCACTATAAGCGGCGCGGAGACACCTGGCACGAGCGCGAGCGGCAGGTAGAGCGCCAGGTCCGATAGCAGGTCGCCAAGTTCATTGAGTAAAATCCCAAGGTCGCTCCCCGAATCGTGTTCCCGTGCCAGCAGTCCATCAATTGCGTTAAGAGCCATCCGCACCAGCAGCGTCACAGGCAGCAGCAGCAGCGGCAGCGCCGCCGTTGGTTGCCAGACAATTACTATCCCTTGAGCCAATGAAAGAACTGTCGCCGTGATCGTCACCTGATTGGCGCTGATGGCGTGCCGTGCGAGCCAGCGAGTCGCAGGGCGAAGGAGATTCTGAAAAGCAGGCTTGAAGCTGTAAATGCTCGACATAGCGCCTCCCGGTAGCGCCGAAATCCTTCTCGGCAGCCTGCTCACAAAATACACCAGTCGAGCCGTCTTAAGGTGGTGGATTGTGACACTTTCTGAAGTGTCACAAGGGGTGGTCAGTTGTCCATTACTTCAATGCGAATCAAGAGTTGAGAGATGTCAAAAAACGTACCATAGGCTGCCAGCCTGTGGTTGCATCTGTATCACAACCGCAAGCAGAGCAACGCGCCCCTTGCCCGCGAGCCTGGCAGTCAAGGATTCGTTGGCGTTGGACAACTCACTGGCAACAGGCTGCCAGCCTGTTGTACCTTTTCCTCATAGCTGTTTGTAACTCTTGATTCGGATTTTAAGAGTGGTACGAGATGGAAAATTTCCTCTGAGTTGAAAAAGTTTCGGTTATCAATTCTGACGCGCCTCGTCTTATTGCCACGTCGCGTAAAACTCAAAGACGGTGTTTGCACCTGCGGCGTAACGGGTAAAGGTGACTCGTGCTTGTTCGGCTCCGCACATCTCAATCGCTTTGCGAAAGTATGCCGTGCCGCTGATGGTGTACGAAAGCGGCGGTTCTACTTCATAAGTAATTTTCAACAAGCCGCTGTTATTACTCAATACATCATAGGTCGCCGCGCCGAAGTCCTGATACGAGCGATGCAGGTGCGCCGTCTGTTGCAGAAAAGTGTGAATATCAGGATTGAGCAGACTGCTGAACGGACCCGACAGGCTTGAGGTTGCAGAAAATTCGCCAAGCGTTGTAAAAATCTCCTCGCGGTTGCCGCCGATTTCATTGGCAACGGCATTGTCTACCTGGTCGAGGATTGCCAGCGAATACCAGTTATCTATCTCAACCGGCGCAAGGGCGGCGCGGTCAGCTTCCGGCAGTTGCGCGATGATATGCGCCCACGTCTCCTGCCCATGGTTCAGAATGATATAAAGGAATCGCGCTCGTAAAAGCCCGCCTTTGATGTGCATTGCGGCATACTGCGGTTGTGGGCTATCCATATCAACCTCCTGATGGAAAAACAGAAAAGCGGCTCTGCAACAATTCGCGCCGCGCAAAACAATAAACTTCCTGTACAATGAACCCGGCTGTGGCTGGCAATTATAGCCCAAGTCAAGAGGGGCATAAAGCGCATAGCAAAATCGCCAATGAAAACTTTTCGTAACAAAAAAAGCGGCAGCATTACCGATGTTCCCGGCATCAGCGTCGGTCATGCCACCAACGCCGAAGCGCGAACCGGCTGCACCATCATCTTATGCGGCGAAGAAGGCGCAGTCTGTGGCGTAGATGTGCGCGGCGCGGCTCCCGGTACTCGTGAAACCGATTTACTCGACCCAAGTAATCTGGTAGACCGTGTTCATGCGATTTTGCTGGCGGGCGGTTCCGCCTTCGGGCTTGATGCCGCAACGGGAGTGATGCGCTTTCTCGAAGAACTGGGCATCGGCTATGACGTAGGCGTGGCGCGTGTGCCAATCGCCCCGGCGGCAGTAATCTTCGACCTCGCGGTAGGCAACCCGAAAGTCAGACCCGACGCTCAGATGGGCTATAACGCTTGCACAAATGCCACCGATAAGCGAGTGCAAGAAGGACAAGTAGGAGCCGGAACCGGGGCAATGGTCGGCAAGATTTTAGGCATGGAGTATGCGTCACCGGGCGGCATCGGCACGGCATCAACAAAACTGACAAGCGGCGCAACTGTCGGCGTTTTGGTTGTCGTCAATGCGATGGGCGATATTATTGACCCGACAAGCGGCGGGATTCTGGCAGGCGCAAAACATCCGAAGCGGCGCGGCTTTTTGAACACCCAACGCGCCATCGAGCAAGGCATCACGCGGCAATCTTTCGCCGTTGATAGCAGTAACGCTGCCGCTATCAGTAATACGACGCTTGCCGTTGTCGCTACCGATGCGGCATTAACCAAAGCACAAGCGCGTAAAGTCGCGTCAATGGCGCATGACGGACTAGCGCGAGCCATCAAGCCGATTCACACTATGTTCGACGGCGATACTATTTTTGCCTTGTCTACAGGAATGCATCTGGCAGATGTGACAACCATTGGCTCCGTCGCCGCAGAATTACTGACGACTGCCATTCTGCGTGTATGCTCCAAATCATAAATCTATTTTTACCTACTCGAGAGAATAGTTGCAATCTTTCGCACCCCTTCTGGTCCTGGCAAGCTGTTGCTACCCATCATCAAGAAGAAAGCCTTTTTTGCATTATTTTTTTGGCTGAGTAGCAATGCTCCTGTTACTCTTCCAGTTTTTTTATGAAAAACAATGTCAGGTTTTTCTGCATCCTGAAAAGAAAATTCCATGATTTGACTTTGAAGAAATCAGTGCCTATGAAAAGAGATACCAAGCCATAAGGCGAACCGGAGAAGCGCAAGAACCAGCGCCGAAAAAGACCAAAGTGAAAGGCAAATGGAAGCCCACGAAAAGGCGAAACTTGTTGGAAAGATTGAGCAAAAATGCGGACTCGGTGTTGCTATTTGCCAAGCTTGAAGAAGTTCCCTTCACCAATAATCAAGCCGAAAGGGATAGTCGCCCGGTGAAGGTAAAGCAAAAAGTGAGTGGCGGATTTCGCTCCGAGGTCGGTTCTCAAAGTTATAGGCGAATTTATAGTTTTATTTCGACGATGCGAAAAATGAGAGGAAACGCGATTTACCATGCTATCATCAAAGGAGCGCGGCGGACGGACAAGCGCGTTAATAAAAGATTCGGGCTTTGAGTTGGAAAGTAACAGCTATGCAAACGAAAACATCAGACTATCTAGCTGAGAATATGGTGTGGAAACGCACCGCAGACCCGCATTATCCCTTTGCGGCGGAGTTTGAAGGCGAAAAGTGCGTCATTCGGTTGAACGATTTTCCCGATGAGCATCTCTAT
>Ga0187894_10003515_pt1 | contig 17501 bp, 26 predicted proteins | sample GBC1701081metaG_FD_136650 | JGI IMG/M metagenome (GOLD analysis project Ga0187894, IMG submission 136650) | White microbial mat communities from a lava cave in the Kipuka Kanohina Cave System on the Island of Hawaii, USA - GBC170108-1 metaG ...
TCGATGACGATGCACTGCGCCGGGCAGATCGCTTCGCACAGCTTGCAGGCGATGCAGCGCTCTTCGCCGTTCGGGTAGCGCCGCAGCGCATGCTCGCCGCGGAAGCGCGGGCTAAGCGGGCCCTTCTCGAACGGGTAGTTCACCGTCGCCTTGCGCTTGAAGAAATACTTCAGCGCAAGACCAAAGCCCCCGACCATGTCGAGCATCAACGCGCCGCGCGCCGCCTGCAGAATGCTGGCCATTACGTCCCTACCATCGGTCGGCCGACGTAGGCCACGTAGCCGGCCGCGGCGGCCACCGCTACCAGCGAGGTCGGCAGAAAGATCTTCCAGCCCAGACGCATCAGCTGGTCGTAGCGGTAGCGCGGCACGAACGCCTTCACCATCGCGAACATGAAGAACATCAGCCAGATCTTGGCGTAGAAGATGAGGAAGCCGACGAACGATGTGGCCCAGTCCGGCAGCCCAAGACTCTCGACCGGTCCCCACGGCGGATGCCAGCCGCCGAGGAAGAGGATGTTCATCATCGCGCACATGAGCGTGATGGAGAGGTACTCGCCGATCTGGAAGAGCAGGTACGGCGTCGAGGAGTACTCGACCGCGTAGCCTGCCACGAGTTCGCTTTCGGCTTCGGGCAGATCGAACGGCGGGCGGTTCGTTTCTGCCAGCGCCGACACGAAGAACATCACCAGCATCGGGAACATGATGAAGATGGTCGGCCACGCAAACGCGTGCCAGCGCCAGATCCCTTCTCGCTGGTTCTCCACGATGGTCGTCAGGTTGAGCGAACCGACCAGCACCAGCACGGTGATCAGGATGAAGCCGATGGAAACCTCGTAGCTCACCATCTGCGCGGCGCTGCGCAATCCGCCGAGGAACGGATACTTCGAGTTCGACGCCCATCCGCCCATGGTGACGCCATAGACGCCCAGCGAGCTGATCGCGAAGATGTAGAGGATGCCGACGTTAAGATCGGCGATCACCCATCCGGGCCCCAGCGGCACCACCGCCCAGCCGGCGAACGCGAGCGTGAATGTCAGCAGCGGCGCGAGAATGAACACCGTCTTGTTGGCGCCGGCGGGGATGACGATTTCCTTCAGCACGAACTTCAGGAAGTCGGCGAACGACTGCAGCAGCCCGAACGGGCCGACGACGTTCGGCCCCTTGCGCAGCTGCACCGCCGCCCAGACTTTCCTGTCGAACAGCAGCAGGAACGCCAGCGACAGCAGCAGCATGACCATCACGGCGAGGATCTGCAAAACACCGAAGAAGAAGCCCCATGCGGCGCCGTACTGTTCGATGAGCTTAGCCATGCGCGAAGCTCTGCACGGAGTTCGCAGAACTCCGCTCCTCCCCCTGCAAGGGGGAGGTGGGAGGGGGTTGCTGGGGCAGCGCGAGGGCTTGCAGAACACACGGTGCGTGCCCTGCAATACGGCGAGCTGCGGCGCCGACCCCCTCCCAGCCTCCCCCTTGCAGGGGGAGGAGCGGTGCAGCGCTCGTCTTCTTCGAGACCACGCTCATTCCGCCGCCACCTTCGCCGCATCCGCGGCGAGCTTCGCGCATTCGGCCATCGTCTGACTCGCGCGCGCGATGGGGTTGCTCAGGTGGAACGGCGTTGCGGAGAGACGGAACGGCTCCGCACTCACCGCGCCGTCGGCGCCGAGCTTTCCCGGATCGAACCCGCCGGCATCCGCGGCGCCGGGCGCGTAGTCCACCTGGCCGAATGTCGGGTGGTCGGCGATCGTCTTCATCCGCAGCGCCGCGAGCGAGTCATACGGCAGCGTCTTGCCGGCCACCGCCGACAGCGCCCTCAGGATCGACCAGTCCTCGCGCGCATCGCCCTTCGGATACGCCGCCCGCCGCCCGTACTGCACGCGCCCCTCGGTGTTCACCCACGTGGCGTTCTTCTCGGCGTAGGCCGCGCCCGGGAGGATGATGTCGGCGCGGTGCGCGCCGGCGTCGCCGTGCGTGCCGAGGTAGATCACCACCGTCTTGCCACGCGCCGGCAGCGGCGCATCGTCGACGCCGAGCAGCAAGAGCGTGTCGAGCTTGCCGTCGTTGGCGGCCTTCACCATACCCGCCGCATCGAGCCCGCCGTCCTTCGGCGTGAACCCGAGATCGAGCCCGCCGACGCGCGCGGCCGCGCTGTGCAACACGTTCCAGCCGTTCCAGTTCTCCTTCACGACGCCCACCGACGCCGCGAGCTTGCCCACCGCGCGCAGCACCTGGCCGCCATCGTCGCGCGCCAGCGCGCTCTCGCCGACGACAATCATGGGCCGCTGCGCGCCCTTCAGCGCATCGCCGAACGCGCCGAGCTGGCCCAGCGACTGCGGGCCGGCGCCCAGGTGTTCGTAGGGATATCCAAGATCGAGCCGCGGCCCCACGACCCCCACGCGCACGCTGCCGCGCAGCCACGTCTTGCGCACGCGTGCATTCCACACCGGCGCATCCGAGCGCGGGTTGACGCCAACGAGCAGCAGCACGTCCGCCTCTTCGACGCCCATCAGCGTCGAGTTGAATAGCCAACTCTGCCGCGGCCCCTGCCCCAGCTTGGCGCCGGTCGGGCGGCAGTCGAGATTTTTCGACCCCAGCGACGTCATCAGATCAAGCGTCGCCTTCATGCTCTCCGCGCACGCCAGATCGCCGGCGATGGCGCCGATCCGCTCCGGCCCTGCGCGCAGCGCCTGCGCCGTCGCGTTCAGCGCCTCGTCCCACGTCACGGCCACGAGTTTGCCGTCGCGGCGCACATACGGGCGATCGAGCCGCTGGCGCTTCAGGCCATCCACCGCGAAGCGCGTCTTGTCGGAGATCCACTCCTCGTTGATCTCTTCGTTGACGCGCGGCAGCACGCGCAGCACCTCGTCGCCGCGCGCATCGATGCGGATGGCGCTGCCGAGCGCGTCCATCACATCGACGCTCTCGGTCTTGGTCAGCTCCCACGGCCGCGCGTTGAACGCGTAGGGCTTGGAGGTCAGCGCCCCCACGGGGCAGAGATCGATGACGTTGGCCGAGAGTTCGCTGGTCAGCGACGCTTCTAGATACGTCGTGATCTCCATGTCCTCGCCGCGGCCCGTCGCGCCGATCTCCGACACCCCGGCAACCTCCGTGACGAAGCGGATGCAGCGCGTGCACTGGATGCACCGCGTCATGATCGTCTTCACCAGCGGGCCCATGAACTTCTCTTCGACGGCGCGCTTGTTCTCCTCGTAGCGCGTGCCGGACCGGCCGTAGGCCATCGCCTGGTCCTGCAGGTCGCATTCGCCGCCCTGGTCGCAGATGGGGCAGTCGAGCGGGTGGTTGATGAGCAGGAACTCCATCACCCCCTCGCGCGCCTTCTTCACCAGGGGCGAGCGGGTAATGACGTGGGGCGGGGCGCCGTGCGCGCCGGGCCGCTGGTCCTTGACCTGCTGTGCGCAGGACGCGACCGGCTTGGGCGCGCCCTCCACCTCCACCAGGCACATGCGGCAGTTGCCCGCGACGGACAGGCGCTCGTGGTAGCAGAAGCGCGGAATCTCGACGCCGGCCGCTTCGCATGCCTGCAGCAGCGAATAGTCGGGAGGCACGTCGACTTCGACGTCGTCGATGAGAATCTTGGTCATGTATGGCGGTCGAACGAGGGCGTGTTGACCCTATTTGCTGCGCCGCATCAAGGGGCGCACAGGACACATCAAACCGGGGTCAAAGCATCCTTCCCGAGCACGGTCGTCCACGGCCGCACGCGCCAGGCTTTGACGAGCCCGTTGGCGACGTAAGGGTCGCTTTCGGCGAAGCCGCGGGCGGCGCTGTCGTCGGGCCCTTTGAAGAGGAGCACGGCGCCATCGGCGGGATCGGCCAGCGCGCCGGCCAGCACCAGATCGCCCCGAGCGACGGCGGCGCGGCCGAGGTCGAGGTGGGCCGCGCGGAACTGGGGACGCCGCTCAAGGTAGTCGGGCGCGAGGTCGTAGATGAGCAGGAAGTGTTTGTCGGTCATGGGTGGTCTTATGGCCTCCGGGCAGCGTATGGGCGAGGGCTCGAGAGGCTGACGATGCGGCTGTGGATAACTGCGATGCTGGCGTTCCTGACTGCGGCCTGTTCGCCGCTGGCCATGTTCAACGCCGTGATCCCAAAGGACGCTGCGGCCGGGCGGGTGCAAACCGGTCTCGCCTACGGCGAACATGACCGTCAGAAGCTGGATGTGTATCCGGGCGCCGGCGCGGCGGCGAGCAAGCCGATCATCGTGTTCATCTATGGCGGCGGCTGGGATTCAGGGCGGCGGCAGGACTACGCCTGGGTCGGCCGGGCGCTGGCGGCGCAGGGCTTCCTGACGATCGTGCCCGACTACCGGCTCGTGCCGGGCAACCTCTATCCGGATTTCCTGGCGGACTGCGCCGCCGCGGTGCGCTGGACCCGCGACAACGCCGCGCGCCTCGGCGGCGATCCGGAGCGCATCGTGCTGATGGGACACTCGGCCGGCGCCTACAACGTCGCCATGCTGGCGCTCGACAGGCGGCTGCTGGAGTCCGCTGGCGTGCCGGCGACGGCGATCCGCGGCGCCATCGGCCTCGCGGGACCCTACGATTTCTATCCGTGGGACGCGGACGCTTCGCGCAACGCCTTCGGTCAATGGCCGGAGCCGCTGGCGACGCAGCCCGTCACCTACGCCCGCGCCGATGCGCCGCCCCTGCTGTTGCTGCACGGGCGGAGCGACACAACGGTTCGGCCGCGCAACACCGAGCGTCTCGGCGCCCGCATGCGCGCGGCGGGTGGGCGCGTCGAAACCAGGATCTACCCGGACATGGACCACAAGGGCATCTTGCTTGCCCTGTCGCGGCCCTTCCGCAGCCGCTCCAGCGTGCTGGACGATGCGATGACCTTCGCTCGAACTGTCACAGAATGACCGTTGGCATTATTTCTTATGATCCGCCTTGCTTCCTATATCGGGATGCACTACGTTCGTCCGGTCGCTTCCGCCGGAGGGCAGTCGGTACCCTGTTCAGCTGGCGCGGAGGCGATGCGGTCGAGCGTGACGGAGCTTGCTCCGTAGCTTCGCGGACGGGTTGCATGGGTTTGGTTTCAACCCGGCAAATCCGCGAGGGGTAATCCGGAGATCGTGCGAACAGCGCGATGTCCGCACGCCGCCGGCGATCCGTGCCGATGCGCCAACAGCGCTTCCGGCGGAGCCGGCGTGGAAAGACGGTCGCGGGGACGCGAGGCTTCTCGCTTTTCCTTTTTCTTCCGACGCGCTCGCAAGAGCGCGCCAACATCCAGCGAGGTCCGCCTCGCGTCCCCTGCCCTCCATCGAGGGCGAAAGTGAAGCGAACCCGCAGCGGCGTTGCCGCGTGCGGCTATCAGTGCTTGCCGAGCGCTTCGGCCCAGCCGAACGCGTCGGCGCTGGGGCCTTCATCGCGCAGCTTGCGCCAGCGCCCCAGCGCGTCATCGAGCGACGGCTGCATGCCCGGCGCCACGCGCCACATCACCAGCGCCGGCCTGAACGCCGGATCGAACCAGGCTGCCCGGCGCGCATAAAACTTCGCATGCACGGTGCGGAAGGTGAACGCCTCCAGCGCTTCGACAGTCTCCCACACGCTCATGTTCACGACGATCGCAGGATCGTCGAACACATGCGTATCGGTGGCGTTGCCGCTTGCGTCGGCGTAGCGCCACACAAAGCCCGGCGAGCGCTCCGCAATGGCGTTCACCGCCGCCAGATTGTCCATGAACTTCGCGACGCGCGGATCGTCCTGCGCGTAGAGGAGGCGCGCGAGATTGAGCTGCGCGAGGTGTACTATTCGGCGGGCGTGTGGGACGAAGGCTTGTCCAGTTTGTCCCTAAGCCAGTCGAACCCAAGGACAAGCCCGGCAAAGCCAAACGCGAGCGCCAGCATTTCCGGCACGTCCGAAGAGGGGAACCAGTCCATCACTTGTCCTCTATATCACGAACCATGCGACGCGCCAAAAGGTGCAACAGCCAACCAGAAGCGCCCATCAGAACGCGCTCCGGCAGATCCAACGTCGTCTCCAGCGCCGGGTTCACGAACGGCCCTGCCACAGCGGCGATAAGCAACGCCATCGCCATTGCGTTGAACAGCGAGCCGCGGAGCTTTCGCTGCTCGTTGCGCGCCTCACGCCCGTGCGGGCGCCTCCATGGTCTGTCCATCGCCCGTCCTCCCGCCACCTACTCCGCCGCCACCGCCTTCACCTGGTGGACGCCCCTGGCGCTGCGGTAGCGGTCGATGCGCTCTTCGATCTCGTGGCGGAAGTGGCGGATGAGGCCCTGCACCGGCCACGCCGCCGCATCGCCGAGCGCGCAGATGGTGTGCCCTTCCACCTGCCCCGCGACATCCATCAGGAGATCGATCTCGCTGTGCTCGGCCTCGCCGCGCGCCATGCGTTCCAGCACGCGCCACATCCAGCCGGTGCCTTCGCGGCACGGCGTGCACTGGCCGCAGCTCTCGTGCTTGTAGAAGTAGGCGATGCGCGCGATGGCGCGCACCACGTCGGTGGACTTGTCCATGACGATGACCGCCGCGGTGCCAAGGCCCGACTTCATCGCCGCAAGGCTGTCGAAATCCATCAGCGCTTCATCGGCCATCGCCGCGGTGATCATGCGAACCGACGAGCCGCCCGGAATGACGGCCTTCAGATTGCCCCACCCGCCGGTGACGCCGCCGCAATGCTCCTCGATCAGCGTCTTGAGCGGAATGCTCATCGCATCCTCGACGTTGCACGGCTTGTTCACGTGCCCCGACACGCAGAACACCTTGGTGCCGGTGTTGTTCGGCCGCCCGATGGACGCAAACCACTTGGCGCCGCGCCGCAGGATCGTCGGCACGACGGCGATCGATTCCACATTGTTGACCGTCGTCGGACAGCCCCAAAGCCCGGCGTTCGCGGGAAACGGCGGCTTCAGGCGCGGCTGGCCCTTTTTGCCTTCGAGGCTCTCGAGCAGCGCCGTCTCCTCGCCGCAGATGTACGCGCCGGCGCCGTGGTGCATGTAGAGATCGAAGTCCCAGCCATGCACGTTGCCCTTGCCGATGAGCTTCGCTTCGTACGCCTCCCCGATCGCGCGCTCCATCGCGACGCGCTCGGCGACGTATTCGCCGCGGATGTAGATGTAACAGGCGTGCGCCTGCATCGCGAACGACGCGACAAGACAGCCTTCGATCAAGAGATGCGGATCGTGCCGCATCATGTCGCGATCCTTGCAGGTGCCGGGCTCGGACTCGTCGGCGTTGACGACGAGATAGTGCGGCCGGTCCGTCACCTGCTTGGGCATGAACGACCATTTGAGGCCGGTCGGAAAGCCGGCGCCGCCGCGACCGCGCAGGCCGGATTCCTTCACCTGCGCAACGACCCAGTCGCGCCCCATGGCGATCATGTCGCGCGTGCCGTTCCACGCGCCGCGCCGCTTGGCGGACTCAAGATCGGCGCCGTGGCGGCCGTAGAGGTTGAGGAAGATGCGGTCCTTGTCGGCGAGCATTCAGATATCCAGCAACTAGCGTCTGCTTGAAAACGACATGGCGGTGCGCAGCGCAAACCACAGCGCGCCGAGGCCTGACACCGCCACCTGCGGCGACGACAGCGGCGCATCGCGCATGATGATGAGCCACGCGGCGGCGCCGGCGAACGCCACGGTCAGCGCCGCGTAGACGAACATGAAGCCGCCGCCGACGCGGATCGGCTGCGGGATGCGCGGATTGTCCTCCGGCTCAGTCGACATGCGTGTCGCCCCGTTTCGCCGCGTCCATCAGCGGCTTTGCGAGCATGAAGAACGTGATGGCGCCGCTGCCGATGAGCGCACCGATCATCCAGGCGATCTGGCCCGTCTCCAGGAAGAGACACACGCCGGCGATGACGACAGCCGTATCCATCGCGAGCGCTTGCAGGAGCTTGCCGGTCGGCAGCCTGGGGCTCGCGTCACTCGACAAGCGTGCCTCCCAGCGCGCGCTCATCCGGCATGCCCGGCAGCGCGATCGGCCTGGCGAGCGAGCCGTCGTACAGCGAGGGGTCGTTGAGCGTCAGCGCGCCGCCTTCCGGCGCCGATGTCTGGCGCCCGCGCGCCGAGCCGGGCTTGATTGCTTCACCGCGCTTCAGCGCTTCGATGAGCGCCGCGAGATCGTCTGGCGAGAGATCTTCGTGATACAAATCGTCGATCGCGACGACGGGTGCGTTGACGCAACCGCCCAGACACTCCACCTCCTCCCACGAGAGCAGGCCGTCCGACGTGACGCGAAACTTCTCGCCGATGGCCTTGCGGCAGACCTTCTTCAGCTCGTCCGCCCCGCGCAACACGCACGGCGTCGTCCCGCACAGCTGCAGGTGATGCTTTCCGACCGGCGCGAGGTGAAACATCGTGTAGAAGGTCGCGACCTCGAGCACGCGGATGACCGGCATCTCCAGCATGCCAGCAAGCGCTCGGATCGCCGGTTCGCTGACCCAACCCTCCTGCTTCTGCACCAGCCACAGCAGCGGAATGATCGCCGCCTGCTTGCGCTCGGGCGGGTACTTGGTCAGCCACCACTGCGCCTCCTTCAGCGCTGCGGGCTGGAAGGCGAAACTGGCGGGCTGCTCGGCGGCGAGGCGGCGGAAGGACATGACGAATCCTGAAGGGTTCGCGCCCGCCTTACCAGCCTTGGCTTTGCGTTGTCACGGGCGCGGATGGCCGCTCAACGGATGAGGTCCACCCGCGACACCTGCTCGTGGAGGACGGTGTAGATGGCGATGCGCTTCTCGATCATCTGAAGCCCACGGGTGATGGTCTCGTGCTGGATGACCGCATCGCCGTGCGCCAGGCGCCCGGTGACCGCGAGCCGCGGCAGCGGCTTCTCCGCGAAGAGGCTCTCGCACGCGGCCCGCAGCGCCGGCGCCCCGACGCTCTCGGTGCCGCCGTTGAACACGGCGACGATGACATTGGCGGCGAGCACCGCGTGCAGCCCCTCGCCGTCGTGCTTGTTGAAGGCCTCCACGAAGCGCTGGACGACGACGGGCGGCGGATCGACGGGACGGCGGGCCATGCGCTGCGATTGCGCTCCGCCCGACCGCCGTCAACCCACCGGCTGCGCTCGGCGCGTTGCATCGCCGTCACCTTGGCTCAGACCGCGGTCTCTTCGACCTCCAGCCCCGCGCCGAGAATCTTCTTCCGCACGGTCAGAACCTTCGCCCGGTTCTGCTTCTGCACGAGAAAACAGTGCAACAGCGTGAAGGTGTTCGGATCCACCGTGGCGCTGTAATTCACCACCTGCCACCCTTGCCCGAGCAGCGTCGATAGCGGCGCTATGGCGTCAAGTGCGCTCATCGATCCACTTCGCCGAACACGATGTCGAGCGAGCCGAGGATGGCCGAGACGTCGGCCAGCATGTGGCCCTTGTTCATCCAGTCCATGGCCTGCAGGTGCGCAAAGCCCGGCGCCTTGATCTTCAGGCGATACGGCCGGTTCGAACCGTCGGCGACGAGATAGACGCCGAACTCGCCCTTCGGCGCCTCGACGCACGCGTAGACTTCGCCGGGGCCGACGTGGAAGCCTTCGGTGTACAGCTTGAAATGATGGATGAGCGCTTCCATCGAGCTTTTCATCTCGCTCCGGCGCGGCGGCGCCACTTTCGAGCGCTCCGGCATCACCGGCCCTGAGGTCGTCGCCAGCAGCGCGCAGCACTGCTCCATGATCTTCACGCTCTCGCGCATCTCCTCCATGCGGCAGAGGTAACGGTCGTAGCAGTCGCCGTTCTTGCCGACGGGAATCTTGAACTGCAGCTCGTTGTAGATCTCGTAGGGCTGCGAGCGCCGCAGGTCCCACGCCATGCCCGAGCCGCGCACCATGACGCCGGAAAAGCCCCACGCCACCGCCTGCTCGGCCGTGACGACGCCGATATCGACGTTGCGCTGCTTGAAAATGCGATTGCCCGTGAGCAGATTGTCGATGTCGTCCAGCGCCTTCGGGAATTCCTCGCACCAGCGGGCGATGTCGGAGACGAGCTGCGGCGGCAGGTCCTGATGCACGCCGCCTGGACGGATGAAGTTGGCGTGCAGCCGGCTGCCCGAGGCGCGCTCGTAGAAGATCATCAGCTTCTCGCGCTCCTCAAAGCCCCAGAGCGGGGGCGTGAGCGCGCCGACATCCAGCGCCTGCGTGGTGACGTTGAGCAGGTGATTGAGAATGCGGCCGACCTCGCAATAGAGCACGCGGATGATCGAGGCGCGGCGCGGCACCTCGATGCCCAGCATGCGCTCGATGGCGAGGCAGAACGCGTGCTCCTGGTTCATCGGCGCGACGTAGTCGAGCCGGTCGAAGTACGGGATCGCCTGCAGGTAGGTCTTGTACTCGATCAGCTTCTCGGTGCCGCGATGCAGCAGGCCGATGTGCGGATCGACGCGCTCGACAATCTCGCCGTCGAGTTCGAGTACTAGGCGCAGCACTCCGTGCGCCGCCGGATGCTGCGGGCCGAAGTTGAGCGTGAACGTGCGGCGCTCTTCGGGCGGCGCGACAACGACATCGTCAGCCATTGCGTTCAGTCCGTTGTTTGCGAAGAACAGTGGCGATGCCGAACGCCGCCGAGCACAGTATCACACTTGCGACAGCGCCTGCCGCCACATCCAGAACGCCAATCGAACGGCCCTCGTTGTACATGAGGGCAACACGCAGCAGTTCAATCAGTACTATGGCGCACGCCGTTCCGATGATCGCGCCACGAAGTGTCTTGCACGAGTAGCCCACAATCGCTGCGGCGCCGATCCGAATAGGGTCCGCCATGCTGCCTAAGAGATAGAAGAGCATTGCCTAACCCTGAGCCTTCTCGTCGCCGGGAAGCGTCATGCCTTCCCATGGCGAAAGAAAATCGAAGTTGCGGTACGCCTGCGGCAACTTCACTGGTTCGTACACCACGCGCTGCTGGTCCGGATCGTAGCGGACCTCGACGTGGCCGGTCAGCGGGAAGTCCTTGCGCAGCGGGAAGCCCTGGAAGCCGTAGTCGGTCAGCAGGCGCCGCAAGTCAGGATTGCCGGCGAACAGGATGCCGTACATGTCGAACGCTTCGCGCTCGTACCACGCGGCCGCCGGATAGACGCCGATCGTACTCTGCGCGGGCGTCGCTTCGTCGAGGCGGATTTTCACGCGCAGGCGCTTGTTCCGACGCATGGAGAGCAGGTGGTAGACGACCTCGAAACGCTCGGCGCGCTCAGGATAGTCGGCGCCGCAGAGATCGACGAGCGTGCCGAACTGGCAGCGCGGATCGTCGCGCAGGAACGTCAGCAGCGGCACGATCTGGTCGGCGCGCGCGACGATGGTGAGTTCGTCGAACGCGACAACGTGCGATTCAACGGCGCCACCCATTGAACCAGCGATGTGCATCGCCATCTCATCAAGCGGCGCGAGCGGAGCGACGGCGTTGCTCACTGCATCGTCTCCAGACCGCATGCGCCGTTGGACAACCACCAAAGTACTGCACTTCGGTATCCGGCGTCCTTCTCTGCGAGCCATGCGCGGCGATTGGGAATGTCAAAATTCAGGTAAAGCTCCGCGTACGCCTCGCCGGGCTGCCCTTCTACGGGCTCAAAAAACATCTTGGAGTGAACCATGCTCTCCAGCACATCGCGTGGATCGTCGCCCAATCCCGCGGTGAAGGCCGTGATCGTCGAAGCTGCTGGCGCGCCAGTCCGAGGTCGATCCCACCATTCCTCGTAGAGACTCAGCAAACGATCCGTTGGATCACCAATCGACTTGAGGATCAGCGCGCCCCAAGTGATTTCGATGCCGTCGTTGGTGGTTTCCCATCCAGCCGTGGGGATCCTCACCTCAAATCCGACGATGTCATCAACGTGTCGCGCCACGGCACGAAATGCGACACCGGGAGAACTGGTTTCGGGCCCGTCCACTGTGACGTCAGTGACATCAAAGACAAAGTCTGCCCACGGCTTCTGACCCTCAAACCCCTCTCGGAGTTCGGAAAGCACATCGACGTGGGCGACGGTCATCGCTCGATGGTCCCCTCGCGGCGGATCTTCTTCTGCAGCGCCAGCACGCCGTAGAGCAGCGCCTCCGCTGTCGGCGGGCAACCAGGCACGTAGATGTCTACCGGCACGATGCGATCGCAGCCGCGCACGACAGAGTACGAGTAGTGGTAGTAACCGCCGCCGTTGGCGCAGCTGCCCATGGAGATGACGTAGCGCGGGTTGGGCATCTGGTCGTAGACTTTGCGCAACGCGGGAGCCATCTTGTTGGTCAGCGTGCCGGCGACGATCATCACATCGCTCTGCCGCGGCGAAGCGCGCGGGGCGAAGCCGAAGCGCTCGGCATCGTAGCGCGGCATCGACATGTGCATCATCTCGACGGCGCAGCACGCCAGGCCGAACGTCATCCACATGAGCGAGCCGGTGCGCGCCCAGGTGATGAGATCGTCAGCGGCAGCAACCAAGAAGCCCTTGTCGGCCAGTTCATTGGAGAGGCCGGTGTAAAACGGATCGTCCGCCTTCACCGGCGCGCCGCCTTCGACGCCCGCGCGGCCAGCCGCGCCCGCAGGAACGATCACGCCCATTCTAGAGCGCCCTTCTTCCATTCGTAGACGAAGCCGACCGTTAGCACCGTCAGGAACGCCATCATCGACCAGAACGCGAAGAAATCGCCCTGATCGAGCGTGATCGCCCACGGAAAGAGAAACGCCACCTCAAGGTCGAAGATGATGAAGAGGATCGAGACGAGATAGAACCGCACGTCGAACTTCATCCGCGCGTCATCGAAGGCGTTGAAGCCGCACTCGTAGGCGCTGACCTTCTCCTTGTCGGGCGAAGCCGGGGCGAACGCCCAGGCCGCGATCATGAATCCCGCCCCCATCGCCCCGGCAATGAAGAGGAAGATGACGATCGGCAAGTATTCCAGCAGCAGTCCAGACATGGATTTCCCAACAGGATTCCAAGGCAAATCAGCGCGGCGGAGGCTACGCGCGAGGGCACGCTAGGGCAACGGTGCTGCGCTTGCGAACGCTGCTCAGGGCCAGTGCGCGCGGCCAATGGCCTCAAGACGGTGCGCGGTGGCGGCAAGCCCGCTCTCCTCGACGCGCTGTCCGAGGCGCTTCCCCAGCGTCCGCGCCGTCTCCTCCGTCACGCCGATGGCCTCGGCCGCCGCCTTGAGCGTGCCTTCGGACTCCAGCGCGCAGAGCAGCTGGATCTCGCGGGCGGAGGCATCCACCTGCACCGCGCCTTGCAGGCGGATGGCGAACGTCGGGAGGAAGCGGGCGAGACTCGCCCCGGCTTCCGATTCACCGGACAGCGCGACCATCACGGACGGCCAGAACTCGTATCGGCCCATGCCGTTCTGCCCGAGCGTCACCGGCCTGGTCCGGCGGTCCGAGTGTCGCCAGTCGCCCGCGAGCAGGATGTCGGCGCGCGTCTCGCGGAACGCCCGCTCCTCAGGGCCGCCGGCGAGCGTCAGGCTGGCGCGCGCGCTCGCCTCGAGAGTCGGTCGCACCAGTAGCGGCGCCGCCGCCCTCTCCACAATCTCGCGCCCGATGGCGCCAGCGCCTGGCCCTCCGCCGCCCACGTCACGGAGCATCTCCGCCCCGAACAGACTGAGCGCGGCGATCTTGCCGTCGCCGTCGAAGCGGACGTGGACCGTCTCCAGCGCCATGGACGGCCCGTCACGGTCCTCGCCGCTGCCATCGAGCGCTTGCGCGACATAGGGGCTGCAGTCCTTCACGAAGGCGAGGTCGGCTGGCGAGAAAGGCTGCGCATCGTCGCCGCGGTGGGCGAGCATGATCCCGATGCGTCCCTTGGGCGAGACGAACGCCCCGTAGATGCCGTGCCGGATGCGCCGCTCGCGCCGAGCGACGACCATGAGCCCTCGGCGCCCTCGCCATAAAGCGTCACAGAAACAAAGCGGTCCACGCTGGGGTCGCGGAGGATGCGGGAGGGGGACGGTATGTCCTCAGGGCCCGGCCAGATGTCGGCCGCGATCAGCATCCTGAGTTCGCCGGTGATGGTCTCGCTGCCCATCCAGACGCTGAAGTCCGCCTCCGGCACCTCCCGGGACGCCAGGGTCAGAAACGCCGGTCGCACCGCCGTCTCCAGCGCCCGGCCGATGGCGCAGATCTGCAATAGGACCACCAGCGGCGCAGGCAGGTCCGCCTTCGACAGGGCGCGGATGCGGTCGACCGTGCGCCCCGTCCGCGGACTCGCCATCGGCGCCTCTCCCTCATTTGTCCCCCCTGCCGGGGACAGACGCGCGCGCGTCTGGGACCTAATTGGTAGCTCACCCGGCGCGAGGTTGTCGCCCGGCCCGAAAGGCAGAGCTTCCCATGGCCACGAAAACCGCCCCCCGCTTCAGCCGGATCCGGTACGTCGCCCCCGCCGGCTCCCGCAGCAACAGCGCGCTCCCCGCCATCGCCATGGTCGTCGCGGCGACGCTCGCCATCGTGCTGATGTCTGTGACGATCTCCGCCGCGCAGGCGATGGTGTGAGAAGAGGGACATGGCGCGAGTGACGGGGCTCGAACCCGCGACCTCCGGCGTGACAGGCCGGCGCTCTAACCAACTGAGCTACACCCGCTGAAGCGGAGCGGGCGGGATAGGCCCGACCGAATCCCCGGTCAAGCGTGACGGTGAAGCAGTGCAGTCCGCCTCCGCCGAGGCTTCGGCGGACACCAACCTTCACTCGCCGGCTTCGCTCCGGCATGCCAGCCGAAGCTCGCGAAGCGAGCGAAGCGAGCGAAGCGAGCGAAGCGAGCGAAGGCCGGTGGGCGGTGACGGGATCGAACCGCCGACCCTCTCGGTGTAAACGAGACGCTCTACCGCTGAGCTAACCGCCCCACCTGCTCAACATACCGCCCAATCCTGGGCATGAAAGCGGCCCCGGGAGAAACCATGATCCGATCCATCGCCGCAGTTCTCGCGCTCGCGTGCCTTGCCGCCTGCGCCTCCACGCCGGGCGTCGAGGACCTGACCGTCTTCCCTGCCTCGCTTGCCGGACGATGGGACAACGCCGCGCAGTACGACGCCGCGCCCGACGATCTGAAGCGGCCGCCGACTGCGCCCGATGACGAGTGGCTCAATCGGGTCAGCATCATCTTCAGTCCGGTGCGCGTGCCCGCGACGCTCGCGCCGGCCGCAACCCTCGTCGAGTGGCGCGGGAGCGACAACGCCCTGCTCGGCCGCGGCGTATGGGCATTTCGCCGCGACGCCGACAGCGTCCAGATCGACCTGTACGAACTTGTGCGCCCGAGCGAGGCGCCGCCTCCCGACATGCTGGACGCTGCAGACCTGCGCTCGAAAGGCTCCGGCTGCGCCCTCATGCTGACCGGCGCAGCGGGCGCGTGGAACGCCCAGACCGATCCGGAGACATGCCGGGCGGGCGACGCCGGTCTCGACATCAGGATAACGGCGATGCCGACCGGCCTGCTCTACCAGGAGACCGAGCGCAATCCCGACGGCTCGGTGCGCGCGCGCAGCCCGGGCGGACCGCCCTACGACCTGCGTCGCCGCGCGCAGTGAGCGGGCCGTCGCTGTCGCCGCACGCCGCGGTCGCGGCCATCGCGCAACGCGCGCGCGGCGGCAAGGTGTTTCTCTCCGCCGGTCCCGCCGAGCCGCTGGCGTTGCATGACGCCTGGCGCGCCGATCCCGAAAGCGCCGCCGACCTCACCTTCGCAGGTCTCTTCATTCCCGGCATCAACCGCTTCGACTACGCGAGCCTGCACCCGCGCGCGCGGATGCAGCTGTTCATGTTGTCGCCGGACTGGCGCGGCGGCTTCACCGAAGGGCGCTCGCCATTCCGGCCGCAGCACTACTCGCAGTGCTATGCGACTCTGGTGCGCGAAGGCGCTGAGGTCGGCGTCTTCCACGTCAGCCCGCCGGACGAGCGTGGCCGCTGCTCCTTCGGCCTATGCGCCGACGCGCCGCCGGCGATGATGGCGCGCGTGGGCTGGAAGCTCGCCGTCGTGAACCGCGCGATGCCCGCGCCGCGCGGAACGCCGCGCGTCGACCTCGCTGCGTTCGATGCGATCGTCGAAGTCGACTGCCCGCTCGCCATGCTCGACAGCCCGACGCCCGCCGGCGCCGAAGCCATCGCCGCGCGCGTCGCCGCGCTCGTGGAGGACGGCGACACGGTGCAGACCGGCGTCGGCAAGCTGCCGATCGCCGTCACCGCCGCACTCGCCGGCAAGCGCGACCTGCGCATCCACTCCGGTCTGCTCGCCCCCGCGCACCTCGCGCTCATCGACGCGGGCGCCGTGCGCGACGCGCCGGACGCCGTCGTCGGCGGCATCGCGGCGGGCGACGCTGCCTTCTACGCGCGCATGGGCGCAGAGCCGCGGCTCAGGCTTGCAGGCGTGCCCGAGACCCATGGGCACGCAGCGCTCGCGGCGATCCCGAGACTCGTGGCGATCAATGCGGCGCTGGAAGTGGACCTGCTCGGCCAGATCAACGCCGAGATCGCAGGCGCGGCGCAGCTTTCCGGTACCGGCGGCCTCATGGATTTCGTGCGCGGCGCCCGCGCCTCGCAGGGCGGCCGCGCCATCGTCATGGTGCAGGCCGAAACCCGCGGCGCCTCGCGCGTCGTTCCCCTGCTGAAGACGCCGCCCACCATCGCGCGCACCGATGCGCCGATCGTGGTGACGGAATACGGCGCCGCCGATCTGGCGCCCCTCGACATCGATGCGCGCGCCGAGGCGGTGATCGGGCTTGCCGCGCCGGCGCATCGCGAGGCGCTCACGCAAGCCTGGCGCGACTTGCGCAAGGCGATGTAAGCGTCAGAACGGCGTGCGCTGCATGATCAGGTCGACGCTCGCCACCGGGAAGCCGAAGTAGCTGACCTTGGCGCGATTGAGCACCGCGCCGCGCGCATCCTCCACCAGCACATCCTGAAACCGCACACGCCGCACGCCGCCGCCGTCCTTCGGGATCGCCATGGTGTAGGCCATGCGATAGGCGCCATCCTCGATCCAGCCACGCGCCATGCCGACGGTATCTTCTCGGCCGCCTTCGTAGCTGCCGTCGGCCAGCTTGCGCAGCTTCCATGTCTTGATGTCGTTCTCGCCATCGGCGTAGCGGAACGCCTCCACCAGCGTCAGCGTTTGCCCGTCCCAGGCGCCATCGAGCGTCACATCGAACGCGCGCGCCGCGCCAGTGATGCTCTTGAAGGCGCCGCGGCCGTAGAGACGGCCGACCAGATCTTCCTCCGGCACAAGCCGAGCGGCAGGCGCTGCGGCTTCGGGCGCGCCCGGTCGCGTCGCGCAGCCTGACGCCATCAACGCGGCGACCAACAGAAATGCGCGCATGATGTCTCCCTCGGTCGTTCCGGTACGTCAGCGGCGACACGGCGGATCAGTTGTCCCGCGGCACCCGCACGCACAGATGCGCTGCACCGACGCTCACCTCCAGAAGCTGCTCGCCGCCGACCTCGATCATGCGCCAGTCCGTGGCAGGGCGTGCACCGTCGCGCAACACCTCGCGCACGCGCGGATCGATCGGATCGGGGTATTTGCGCAGCGCGCTTTCGTCGCCGGCCCACACCAGGCCCGCGAGCATCTTGCTCAGGTCCGCCACCGGCA
>Ga0187894_10003516_pt1 | contig 17498 bp, 16 predicted proteins | sample GBC1701081metaG_FD_136650 | JGI IMG/M metagenome (GOLD analysis project Ga0187894, IMG submission 136650) | White microbial mat communities from a lava cave in the Kipuka Kanohina Cave System on the Island of Hawaii, USA - GBC170108-1 metaG ...
ATCTCAGATCAAGTGATGGAAATCGCGTGCGGTTTGCATAATCTAAGAGTTACTTGCCGTCAACCAATGCCAACCGTTGAGTTGCTTGACTTGGTTGGTTCTGCTTATTTCAGATAATGTCTACAGAAGATTACGCCACAGGAATCGAAAGCAAAATAGTGTTTTGCTTCGTGGTTCTGAAAGCTCTACGGTATCTATAAGTGCGACATAGTTACAAGGCGAAATGGCTGTTTTGCTCCGTAGCTCTGAAAGAGCGGCATTGAATAGCCCGGTGCAACGCGCCGGGTCAAGATGCCATACGATAACAAGCTCTGTAAGAGCGACATAAACCTATTGCGCCCTTGCAGGGCTTCTCTGTGATTGCCGCTTGCGCCCGGTGCAACGCACCGGGCTATTGAATCTGACCACTTCGTGGCTTGGGACTCTTTGCTTGCAGTGAAACTCATTGCTTGAAGAAAGTACGCTGAACCGTAGGTTTTCACGCCAACGAATGCGATTCGGATTTTAAGATTCAGCGAGACTGGGCAATCACTTCGTCTGCCATTTATCTTTTGTGCGAATACTTGTTCATAGATAGCCAGTGCAGTACAATCGGACTAGAGCTTATGTCTGTGTCACCTGAACATCCCATCAGGATTCTTCTTGTAGACGATCATGTGGTCGTGCGTACCGCCTTGAGCGGGCTGATTCAAACTCAGGACAGTCTCAAAGTCATCGGCGAAGCGAGCAGTCGCAAAGAAGCGCTCGACATTGCCGAGCGCGAAAAGCCTGACGTGATTTTGCTCGATATTGAACTCGGCAATGAAAACGGTCTTGATTTCATCGCTGACTTATTGAACGCCAGTGATAATACGCGCATCGTCATGCTGACCGGCGTGCGCGACCCTGAAGTGCATCAACGCGCCGTCAGTCTGGGCGCGATGGGCGTGGTGCAAAAAGAGAAAGCCTTTGAAGTTCTCGTTAAAGCGATTGAACGAGTCAATGCCGGCGAAGCGTGGATTGACCCTTCTTTAATGGCGCGGGTCTTGAAACAGGTTGCCAGCGCCAACAAGCCCAAGCCACCTGACCACGAAGCAGCGAAGATTGCGTCGCTGACCGGCAGGGAACGCGAAGTGCTGACCGAGATTGGCGCAGGGTTAAAGAATAGAGAGATTGCTGAAAAACTCTTTATCAGCGAATGGACGGTGCGCCATCACATCACCTCTATCTTCTCGAAACTGGAAGTCTCCGACCGCGTGGAATTGATCCTCTACGCCTATAAACGCGGACTCGCCAGCCCGCCACAATAATCCTGAGCGAAAAAGCGATTTGAACCACGAAGAACACGAAGAACACGAAGAAAAGATTTTGTTTAGAGAGTCCAGAGAGTCTGGCAAGTAGCTGCAATGTTCATTGTCCATTGTGCATTATCTATTGTTGCAGAGAGCTAGTGCGCCATTTCGATAGAGATGCGATTACAAGGTTGCTCCCTCATTCGACAATGAACAATTGACAGTGGACAGTGGACAATGTTCCTCCTCTTCAGGCTCTCTGGACTCTGCCTCTTTTTTCTTCGTGTCCTTCGTGTTCTTCGTGGTTCAAATGTTCCCCTCCTTACTCAACCACGCCGGTATTTTCGTTTGCGCTCCCATCATCGTAAAGAGTCTTTCAGCATCTGCGGTATTGGTCGCTAAAAACTGATGTTTGATGTCACCGAATTTCATGCCTTTGGCGGTGAAATAATCGAAATAAATTTCCCGCGCTCGCTCAACGACAACGACCCGCGCCGCTTGCAGTTGTCCGAGTTGTCGCGCCTGCCGGTAATGAAAAGCCTCAGATAATCGCTCATCCAATGCGCCGGCAAATCCAGTTTCTTTCGGTGTCGCCTCGTCAGTGATAAGAAGATAAAACGGCGGCTTGCTGAGTACCGGCAAGAGTATCTGAAAAGCAGTTGTCGTGGAAAGATTTGCCAGACACTCGCGGACAAAATTCTCATTCAGTTTTTCGCCTACCAGGTCGCAAACGCGATTGCTCCTGCCAATAAATTCCAGACACATGGTTTCCTGATAACGATGCGTCGCCCTCACCCTGTCGCCGAGGCGATAGCGATAAAGCCCGCCTTGTTGCGTGATAATGATTTCATAGTCGCGTCCGGCTTCGAGTTCAGGCAGTAAACGAAGGTTTCCCGCCTCGTCGAGAAATTCAAAAAAGACTTCTGTGAGCATCGGCACATAACCGCCTGCTTCTATAAGCGGCAAGGTCAACGGCGCTTCTGTAGCAAGCAAGCCTTTGCCTTGCAGAAAACAATGCGGAAACTTTGCCCGGAGCCGTTCGGCTGCCTGAGCAGCATGGGCGCTCGTCCAGCACGAGATGATTTTCAATTCTGCCCAGACCCTCTGCCAATCAATCGGCTTTTCTTCTAGTAATGCCAATCGCTTTGCGTCCGGTACGTTGAACCTAAATTCCATATTCTGAACTCGCAGAAAGCCGCGTTTGAGATCATCAATCAATAATTCCCGATAGATTTGCGCGAAGTCGAGAATCACTTCCAGAAACGAAGGATTCCAGATGGAGATAACCTCAAGCGATTCTTCAGCAAGGAGCAGCACAGCAAGTGCGCGTTTGAAATCCGTCGGGTCGCGCAGTTGTTTGATCGCCGATGGCACGACGAGAAAGCGATTCATCAGCCCGCGCAGCCAGCCGTTCAAATAATCGCGGTCATCGCTTATGCCAATCGCTCTGCCCTGCGCGGTCTGCTCAGGTTGCTGAAATGCGGGCGAGACGCTGATAAAGGTTTTACCACTACGAAGCGGCGGCGCATGGGCAAATAAATCGGCTACCCAGATGACGAACATTCGATTGAAAGAATCTTTTAAGGCTTGCGTGTAAGGGATCGTTTTTAATCCCCCCGAACTGCCGGAAGTCTGTTCATAGAATAACACCGGCTCGGCAACCAGTACCTGCTTTTCGGTTCGCTTTTGCCGTTCCATCCAATCGCTCAAATCGTCATAGTCAACTATTGGCGCTTTGGCGGCAAAGCTGGTGTAGTCGTCGCTCGCCTTGATGTTCAAAGAGCGCCCGTAATCGGTCTGTGCGAGATTGCTGATAATTTTATTGAGCAGTCGTTCTTGTGATTCTCGCGGTTGTTGCAAGGCATGAGTAAAACGGCTGGCATGGGAGCGCAGAAAGGGCTGCAAAACCGGGCGTAACAGCTTCAGCATCGTCATACAACACTCTTTTCGATTGGCGAAGTTTCTATGCGTTGATTGATATGCACATCGGTCAGCACCGGCAGATAAACACCGGCGGCAATCTCCGCGCCAACACCGATGCGCGAGCCGCCGCCGATAAAGACATCATTGCCGATTTTAATTCTCCGCACATAGAGAATCATCGCCTTGCCTTTCGGTTTAATAGCGTGACCGAGCAATTTGCACTTATGCCCGAAAAGCACACGGTCGCCAATGTCGAGCATCGAACGGTCGGTAATTTCAATGTTCGGCGTCCAGTAAACGCCGCGCCCGATGCGACTGCCGCAGAGCCTGAGCCACGCGCTATAGAGTCCCGGCACAATTCTCAAAATCGCTTCGAGTTGCGGCACAGCCGTATAGAGAACCTGAATCTGATGCGCTCCCCACCAAGCGGAATACTCGCGTTTACTGAGGTCTACGGGGCGTTCCCGAATCGGATAAATTACCTGATGTAGACGCAACGACAACGGCGGCAACAGATATACAATAACCAGCAGCAGTAGCGGTTGCCAAACCGACGGACGATAGCCGAACCACAGCACATCCGCCAGCACGAGCAGCAAAATCAATGCCGGATAGAATGAAATAAGTCTGCCGCGTATCGTCATAGTAGACCTTGAATCTCAATCAATGCCTTTCTATTTACCGAAATCGCCCGCAGAAAGCAAAAGCACATCGCCGGATTAGCGTCTTACGGTGACTCTTTGGCATTCCGGCAGAGGTGAGCCTCACTATCTTTGTCAGAAAAAAGGAGAAAGCGAAGCAGTTAAATTCAGGGAGTGAGTAAGCGCAACTATGACCTTGTCTATGCTTCTTTCCGCAAGCGGATGGCGGTCTGCGGTTCGGCGGTGAAAGAGTTTTCGGCAAGGGGGAACGCTCTCCTAGACCGGGTTGCGCCAACGACAGCAACCGCAAGTCAAAGGAGGTGGCAAGCGAAAAGCCGATCAGGACTGCACCTGGATTGCCTGGTTCGCCGGCAAGTTGTTTTATCAAAGCGGTGGCAGGTGTTGGCGCAAAGCGAGGGTGACGTGGTGTTGATTCAGGATGGCGCACGCTAGCATACCGCGAAGGCGATGCCGCAAGCCTTTTGCTGCCCTGCACAACTTGTCATAGAATCAAGTAGTCGCTTAACTTTTTTAACAACCGACGATGGCGCTCTGACGATATAGCGCCAATTACGCCGACCATCTGGCTTTGTGGAACAACGGTCAGGTAGCCTAAGCGTATAAGCGATTTTCCAATCAGACTACTGGCAACAAAATCGTTGTCTGTAGGTGCAATGATCTCATCAAAATTCTTCACCTCCTGATGCAGTTGTGTGCTAACACCGCAGACCAGCATATCTTGAAACGGCGGCATCTCACGAAGAACAATCGCCGGACGGTTCTTTATCGTGCCGTCTGTTTGCGGCATAGCGACGATGCCGACATCACCTTCCTTCATACTTTGGGTTCGCCTCTTTAATTAAGTCTAATGAGTATTCCGGTTCATCATTGCCGTAAGCGCGTTCCAGATTGGCTAAAGCAAAGCGCGTCCAATCCTGTCGTTCTTCATCCTGCATCGGAATCACACTGACAACTAATTTGGTGTTTGGCGCAAGCTCGTAAGGTTCATCCAGAACAATCTGTTTGCCATCAAAATGCGCCTGTAAGGTAATAATCTCCATAATGTTCAACTCCCCTACCATCTTACAATTGCATTGCCGCAAAACAAAGTGCCGGAAATAACCAGAAAACCTGTCGCCTACACCGGCGGAATCAATGGCGAAGAGTCACATAGCAAATTCTGCTATGTGAAATCTGAATAACCCATATATGTACCACAATGGAGACAACGAAAAATGTAGGCCGTCGGACCGTATTCCTTATCTAGTCCATTAAAATAATCACGAAACTCGTCCTCGTTCATATCCATATCTGCACGAAGCGAATCAAGTAATTCCTGACTGCTATATTGCTCAACTTCTTCTTTGCCTGCGGGACCAAGAAAGGCACAGGCATCGCCACAATGTACTAACCACTTCTCTTGCTGCCAGCTACAGAATCCCGGTGTTCGATAAGCGACTTCTGCTTTCACTTCTTGGGATACCGCCTTGCGTAGAAAGTAGTCATAACCACCAACAGAGGCGCTATCATTGAACGATGCTCCGTACTTTTCATGAGCAAGCCCGCTGCTGATACACCAAGGACATATGGCTTCGTCGAGATTAGTACGGCAGTAAACTGATCCGACATAGATATATTCTCTGGTTTCCTCGCAGCAAACACACTGAGCCTTACGCGCTTGAATGCTGCCCGTCGAAATAGAGTCTGGATGATATTTGAATATAGGTAAGCTCATAGGATTTCAAACTATCTGCCCTTGAATTGCGGCGGGCGGCGTTCCTGAAAGGCGCGGAAGGCTTCCAGTAAATCTTCTGAATGCAGAAATGCCGAGTTCCACGCACCGACGTAGCGCAAGCCTTCGGCTATCTCGCTGGTTATGCGATTGTTCATCACCTGCTTGATGCCCTGTACGACAAGCGGCGGGTTGGTGGCAATCTCTGATGCAAGTTTGCGGGCTTCCTGTAATAGCACCTCTTCGGTTTCATAGACTTCGCTGACCAGACCAATTTGCAAGGCTCTGCGGGCGTCAATGTCTTTGCCGGTGTATGCCAATTCTCGCGTGTTGCCTTCGCCGATGATGTATGGAAGGCGTTGCAGACTGCCTAAATCGGCGACCATAGCAACGCGGACTTCGCGCAAACTGAATTTGGCATTGGCAGAACAGAGGCGCACGTCACAGGCGGAAATTAAATCCAAACCGCCGCCGATACACCAACCCGTAACGGCAGCAATGATTGGCTTGCGACAATCGAAGACGCGGTTGAATGCCTGTTGCAATTCGTAGAGATGGTCTAAAAAAACGCTGCGCTCTGCCGCTAAGTTCGCGCCTTGACTGCTGATGCCGCCGCCCATCGTCGTCAAATCAAGCCCATAGCTGAAATTGCCGCCGTTGCCGCGCACGATAACGACGCGAGTTTCCGCATCGCGGTCTATTGCGGCAAAGAGTTCGGGCATTTCACGCCAGAAATCGGGTCCCATGGCATTGCCTTTGGCGGGACCGGAGAGCGCAACTTCGGTGACGCCATTACTATTGCTTACCTGCAACGATTTGTAGTCGGTATTCATTATGATTGATGCTCCTTGTCGTTAGGTCGGAATCGTTATGTTGCCTGATGAGGCGCAAAGCAAACAAGCGCAATTGTCGGGCTGTGGCAACACTGACAAGAGCGCAAACGGCAACCAATCACTTTGTTTCCTGCGCCTGCATATCATCTATGTTTTGCGCCAGCCGGAAGTCGCGCTCGGTTAAGCCGCCGGTGTCATGCGTCCAGATTCGCAATGTCACCTGATTGTAATGAATCGTTATATCAGGATGATGATTCATCGCTTCGGCAATGTAACCGACGGCATTGACAAACCACATCGCCCGCAGAAAATTCTTAAAGTCAAAGTGACGCTCAATAGCGTTTCCGGCAAACGACCAACCGGCAAGCGATTTGAGATGTTCGGCAATCTGTTCTTCAGTCAGATTTTCCATAATGCTTCCTCTTCTCAAACAAACAGTTTTTTTACCACGAAGACTAACGAAAAGCACGAAGAGAAACAGAGTGGAAAAATCTTCGTGTTGCTTCGTGAGCTTCGTGGTTTATTTCCTGCTCACTTAGGCGATGACTTTATGCCTCCGTTCTTTGGCTGCCCTTCAATGACTCGGTATCTTTTGCGGTTCAAGTTGTTTATTGACCTGATGTGAAATCGCGCCTTCCGCGAGCGTTGAAATACAGTACGGGTAGAGGCTTTGCTGGCTGTGAAGAAAAGATTTTACAACTACACTCTTAAATTGATTGCGATGTTGGTTGATTACCGCTTCACCTGCCGCTTTGACACTTGCTTCCGTAACCGGCGAGTCGAGTTTGATGTTGACGGTCAGGGTGTTGGTCGTCTGGTCAACCATCGAGGTATCAACAACATAGGCGGCGCTCGGTTGTTGTCGTGTCACCGGCGCATTGCAGGCGAAGGCAAACAACAGCAGAAGGATGACGGGATAGACTTTAGACATCCGATTTTCTCCTATTCAGCACAGAGATTGTGAAAGGCTGCGGGTTGTGCGTCAATCCGCAAAAATGATTTGCAAAAAAATCCTGAAACCTTTTCCGCGTTTTTTACACTCACCCGTTGAAACCACAATTTTACAAGGAGCTATTGAACGATTATGAAAAGAACGATTGTCGGATTTGCTTTTGCACTGGTTAGCCTGTTTGCCGTTGGCAGTGTTGCGGCGCAGGATTTTCAAAAGTCTTATGAACTCGGCGCGGGCGGGCGCATTCGCATTGGGAATATCTCAGGTGATGTTATTGTTACCGGCTATAATGGCAGCGCCGTCGTTGTTACCGGAACCAAAGAAGGGCGCGACAAAGATATAGTTCAGGTCGAAGACCTCAGCACGGCGGGCAGCATTGATGTCAAAGTGCGCTATCCGCGTGATTGTCGCAACTGCGATGCGAGTATTAAATTTGAAGTCAAAGTGCCGCGCTCCATCAGCTATCAATTTGATAAAATTTCATCGGTCAGCGGCGAAGTCGAAATCAGCGACGTTACCGGCAATCTGCGGGCTTCATCCGTTAGCGGCACGGTGAGAATTCGGGAAGCCTCCGGCTCGGTCAATGCCTCAAGCGTCAGCGGCGAAGTGAATGTTGAAATCAGACAACTCTCCGGCATCGAGAATATGAAGTTTTCATCGGTCAGCGGCAGCGTGGATGTGAAGCTGCCGGGTAATCTCGATGCCGATGTGCAGATGTCCACAATGAGCGGCGATTTGCAGACCGATTTCCCGATTGAGATTAAAAAGCGCGGCGAATACGAAGTCGGCAGACGCGCCAGCGGCAGACTCGGCAGCGGGTCGCGCAGTTTGCACCTGTCGTCGGTCTCCGGCAGCGTCAATCTGACTCGCCTGTAAGGTTTTTGATAAAGATTGTTCTCCGTAGTTTGTTAGTGAAACCATCTTCTTGAAGCGCCGCCGGATACAGAAACCACAAAGGATTTCCGGCGGCGTAATTGTTTGGGTAGCGTCAACGGACAGTTGACGCTACCCTTCACCATCCTTCCTTGCTCTCCACACGCCGTAGTCACCCCAATAACCGTTCTGCCAAAACATCGGTTTATTAAAGATGGCTATCGAATTGACAAGGCTTCGCGCCGAAGCATAAACTTGCGACATAGCGTTGCCGCAATGTAAGCCATTATAGAAAGTAGTTTTTTGCAAATATAGTTTTGTTCTCTGATGCACGAATCCAATAAGGCGAGAGCGGCTTTCGCCATCCTTCACGGCGGGAACGAGAATCGCCTTTGTCACTCTTTTCTTTATCACTCCAGCCAGCGAAAGGAGGGCGGGCATGAAAACACTTGGCTCCATTGTCAAAGACTCTGCAAGAGACCTGTACAGCGTCACGGCTGACACCTCGGTATATGACGCCGCTATCTACATGACCGAGCGCAACATCGGCGCGGTGACGATTGCCGAAGGCGAGCGCATCGTCGGCTTATTCTCGGAACGCGATTTGATGAAGCGCGTTATCGCCAAAGACCTTGACCCCAAGCAGGTTACAGTGCGCGACGTGATGACCACCGAACTCGTCACCGGCAGCCCCGATGATTCCTGTGAGGAAGGTCTCAGCAAAATGCGGCAAGCCAACAGCCGTCACTTGCCGATTCTCGAAGGGACGCGATTTCTAGGGTTAATCTCCATTCGTGATTTGTTACAGGTCGAAGTTGATGAGCAGGCGGAAGAACTGCGGATGCTCAATACCTATATTCACTATATTCCGCCGACCTATTAACGGTGGTCAGTGGTCGGTGGTGAGAGAGTAGGTGTCAGGCAAGTGCAACTGATTTTATTACCCTCACACCTTTCATCTATCACTGACCACTGACCACTGACCACTGTTCACGCTCGCGCCATTGCGTAACTCTCTAAATCAACGCGAATGTACCGCGCCAGCAACGGGTGAACTCTGGCGATTTCGTGATAAACCTGTTGGGCGATGTCGCGGTACGAGATATGTCCTTGTCGCGCCGAACGCAAACTGATGAAATGATGCAGCGAGCGCAGATTCCACGTAAATAATGCCCGTTTGCGATAGGCAAGCGGCAAGACATACTGCGCTTCATAAGGAAACTCTTTCGCCAGCTTCTCAAAAAGCTCGCCGCCGCGTTCCATCAGTTCGGTGAAAACCTCGCCGTAGCCATATTCGTTAATCTCCGGCGGCGTTTCGTAACCGTGCGCGTTGGTCAATAGTTGATTGGTCTGCGTCGCCATGCGGTGGCGTTGAATATCCCGAAACGCCCCGTAATCAACCAGAATGTCGAAGGTATAATTGATGTGTTCCAGCGCCCGTAACGGCTCGTCCCATTTGCCGCGCCGTTTGACATACTCATCAATAACGCGCTCTTTCTCTTCCTGACGCATCCCGCGTACTCGCGCCTCAACAGCAAAAGCATCTGCTTGCGCGTATTCGTACAGGATCGCCGCCACCAGTTTATTCTCCGCATCCGCGTCATCATGCACAATCTTCGCGCTATTTTGCTTTGTCATCGGTTCATCTGTCGCCAGCAAATCACCCCTTAGCAATTCATCTGCGAGGCGTTGCATTTCGCGGTTCGTTTCATCAATAAAGGTGTTGTAATCGGCATATTTCAAGAGCGTCGGTATCACCGTTTCGGCTTCGCGTTTCAGCATGATGCCGAACTGCCGCGCTTCCTGGAGTGGGTGCGACAGCATCTTGGTAATCATATGCTCAAGGGCGCGTCCGTTCACCGTCAGCCCAATATTTGTAAATGTCGCGGCAGGCAGAATGTAGCGTAAGACATCGCAGGCTTTGGCACGACAGGCGGCGTTGTAACCGAGCGCCGTCTGCCCTTCGCGTTGCGGAATGCGGCGTTTGATTTCTTCAATAGCAAGCGGCGTCAGTTCCGCGTACTTCTTCATCATGGCGCTTACCGTTTGATGATAAACGGCAGCAAATGGTGTTAAATCAAGTTCCGGCGCTTTGTAATACTTCTCTGCATCAAAGACGACATACCGCGTAGACTTTTCGGTATAACTGGCGAGGCGGTTGTCTTCAATAATCTTGCTGCTGATAATCGAAACATCTTCAATGGCTATGTGCGCGATGGCGTGTTCTGCGACACTGGCGTGTCCGTATCCCACAACCCACTTTTCATGAAACTGTTTCGCCTTTTCTCTGGCATTGGCGAGTTTCTCCGCGTCATCTTCAATAACAACGCGCTTGCTCATATCGAGGTCTTGGTCGGTGAGCAACTTTAATAGATTCCGCCGGAGCGATTCTTTGCTGCGGCTGTAATAAGCAAACAACACGGCGACCACTTCTTCCGGCAGATTCTGAACCACAAAGACCGGACTGGCAGTGTTGCTGACATAGGTTTTCAGGGCGCTAATCTCTTCGGCAGTAAATTGTTCCATCAATCAATCCTTGAGCCTTCCTTCCCATCATCGGCAAAATTGTTATCGCATAATCTATCAAACTTTCCGTCATAGACAAATTGCTCGCGCAGGGATTTTTTTTCATACCGCGAGGCGATTGACAGACAGGTAAAACAGACCGTAAGCTAAACGGCGAATCAGCGGTTCATTTTACCCCACAGTTGAGATGCCCTGACCTCAACCGAACCCGTCAGATTCACCCGCAGGATTAGCCCAAAGCGTTCCAGCTTACCTCATAGCAGTAACCACCCCACACGGCAGAATGGGTTGCCATTCTTCTGCATACGATTGATTCGTCCTCACGCCCGGAGGCTTGTTATGACTACTCTACGCCCGCTTCGCGTCCATCTGTTTTTTATTGGGTTGGCGCTTCTGTTCTCCTGTAGCGCCGCTTTTGCCACCACGGTTCGTTTGCCGAAAGATGAAGATTTAGTTGCCGGCGCTCGTGCCATCGTGCGTGGTCGCGTTCTCTCGGTCTTCAGCGCCTTCGACAACGAGCGCATCTTCACGTATACCACCTTGCGCGTTCATCAAATCTATAAAGGCAAACTCAAGAGCAAACGCATTGTGATTAAAGAAGAAGGCGGCATGGTCGGCAGTCTCGGCAGCATGATTTGGGGCATGGCGCAATTTGCACCGGGCGAAGAGGTCTTGGTCTATCTGACGACGCGAAGCGATGGCAGCTTCCGCGTCCACGATATGTTTCTCGGCAAATTCAACATCATCGAAGAAGCAGGTGTACCAATCGCCGTGCGGCAGCCGATTGATGAAAATGTCCGCGTCCTGCAATCACAGACCAATCACAGCGAAACTACCGAGCGCATGGAGTTGAATGCTTACGTCGCGCTGATTCGTGACAAGATTACAGCGACCCGTGAGCGTTTCGAGCAGTTTGAAGAGAACTGGTTTGCCAATACGCCGCTCCGTGCAAAACCATTGGAATACGATGCGGTACTAGCACGCGGCAACATCGAGCCGCAATTCACCTTCATTCGCCCGTCGCAACCATCGCGCTGGTTCGAGCCGGACGACAATCAACCTGTGGTCTTTACCATCAATCCTGATGGAGCGCCGAATCCGCAAATCATTGATGATATGAATGCGGCGATGAATGCGTGGTCTACGATTACCGGCTCCACATTGCGCGTCGTCAATGGCGGCACAACTACGGAATGCTACCCGCACGGCGTCGGCAATACGATGGTCTTTAATAACTGCGATAATCGCTTCACGCCGGATGAGGGTTGCTCAAGCATCATCGCTATCGGCGGCGTCAACTGGGACAACAGCATCACCCGCGTCGTCAACGGCGTGCGCTTCGCCAAAATCTATCAGGGGCATATCACCTTCAATCCCTACTCGGCGTGCAGCTATGACAATCATTGCAACGTGCAGGAGATTGCCACCCACGAACTTGGTCACGCGCTTGGCTTGGGACACTCGGCGGACATCACAGCAACGATGGCAGGGACGGCGCACTTTGACGGGCGTTGCGCTTCGATTCGCTCCGACGACGCCGATGCTATGCGCTTTATCTATCCGGTAGCGGGCGGCGGCGGCAGCGCCCTGCGTGTCTTTACAGAAACTCTTCCCGATGGGGTTATCGCCAACTATTACGAGCAGGATTTACTGGCGGGCGGCGGCGTTACCCCGTTTACATGGAGTTTGGTTAGCGGTTCAGGAGCGTTGCCACAAGGCTTCGTCTTTCTGCCAAGCGGACGACTCAGAGGCACACCTATCATTGCCGGAACCTCTACCTTCACGATTCAGGTGCGCGATGCCGTCAATGCTACGGCGCAACGCGCGTTTACCCTAACCATCGGCACGGAACAGACACAGTACGCTTCGCAATTCATCGCTCAGAATGTTCCGACAAGCGTACCGGCGGGGCAGACCTTTACGGCAAATATCCGTTGGACGAATACCGGGACGCGAGTTTGGGACGGGCTGAACGGCTGCCGTCTGGTTTCGATGAATCCGGCAAATAATACGACATGGGGCGGCGATAGCGTTGAGCTATTGGGCTTTACCATCGCGCCGAATCAGCCACTTGATTTGGGCTTTACGGCACGCGCTCCGCAATCGGCTGGCACCTATAATTTCCAATGGCAACTCTATCAGGAAGGCGTCGGCGTCTTCGGGCAACCTTCCGTCAATGTGCAGATTACCGTTACCGGCGAAGTTACGCCGCCAACCATTACCAGTCCGTCATTGCTTGAAGCTACCGTTGGCGCTCCGTTCAATCACACCTTACAGGCAACTGGCGGCACAACTCCGTACAACTGGGCGATAGCCTCCGGCGCATTGCCTTCAGGACTTACCCTGAACGGCGCTACCGGCGTGATTGCAGGCTCGCCAACAACAGCCGGAAGTTCTACCTTCACCGTGCAACTTCGAGACGCACAGGAGCGCAACGCGCAACGAGCCATAACCATCACGGTCACTACGCCCGCCCCGCCGCCCATTCCGCCGCTTGACATCACCACAGCCTCGCTTCCCGGTGTCACTATCAACACCAGTTATAACGCTCAACTGGCGGCAACTGGCGGCTCATCGCCGTATACCTGGGCGATAGCCTCCGGCGCATTGCCGAACGGACTGACCTTGAACGCTACAAGCGGCAGCATCACTGGCACAGCAACCACGCCTGGCAATTTTCTCTTTACCGTGCGCGTCACTGATACGGCATCGCGCACGGCGCAAAAGCCGTTAGCAATTACCGTCAATCCGCCGCCGCTTGAAATCATCACCACATCACTCAGTAGCGCCGTCGTCCGCGCCGCCTACTCGGTGCAACTTACGGCAACCGGCGGCGCGTCGCCTTATACGTGGTTTGTTGCCACTGGCGCGTTACCCGATGGCTTGACGCTGAATGCCGCCACCGCGAGCATCACCGGAACGCCTCTGAAAGCGGGCATCTTCACCTTTACCGTTGAAGTGCGCGACGCCCAGACACGCAGCGCCCGCCGCGATTTCGCTATCAACGTCGCCAATCAACCGTTGGCGATTGACCGCGCCACGGCGAATTTTGAAGTCACCAGAAACGCCGCTTTTGCCTATTCGGTAAATGCCACGGGAGGCGCAGCCCCTTACGTCTGGGCGCTTACTTCAGGAGCTATGTCACTTGGTTTAACGCTCAATACCACGACAGGTTTAATTACAGGTGCGCCAACCGTTAGTGGCACATTCAACTTTGTGATTGCCGTGCGCGACCAGCGCAATGAAACCGTAACTTCGGCAATCCAGTTGAAAGTCATAGACCCGTCTTCGATTCCGTTGATTACCAAAGCGACCTATAAATCAGGCAAGCGAATGCTACAAGTTTATGGCGAACGCTTCGACCCGACGGCAACCTTGCTGATTGACGGGGCGCTGATTTTGAAAGCCAAATTCAGCGACGGCATTCTTATCGTTAAGAAGTTATCGCTTGCGCCGGGGAGACATCAATTGACGGTGATGAACCCGAACAGTATTCCCTCGCAACCGTTCTTTATCACCCTTGAATGAGAGTGGTCGTCTTTTACTTGGACAAGCCGTTATGCCTGAGGTAAAAGGTTGGCAAGGCACGCGAGGGCAAATTATACTTCCACTCTATGGGAATGCAGATCACACTCAATTTGCCGAATGAAACGTATGAGCGCATCACAAAATACGCCGCTTATGCGAAACGGGAGATGTCAGATGTAATCGCGGCGGCAATTGATTCTACGTTGCCGTCGCCGGAGATCATCCAACAATTACAGGCAATCACCAAACTCTCTGACTGCGAACTGCTCGCGCAGACCGAAGCGAAGATGGAGCGTAAAGCCGACCGTCGCCTGAGCCACTTGCTAGAGAGGCAGCAAGCCGGAAAATTACCAGACAGCGAACACGCCGAACTTGCGGCTCTGATGAGAACCTATGAGAGTAATCTTCTGCAAGTTTCGCAAGCCTTAGCCGAAGCGGTGCGTCGCGGACTGCTGCCGCCACTTCAGTCATGAAACTACCTGCACCGCTCAAAGCGCGAGTTCGCGCCGCCGCAAGAAATCGCTGTGGCTATTGTTTGAGCCAGCAACGCTATGTACTGCACGCCCTCGAAATTGAGCATATCCACCCGAAAGCAGCAGGCGGCACGAATGCGGAAGATAATTTATGACTCGCTTGTCGGCTTTATAATAACGCGAAAGGCGTGCAAACGCACGCTTACGATCCGCTAACTCAAAGACGAGTAAAACTCTTCAATCCGCGACAACAAAAATGGTTTCGCCACTTTTTCTGGAGCGATGACGGCACACGCATCATCGGGCGAACCGTGTGCGGACGGGCAACCGTAGAAGCCTTGAAATTGAATAATGAAATCGCTTTGGTTGTGCGACAGAATTGGGTTGCCGCCGGATGGCATCCACCGCAAGTAGAATAGCGAGTGGCGCTGTTTCGCTTCTACTGCGGCAAACCGATGCGCCGCAAAAGGTCTTGAAAGCGCGGGTCTGCACGCAAGGGATTAAAAAATGGGGATTGCTTGATGACCGCGCTTTCTGCATTATGGTCTGCAATAGCCAAGGCCAACCAGTGGAAGGCGGCTTCCTGCTGACCAAGCAAGGTATAAAGCTGGGCAAGGCGAATTGGCGAACTATAGCCGCCCTTGGCTCGATTGCTAAGTAGTTCGGCAAGCTCTTTTTGATAAATGCCCCGTATGCCTTTTTTCTCATAAGCCTTGCGGTACGCCGCTACATCTGCATCACTTCTGCCGCTCACACTCAAGGCTTTGAAATAGGCCTCCGCCATTTCTTTTTCTCTTCCTTGATATTGGTAAAGTATTGTCAGCGTCCAGCGCCCGGGCGCAAAGTTCGGCTCCATCTCTACGACTTTCAAGCCCTGCGTGATGGCTTCATCGTGATGTCCTGCATGCCACAGAATCAACGATATATCAGCGTTAATCATCATATTTAAGGGATCAAACGCTTGCGCCTGTTTGATTGCCCGAACGGCTTCCTGGTGTTGCCCGATAATATCGAGATGGAAGGCTTGAACGTGGTAGGCTCTGGCAAGCCCCGGATTGAGTTCAATGGCTCGTTCAAATTCTTTCCCTGCCTTAGACCATTGCCATTCCATCTGATAGATATTGCCGAGAGCCGTATGCGCTTCTGCCAGATTATCGTTAAGGTTTATTGCCTGCAAAACGCCAGCCTTGGCTTTCGGCAACACTTCTTTAGGGTCAAAAGGTACGTGCCAGACGCCTTGAATATAACTGTCAGCCAGTCCTGCGTAAGCCAAAGCATAATTCGGGTCTATTGAAACCGCTTGCTCGAAATGTTCTACGCTGCGCCGGATGCCTTCCGGCGTGCGTTTGTTCCAATAGTAGCGACCTTTCAAGTATGCCTGATACGCCTCAACATTGTCGGTCTCGTGCTTCGCTGTTGCCGCCTCGCGGCAAAATACAACCCGCAGTCCGGCAGCCACGCTACAGGCAATCTCATCCTGCACCGCAAGGATGTCTTTCAAGGTGCGATTGTAGGTATCGCCAGTCCAGATGATGCTGCCGTCTTTGGTGTTCACCAAGCGCACATCAACGCGCACACTGTCACCGTTTCGGCGCACGCTGCCTTCCAAAACCGCGCTGACATCAAGCCGTTTGCCGACTTCTCGCGGGTCAACCTCTTTGCCTTTGAAGGTAAAGACGGAATTGCGTGAGATGACTTTGAGCCCGTCAATTTTCGCTAGCTCAGTGATAAAAGTTTCGGTCAGTCCATCGCTGAAATACTCTTGCGCTTCATCGTTCGATAAATTCTTAAACGGTAAGACAGCTATCGAACGAAGCGGCAATGTCTCGTTGTTGGTTGCCGCATTGCCGGAGTTGCGATAAAGCAGGATGGCGGTTGCCGAAATGATAGCTACAGCAAGCAAACTACTGAGCGCGACGACGCGGCGGCTACGATAAGGTTTTTTTACAGCCGTAGGAAGAGTAGGCAAGGTTTGCGGTTTAGCTTCCGGCGCTAGGGAGTTGTCAATCTCTTCTTCAATGATGATTCTAACGCCGCGCTCTCTTTCAATGGCAGAGCCGGTCTCTCCGTTTGGCGTGAACTGCTCTGCAAAAGGTCCGATATAGCGATAGCCTTCTGAATAGCGTGTTTCGATGAATTGCGGTTGTTCCAGGTTATCGCGCAAGGCTTTGCGAATCGCCCCGACACACTTGGTCAGCGACTCTTCGTACACCTCTTTGGTTTGCCAGAAGTGGTCGAGCAGTTCAGCGCGGCTGACGACGCGATCACGATTTTCTATCAGATACAACAACACCTGAAACGGGCGGGTCGCCAGATGCACCGGCTTATCCTCGCGGCACAGCAGCCGTTTTTCGGGGTCAAGTGAGAAATCCCCCAGTTGATAGCTTTTGATAAGCTGTACTGCCATAAGCATTTATCGGACGGCAGATTATTTTCCTAAAATTTTCCCAATCTTTTCAGGATTCCGCCGCCGCATATCGAGTACGTTTACGCTGCCGCCCTCAGATTCAAGTCGGAAACTCTGCGGCGATTATAGAACAGCCATGATAAGAAGAAAAGTTGAAATCATCGCTTTTGAGCGCGAACGATTGATCTGGCGTGACGCGCCGCTGTGTCCGTTTTGCCAGCAGAGCGGCGAATTATTGACGGTTCGGGAAGCTAGCGCCTTTGCTCGCGTCAAACCTGAAAGCATCCGTCGCTGGCTCGTTGAAGGCAAAGCGCACGGCGTAAAAACAGCCGGCGGCGG
>Ga0187894_10003517_pt1 | contig 17488 bp, 14 predicted proteins | sample GBC1701081metaG_FD_136650 | JGI IMG/M metagenome (GOLD analysis project Ga0187894, IMG submission 136650) | White microbial mat communities from a lava cave in the Kipuka Kanohina Cave System on the Island of Hawaii, USA - GBC170108-1 metaG ...
CCTGCCGCACTCGGTGAAGGAACCGGGCGAGATCACGCTGCGCCACAGCGGCAGGTCGGGCCACTGGACCGGGCGCGGGCGCAGGTGCGGCACGTGGACCTTGAAGAACCGGCCGTCGTAGGTGAACGGGGCCTCGCGCCAGGCGCGCCGCAGGATCTCGATGGCTTCTTCCATGCGCTCGCGGCTGTCGTGGCTGCGCAGCCCGTGGCCGACGAACTCGTACTCGTTGTAGACCGTGCCCTTGCCGACGCCGACATCGATGCGGCCCTTGCTGAGGTTGTCGAGCAGCGCCAGCTGGACGGCGAGCCGCACGGGGTGGTGAAAGGGCAGCTGCACGACGGCGAAGCCGATGCGGATGCGCGTCGTACGCATGGCCAGCGCCGAGGCGAACAGCAGCGCGTCGTTGTAGACGCTCTCGCCGGTGAAGTAGTGCTCGGTCAGCCACACGTCGCTGAAGCCGAGCTGCTCGGCATGGCACGCCTGGGCGAGCAGCTGCTCGATGCGCGCCGCGTCCTCATCGGGCGACGGCGACAGCGACAGGGTGAGCCATCCGAACTGCATTCAACTCTCCGGTCGGTCGAAGGCGGCCGCGATCACGCCACAGCCTTCCGGTGGAAGGATGGCACGCCATGGCGTGCCGCGCTGCCGGTTCTTGGCGGAGCATTTCGTTCCTTCCCCACGCCAGTGGGGAAGGTGCCCGAAGGGCGGATGGGGAGCCGACGTGGTGGCGGTAACGAAGGCATGAGGCTCAGTTACGGATACCACGAGGGCTCCCCTCCGCCCCTTCGGGGCACCTCCCCAGCGAAGCTGGGGAGGAAAGGAACCGGCGAATCCGGGGGATCACTCCGCCGCGTTGCGTGTCGGTTGCGGCGGGGGGCGGTGCTTGCGGAGGTAGGCGCGCCAGGTCATGGCCCAGCGTTGCGGGTCTTCCAGCCAGTCAGGCTTGAGCTGGGCGATCGCCTGGTTGTGGGGCGCCGTCTTCACGACGTCGGGGATCGCGCGCGCCTCGGCCGCGATGTGCGCGATGACGTCGACCCAGAGGTCGAGATCCTCCTTGCCGTACATCTCGCCGGCCTCGGGCGTGAACGGCTCGGGCACCAGCCAGGGCTCGTGGCTGAGCCAGTACGCGTCGATGCCGAAATCGACCATGCGGTTCTGCACCTCGAGCGTGCCGATGCCGGTCTGCTCCTTCAGCTTCTCGAGGCTCATGCGCGTCATCTCGAGCCGGTGTTGCGTCAGGTGCGGGTGCGACTTGCCGACGCCGTCGATCTGCAGCAGGCGCTTTTCCATGTAGTTGTTGCCGATGACGGACAGGTCGGCCGCTTCGCGGATGCCGTCGGCGCCCATGGCGCGTGCCCAGGCATAGGCTTTCATCACCTGCGGGACGTTGCCCCAGAACTCACGCACCCGGCCGGCGGATTGCGGCCGGTCGTCGTCGAGGCGGTAGCGGCCGTCCGTCCTGGTGATGACAGGGCCGGGCAGGAAGGGCGCCAGGGCTGCCGAACAACCGTAGGCGCCGACGGCCGGGCCGCCGCCGCCCTTTGGCGCGCCGAAGGTCTTGTGCAGCATGTACATGCAGGCGTCGAAGCCGAGCTCGCGGGCGCGCAGCCGGCCCATGACGCCGTTGAAGTTGGCGTGGTCGTAGAAAGCCAACCCGCCGGCCTCGTGCACCAGCCGCACCCATTCCATGATCTGCGGGTTGTAGACGCCCATGTCGTCGGGGTTGTTGATCATCAGCGCCGCGGTGCGCGGGCCGATCGCCGCCTTCAGCGCGTCGAGCGAGGGATAGCCGTTGTCCTCCAGCATCAGGGTCACGACCTTGAAGCCGGCAGCGGCCGCCGTGGCGGCGTTGCAGGGATGCGCCTGGATCGAGGTCACGATCTCGTCGCGCTGCGCCAGCTCGCCGCTCGCCGCGAAATACGCGCGCGTTACGCAGCAGTGTGTGTAGGCCGCGTCGGCGCCGCCGCCCGGCTGGAACACGAACTGGTCCATGCCCGACAGCTCGCGCAGGATCAGGTCGAAGTTGTGGATGATCTCCAGCACGCCTTGTAGGGTCGACTCGTCCTGGTAGGGGTGCAGCTCGGCGAGCTGCGGCCGCGCGGCAAGGCTCTCGGCGACGGGTGCGTTGTACTTCATGGTGCAGGTGCCGAACAGGCTCACGCCCATCATGCCCAGGGTCATCTGCGCCAGGTGCAGGTAGTGGCGCAGCACCTCCGGCTCGGAGAGCTCGGGCAGCGCGGGCGGCGTGCGCCGCCGCGCGCCTGATGGCACGAGGTCAGTCGTGGCGATTGGCTCGTCCGGGGTGCCGAAGATCTGGCCGCGGCGGCCGGGATAGCCGAGCTCGAAGACCACCGGTTCGTCCCAGACCGGGGCGTGGTAGCGGCGTGGCGGCGTGGTCATTGTCCCAGGATCCCCTTGAGAGTCTCGGCCAGCCGCTCGATGTCCTGCCGGCTGTGGATCTCCGTCACACACCAGAGCGCGCTCTGGCCGTACTGCGGCAGCTCGGCGGACAGGTCCTTGCCGCCGAAGATGCTGTGGTCGAGCAGGGCCTTGTTGATGTCGCGCACCGTGCGGCCGGTGGCGGTGAAGTCGACCACGAACTCCTTGAAGAGGTTGCCCGGCCAGCGCACGCGCACGCCGGGGATGGTCTCCAGCAGCCGCGCGGCGTGGCGGGCACGGGACAGGATCAGCTCACCCAGCTCGCGGAAGCCTTGCGGGCCCAGCAGCGCCATGTAGGCGGCGTTGGCGACGGCCCACATGTAGACGGAGTTGCCGGTCCAGTCGTTGCCCTTCTCGCGCAGGCCGTAGGAGGTCTGGTGGAACAGGCTCAGCCCGAAGCCGAATTCGCCGGGCCGCAGGGTCTCGGCGATGCTGATCATCAGGGTCGGGTACTGGCGGGCATAGCGCTCCTCGTCGCGCGTGGCGATGTAGCCGCCCGTGCCGCCGCCGCAGTTCATGTGCACGCCCAGCGGCTGCGTCGGGCCGACGGCGATGTCGGCGCCCAGCTCGCCCGGCGGCGCCAGCACACCCAGCGAGATCGGGTCGGCGCCGATGATCGTCTCGGCACCGGCGGCGCGCGCCAGGGCGGTGATCTCGCGGGCGCGGGCCTCGATGACGCCGAGGTAGCCAGGAGTCTCGATGTATACCGCGGCGGTGCGTGTCGAGAGTTTGGCGCGCAGGTCATCGAGGTCGAGCATGCCAGTGGCGGCGTCGGGCTCGACGAAGCGGATCGCGATGTGCGAGGCCATCTGCGGCGGTTCGCAGTAGTTGCGGATGACGGCCAGCCGCTCCGGGTCGATCAGGCGCGGGACCAGCACCTCGCGGCGGCCCGTGAGCCGTGCGGCCATGCGGATCGCGTGGCCGGCGGCGCAGCCCCAGGAATAGACGGGCAGGCCCACGAGGTCGAAGCCGACCAGCTCGCCGAGCTGGCTGGCGAACTCGAACCAGGCCTGGTTGCGGCCGTGATCGGACGAGGGGCTGCCGAACACGGAGTGCAGCCACTCCGTGCGGCGCACGATCTCGTCGCACACCGCCGGCACGTAGTGCTGCCAGCAGCCGGCGCCGAGGAAGTTCAGGTTCTCCTCGCATGATGCATTTTTCGCCAGCAATGACGCGAGGTGGCGGCGCAGCTCGTTCTCCGACGCCAGCGCCGGCGGCAGGTCCAGCGGGCGCTGCAGGCGGTGCGCGGCCGGGATCTGCTCGAACAGCGTCTCGACGTCGGCGACGCCGATGTCGTCGAGCATCGCCCGCTTCAGGGCGGGGACCGAGTTCGCCATGTAGGGATGCGCCATCAGACCTCCTCAGGGTTTCGGACCGCGCGCGTCCACTCGCGCTCTTCCCTTCCCCATGCTTGCGTGGGGAAGGTGGCCGAAGGCCGGATGGGGACCAAACTGTCATTCCGAGCGAAGCGAGGAATCTTCCGCGTATGACGCACGGTGCGCCTGCATCCGAAGATCCCTCGCTACGCTCGGGATGACAGTTTGGTCCCCTCCGCCCCTTCGGGGCACCTCCCCAGCGAAGCTGGGGAGGGAAGTTAGGCGGCAATGCGGTACATCGTCGACTGGTTCGGGCCGGTGATCACGCGGTGCCAGCCGGCCAGCTCGCGGTCGAGCGTCTCGTCGCCGGTGTCGACCAGCAGGCCGGCACCGCCCAGCGCCACGATCTTGCCGACCGTGGCGACGATGATGATGTTCTCGCGCCCCAGGGACCGCAGCACCGGCACGCCGAGCTGCTGGTTGCCGCGCCCGAAGACGAAACCCTGTCCGCCCAGGGGGCTGACGATCAGGCGCGCCGGCGTGTTGCGGGCCAGCAGCCGCAGGATCTGCGGCTGGCCCAGGTTCAGGCCCAGCGGCCTGCCGTCCTTTACCGCATCGACGCCGAGCATCGTGCCGCGGATTCCGGCCTGCGTTTTGATGGCGGCCATCGTCGTGCCGGGGCCGAGCAGGTAGATCGTGTCGCCGGCGAGCGAACCGGCGACCGAAGCCGCCAGCTCGCGCAGGGCGTTGGGTTCCTCCGCACTGCCGCCGGCTTTCGGGTTCTGCCGCAGGCGCGCGTGATAGGGGCTGCGGGCGGCGCCATGGAGGCGCGCGCTCAGCCGCCCGCGGCCGCGCGCCGCCTCATCGATGTCCATGATGTCGGCATCGCGCAGCATAGCGATGCCTTTGCGCGCCTCGAAATAGAGCGACACCAGGGTGCCGGCCGCCGCCGGCGTGACGGCGAAGACGCCGGAATGCATCTTCACCCCGGCGGGGATTCCCAGGATCGGCAGGCGCGTGCCCGCGCCATCGAAGACGTCGCAGGCGGTGCCGTCGCCGCCGGCGAACAGCAAAAGCTCGACATCGGCGTCAGCCAGCGCGCGGGCCGCCGCGCGCGTGTCATCGGCCGAGCTGGGATCGCGCGCGGCATTGCCGACGATGCGGGGGATGAAGCCCGCGGTCCGCGCCGGCGAGCCGCCCATCGCGTTGTCGTAGCAGTAGATGTCGACATCGGGCACGCCGCGCGCCAGCGCCCTGAGCGCCGCCACGGCGCGCGAGATCGCCAGCGGCCAGGCGCCGCGCCGCAGCGCCTCCTCGGCCAGGCCGTCGGTGCCGTTCAGCGCCACGGTGCCGCCCAGTCCGGCGATGGGATTGACGATCAGACCGAGGCGCCGCTTGCGCATCTCACGGTCTCCCGTCGCGCAGGACCTTGCAGTGGTCCGTCATGGCTGCGCAGTCCGTCACCTCCGACAGAACAGCAGGTGCGAGAGCGCCGCGCTGCTGTTGCTCGTGGAACGATAGGAGGGACGCGGGAGTGGTCAAGGCAAATGTGCGAAATCGGCGAATCCGTGCGTATGTCGAACAAATCGCGCGGTTTTCGCGCTGCCGGCTTGCCGGTCGTTGTGCGCATGGCTAACGTTTGTGCGAATTCGCCGCGGTCGCGGCGGATCACACCAACCGAGCGGGAACGCCATGACCAAGGAATTTCGCGGCAGCTATTCGGTGACCATCACGCCGTTCACCGAGGACGGGCGCTCGATCGACCTTGCGGCGCTGAAGCGGTTCCTCGACTGGCAGCTCCAGGCCGGCGTGCCGGGCATCATCATCCTCGGCACGACCGGCGAGTTCCTGACGGTGACCGACGAGGAGCGCCGCCTGTATGTCGATGCCACCGTCCGGCACATCAACGGCCGCATCCCGGTCATGGTCGGGTCGATGAACGCCCACACGCCCAATGCCGTGCGCTACAGCAAGCAGGCCGAGGACCTGGGCGCCGACGGGCTGATGATCGTGCCGCCGTACTACTACACGCCGACCGATGACGAGATCTTCAACTACTACCGGGCGATCTGCGAGGCGACCGCGCTGCCGATCATGCTCTACAACAACCCCTTCACGTCCAACGTCGACATGTCGGCGAAGCTGGTGGCGCGGCTGACAAAGGCGTTCGCCAATATCCGCTACATCAAGGAGGCGAGCCAGAATGTCGGCCGGGTGTACGATATCGTCGAGGCCACCGACGGCGTGATGAACGTGTTCGCGGGCGAGCGCATCGTCGAGAGCTTCCTGCTCGGCGCCGTGGGCTACGTCAATCCCTACGGCAACTACATCCCCCATGCCTCGACGCGGATCTGGGACCTGCTGGTCGAGGGCCGCGTCGACGACGCGCGCAAGATCCAGCGGCTGATCAGCAAGCTCGATCACATCATCGCCGAGGGCCATCCGACCTACGGCCACCAGTGCTATTCCAAGGCGCTGGCCGCCGCCGCGGGCTGCCCGGTGGGCGACGTGCGGGCGCCGCTCACGACCTTCAAGGAGCTGGGCGAGGAGGGGCGCACCCGCCTGAAGCAGATCACGGCGGTGATGCGCGAGATCGACGACCTGATGATGAAGATCGACGGCCGTCTCGCGGCGGAGTGAGCGCATTGTGGTTGTCGCCCTGAGCGAAGCGAAGGGCCCGGAGCGCGGGCCTCCGGCCCGCATCGGCGCGAAGCGCCGACGGCCAAGATTTCGCCCTCGCCTGACGCTACGGGCGAATGCGGGCGGGACGCCCGCGCTCCGGGTCCTTCGCTTCGCGAAGGACGACATGAAAATGCACGATCGCCGAACGTAGACGAGGGGTGCGCCGACGGCAGCCATGTTCGGACTTGACGGCAAGACCATCCTGCTGACTGGCGCCTCCAAGGGGATCGGCGCGGCGACGGCGCGGATCCTCGGCGAAGCCGGCGCCAACCTCGTCGCCCATTACGGCACGGACCGCGACGGCGCCGAGGCGGCGACGGCAGGGATTCCGGCCGACCGGAAGCTGCTGTTGCAGGCCGACCTCGCCGACCCGGCGGCGCTCGACCGGATGTGGCAGTCGGCGGTCGACTGGCGTGGCGGCGTCGACGTGCTGGTCAACAACGCCGCGATGATGGCGTGGACCGGCGGCATCGACGACGACGACGCGACCTGGGACGAGGCGTGGGCGCGTACCTTGCAGGTCAACGTCATGGGGCCGGTGCGCCTGATGCGCAATGCCGTGCGCCACTTCAGGCCGCGCGGCGGCGGCATCCTGGTCACGATCTCGAGCTGGGCGGCGCAGCGCGGCACGACCAACCCGATCACCATGGCCTATGCCGCCTCGAAGGCGGCGGTGCGGGCCGCCAGCCAGACGATCGCGCGCGGCTACGCCAGGGACGGCGTGCTGGTCTACATCGTGGCGCCGGGGGTGGTGCGCACCCGCCTGTCCGAGAGCTTCGCGGCGACGCAGGGCGGCGAAGCGAGCGTCACCGCAGGGCTGGCGATGGGCGAATGGGTGCCGCCCGAGGACGTCGGCAACCTCGTCGCGTTCCTCGCCACCGGCAAGTCGCGACACCTCACGGGCGCCACGCTCGACGTGAACGGCGCCACCTACGTGCGCTGACGGCGACGATGGACCTGCTGCTGCAGCTTCTCGTCCAGGGCCTGGGGTCGGGCGCGCTCTATGCCGTGCTCGGCCTGTCCTTCGGAATCATCTTCAACACGACGCGTGTCTTCCACTTCGCGCACGGCGCCATCATCCCGCTGGGCTCCTACACGGTCTACCTGTCGGTCACCGCCCTGGAGTTGCCGCTGGCCGCAGGCATGCTGATCGCCGTGCTGGTGACGGCGAGCGCCGGCATGGCGTGCGAACTCCTGCTGTACCGGCCGCTGCGCCGGCGCGGCGCGCCGCCGCTGCTGTGGTTCCTGGCCTCGTTCGCGCTGCTGGTGATCGCGCAGAACGTGCTGCTGCTGATCTTCGGCGGCGTGCCGGTGACCCTGACCAGCGGTGCCACCCGCAGCATGTCGCTGGGCCCGATACGGGTGTCCGAGCTGGTGCTGTGGAAGGTCGCGGCCGGCAGCGTCGTGGTGCTCGCGGTGCTGGTCGTGCTGTACCGCACCCGGCTGGGCAAGGAGCTGCGCGCCATCGTCTCGAATCCGGAGATGGCGCGGGTCGCGGGCATCGATCTCGACCGCAACTACCTCGTCGCCTATGCGCTGGGGTCGGCGCTCACCGTGCCGGCCTGCACCATCGCGCTGTTCGACCAGGGCGCCTCGCCCGACCTCGGCGAAACGCCACTGCTGATCGCCACCGTCGCGGTGTTCTCGGGCGGCGTCGGCGCCTTCATGGGTGGCGCGCTGGGCGGCCTGCTGCTGGGGCTGATCGGCGCGCTGGCGGTCTATTGGACCAACTCGTCGTACCAGATGACGATCGCGCTGGGCGCGTTGACGCTGTTCCTGCTGCTGCGCCCCAGCGGCCTGCTCGGCGTCAGGATGCGGCGCGTCTGACGATGGCAACGGCCGACACCCTGTCGCTGGATTTCGAAGGCCGCGTGCTGGTGGCGCGGGCCGGCCAGAGTGTCGCGGCCGCCCTGCTCGGTGCAGGCGAGTGTGCGCTGCGGCAGACAATGTCGGGCGATCCCCGCGGCGTCTATTGCGGCATGGGCGTCTGCTTCGACTGCCTCGTCACGATCGATGGGGCGCCGCACCGGCGCGCCTGCATGACGGCGGCGCGCGATGGCATGTCCGTCCGTCGCGACGTGCCACTGGCGGCGGCGCATGCGACCGACGAGGGCGCGACGGAAGTGCGGGAACGCGCATGCGACGTGCTGGTGGTCGGCGGCGGGCCGGCCGGACTGGCGGCGGCGGCAACGGCTGCGGGCGCCGGGCTTGACGTGGTGCTGGTCGATGAACGCCCCAAGCCGGGCGGACAGTACTACAAGCAGCCGGCGACGGCTGCCGTCCGGCCGGACCGACAGGCGGAGGCCGGTGCCGCGCGCGTCGCGGCCGCGGCGCGGGCCGGCGTCGACATCCTGACCGACGTGGCGATCTGGGCCGCATCCTGGCCGGGCTCGATCGCCGGCATCGGCCGCGGTACGCGCTGGACGTTCAAGCCGGCGCACCTTCTGCTGGCGACCGGCGCCGGCGAGGCTTCGGTGCCGTTCCCGGGCTGGACGTTGCCGGGCGTCATGACCACGGGCGCGGCGCAAGGCCTTGTGCGCAGTCATGGCGCGGTGCCGGGCCGGCGCATCCTCGTGGCCGGCAACGGTCCCCTGAACCTGCAGACCGCGGTCGAGTTGCGACGTGCCGGTGTCGAGGTGGTCGCGGTCTGCGAACTGGCCGCCGCGCCGTCGCTGCGCCGGTTCGCCGACCTCGCCGTTCTCGCGGCCACGGCGCCGGACCTCATGCGCGATGGCCTCGCGCTTCGTATGCGTCTCGCCGTCGCCGGCGTGCCCATGTTGTACGGCACCGCGATCGTCGCCGCCGATGGCGATGGGCGAGTTAGCCGCGCCACCGTCGCCCGCATCGATGCGGCCGGGCAACCGATCGGCGGCAGCGCGCGCTCGTTCGACGTCGATTGCCTCGCCGTGGGCTACGGGTTCGTGCCGTCCAACGAGATCAGCCGCGCGCTGGGATGCCGGCATCGCTTCGACGATCGCTTCGGCGAGCTTCAGGTCGAGAAGGACTCAACGGGGCGCACGTCCGTTGCCAACGTTTGGGTAGCCGGTGATTGCGGCGGACTGGGCGGAGCGCGGTTGGCGGAGGCGGAAGGCACGCTCGCCGCTGCCGCCATCGCGCGCGCGATGGGGCGCGTGGCTCCGTCCACCATGGACGCGATCGAACGCGACAGCCTGCGGGCACGAGACCGCGCGCTGCGCTTCCAGCAGGCGCTGTGGCGTGTCTTCGACGCACCGCGGCTCACCGACCAGCTGGCGACGCCCGACTGCATCCTCTGCCGCTGCGAGAGCGTGACCGTCGGCGCGGTGCGGGCGGCGCTGGCCCGGGACGTGCGCGGCATCGGTGCCGTGAAGCGCCTGACCCGGGCCGGCATGGGGCGCTGCCAGGGACGCGGTTGCGCACGCCTGCTGACGGCGATGGCGGCGCGGGCGGCGGGACGGTCGACGGGCGAACGCGATTTCTTCGCGCCGCGCCTGCCGGTGAAGCCTGTGACGATCGGCGATGCTGCGGCGCCCGGCCTGCCGCCGCTGCTGGGCGAAGCGCGCAGGTGAACGCTATGCGCACGGAAGTACGTATTGCGTGCACCTGCGCTTGACAGTCGAGGAAAGCGCCTGCGAGGGTTTGTCGATGGAAGCCTACGTCCTCACCGTCCTGTCGATGGCCGGCATCTACGCCATCCTGGCGATGAGCTACGACCTGACGTTCGGCTTCGCCGGCATGTTCTCGGTGGCGCATGGCGCCTTCTTCGGCATCGGCGCCTATGCCGGGGCACTGGCGATGCTGGGCCTCGACGTTCCGTTCCCGGCTGCGGTGCTGCTGGGGGCGGCGCTTGCTGCCGTCGTCGCCATGGTCATCGCCGGCCCGGCCAGCCGGCTGGAAGGCGACTACCTCGTGGTCGGCTCGCTGTCGTTCGCGGTGATCTGCTACGAGCTGATGATCAACCTGACCGGCGTCACGCGCGGGCCGATGGGATTGCCGGGGATTCCCTCACCGCGCATCTTCGGCATCGCGTTCGACACGCCCTGGCTGCTGCTGGCCGTCATCCTCGCGATCCTGGCGATCACGGCACTGGTGGCGGCCCGCGTCGCCTTCTCGCCGTACGGGCGCATCCTGCGGGCGCTGAAGGACGACCCCGTCGCGGTCGAGGCCGCTGGCAAGAGCGTGATCCGCCACAAGGTGCAGGTCATGGCGCTCAGCGCGGCGATGGCCGGCGCCGCCGGCGTGGTCTACGCCGCCTATGTCAACTTCATCGATCCCGAGAGCTTCGTGCTGCGCACCTCGTTCGTGATCCTGGTCGCCGCCGTGCTGGGCGGCGCGGGCACGCTGTGGGGGCCATGCCTCGGGGCGCTGTTCCTGTGGATCGTGCCGGAGGCGCTGCGCTTCGTCGGCATTCCCAGCGGCATCCGCGGGCCGCTCAACGAGATCGCCTACGGCTGCCTGCTGCTGGGCGTGGTGCTGCTGCGCCCGGAAGGGATCGTCGGCAAAAGGCGGCTGCGCACGCGGCCGCGGGGTGAGTTGGCGTGAGTACCTGGGACACGAAGCGATACAGGAGACAGATCATGCGCTTTGCATCGACAACCCGCCGCGGCATCGGCCGGCTGGCGGTCCTGCTGCCGGTGATGGCAGTCGCCGCCGCATCGGGCGGCGCCGTCGCCGAGGTGAGCTATCCCGAGACGTTCAAGATGGGGGCAGTGCTGAACCTGACCGGGCCGACGGCCGGGCAGGGCGCCGACTTCCGCGCCGGACTAGAGCTGGCGGCGATGCAGTGGAACGCCAAGGGCGGGCTGGGCGGCTCGAAGATCGAGATCATCTTCGAGGACCATGGCGCGCAACCGGCCAAGGCCGTGACAGCGGCGCAGAAGCTGATCCAGGTCGACAAGGTCAAGGTGCTGGCCAACGTCTACTCCAGCCCGGTGCTGGCCGTGGTGCCGATCGCGCAGCGCGAGCAGGTGCTGCAGGTCAGCGCCGGCGCCACCAGCCCCCGCCTGGTCAATGTCAGCAAGTACTTCATGACCAGTGTCGCCAACGCCGCGCTGGAGGCCGAGGTGGTGCTGGCGTTCGCCCGCAAGAAGCTGGGCGCGGGCAAGATCGCGATCCTGTACGGCAACGACGATTTCGGGTCGGGCATGCGCGATGCCGTGAAGCAGCTGTGGCCGGCCGGCGGCGGCACCATCGTCGGCGAGGAGGGCATCGAGCCGGCCAAGGCCGACCTGGCGGCGGTGTCGGCCAAGCTCGCCGCCGCCAAGCCCGACGGCATCTACGTCGCCCTGTCCGGTGTCGCCATCGGCGCCGCGGTCAAGCAGCTGCGCGAGGCCGGCTATACCGGGCCGCTGCTCAGCCACCAGGGTTATGAGGCGCCCGAGCTGTTCAGCGTCGCCGGCAGCGCCGCCGCCAACAGCTTCTGGACCTCGGCGGCGATCACCGTCGGCAAGGCGCAGGAAGACGCCTTCGTCGCCGCCTTCAAGGCCGCCTTCAACCGCGAGCCCACGATCTATGTGCGCACCCATTTCGACCTCGGCATGAGCCTGTTCGAGGCGATGGCCAACCTGCGCAAGGAAGGCAAGGCGTGGACGGCCGAGAACGTGCGCGCGGCGCTGCTGGGGCTGGGCACCACCACCGGCGTGCTCGGCGCCTTCTCCTACCGCGAGGACGGCACGGCCCTGCGGGCGCTCGACATCAAGACCTTCAAGGACGGCAAGTCGGCGATCCATCTCACGGCCGCCGACGTCGAGAGCGGGGGCATCTTCTCCTTCAAGGCGAAGTAGGCATGCAGCGGGCGGCGAGATGGACTCGCTGGTCGACGCCGCGCCGGGTGCTGCGGACAACGCCGGGGCGATGACCGTGTCGCCGCCGCTGCTGCGGGTCCGCGACATCCGGAAATCGTTCGGATCGGCCCGGGTGCTCGACGGCGTCAGCTTCGATGTGGCGGCGCGCGAGATCACGGGGCTGATCGGGCCCAACGGCGCCGGCAAGACGACGCTGTTCAACCTGATCGCCGGCGTCGACGCGCCCGACGGCGGCACGATCCTGCTGCGCGACCGGCCGATCGCCGGCCTGTCGCCGCCGGCCCGCGTGGCGCTGGGCATCAGCCGGACCTTCCAGGAGATCCGGCTGTTCCCCTCGCTCACGGCGCTGGAGAACATCATGGTCGGCTGCCGCGGCGAGGGCGCCGAGGGCATGGCCACGACCATCTTCCGCTGGCGGCGCACGGCGGCGCACGAGCGGCGCATCCGGGCGCGGGCCGAGGAACTGCTGGCGCTGGTCGGGCTGCCCGCCTTCGCCGACCGCCTGCCGGACGAGCTATCCTACGGCCAGCAGAAGCGCGTCGGCATCGCGCGTGCGCTGGCCACCGGGCAGGATCTGCTGTGCCTCGACGAACCGGCCGCCGGGCTCGACCCCGAGGCGGCGCGCGATCTCGTGCATCTCATTCGCCATCTCGCCGCGACCGTGGGCACCATCCTGCTGATCGAGCACAACCTCGAGCTGGTGCGCGACGTCTGCGCCCGGGTGGTGTTCCTCGATGCCGGGCGCGTCGTCGTCGACGGCCCGCCGGCGCAGGTGATGACCGACGAGCGCGTCTGGCGCGCCTTCATGGGTGCCTGACCGTGGCCGCGCCCATCCTGTCCGTCACCAATCTCAAGGCCCGCTACGGCAGCGTGCCGGTGTTGCGCGGCGTCGCGCTGTCGGTGGCGCCGGGGGAATTGCGGCTGCTGATCGGCCGCAACGGCAGTGGCAAGTCGACGACGCTCAAGGCGATCGCCGGCCTGATCGCGGTCGAGTCGGGCTCGATCCGCATTGCCGATACCGAGATCAGCCACCTCAAGACGCGGCACCGGCTGGCGCGCGGCATCGCGCTGGTGCCGCAGGCCGGCAACAGCGGCCGCGGCGTCTTCCCCCACCTGACGGTGCGCGAGAACCTCGAGGTCATGAGCCTCGCCGGCGCCGACGCGGGCCGTCCCGACTACGGCCTGGCGTGGCGGCTGTTCCCGGACCTCGAGCCGTTCGCCGGGCGCCGCGCCGCGGCCATGAGCGGCGGCCAGCAGCAGATGCTGGCGGTGGCGATGGCGATGATGACCAGGCCGCGCCTGCTGCTGCTGGATGAGCCGACCTGCGGGCTGGCGCGCGGCCGGGCGCTCGACCTGATGAAGCTGCTGCGCCAGCTGGCGGACGAGCACGGGCTTGCCGTCCTCATCGTCGAACAGAACGTCAGCCTCACGCTCGACAAGGTCGACAGCGTCTCGGCCCTGCGCTCGGGCCTGGTCGTCGCCGAGGTCGGGCCGGAGGCGCTGCACGATCCGTCGTGGTTCGCGCAGGTGTTGTAGAGCAAGGATGGACTCATGACGGACGGACTTCCCACGGCGGCCTTCATCGGCGTCGGGACCATGATGGAAGCCATGGTCGACAAGGCCATCGACGGCGGCTGGCCGCGCGAGAAGCTGTTGCTGACGCATCGGCGCGACGACCGGCGGCAGGAGCTGGCGAACCGCTTCGGCGTCAGCGTTGGCGAAGACAACCTCGGTGCGGCGAAGGCCGCCGACCTGGTGGTGCTGGGCGTGCGGCCGCAGGAGATGGCCGACGTCATTGCCAGCCTGAAGCCGGCGTTCCGCGGCGACCAGACGCTGCTCTCCATCGCCGCCGGCCTGACGGTCGACTGGCTGGCGGCGCGGCTGCCCGAGGGCATGACCATCGTGCGCGTGACGCCGCCGCCAACGGCCTGGATCAGCGCCGGCGTGACCCTGATCTCGACCGGCCGGACGCTGGCCGCCGGCGAGAAGGAGTCGGTCGAGCGGCTGGTGCGCGCCACGTGCGAGCGCATCGAGTGGATCCCCGACGCGCTGATGGAGCCGATCACGGGGGTGGCGCTGGCGCTGACACCCTACAGCTGCGCCATGCTCAAGACCCTGATCGAGACCGGGGTCGAGCAGGGCTGCGACGAGACCTTCATTCGCAAGATGATCGTCGATGGCCTGTACGCCACGGCGCGCCTGCTGCGCGACGGCGGCTTCTCGCCGGAGCAGGTCATCGACATGGTCGCCACGCGCGAGGGGCTGACATGGTCGTCGCTGCACACCATGGAAGCCTATGGCGTGTTCCGCGGCATCCGCGTCGGTGCGCGGGCGATGACCGGACGATCGTACGAGCTGCGCGGCGAGCCTGTCCCCGACGAGCATGTCGGGTTCCGGCGGTGAGGTCGCGTCGCGGCGAGGGAGCCAGAACAGGATCCACCATGAGCCAGAGCCATGCCGGCAGCGGCGCCATCGAGCCCTTCACCTTCGGCAACGGAGCGCGGCAGGACCGCGTCGCCGCCCGCCGCCTGTCCAAGCGCGACTACGTGAACTCGCTGTCACGCGGGCTGGAGGTGATGCGGGTGTTCGATCGCGCGACGCCGTCCATGACCGTGAGCAAGGTGGCGGAGCGTGCCGGCATGAACCGGGCCGCGGCGCGGCGCTTCCTGCTGACCCTGGTGGAGGACGAATACGCCACGACGGACGGCAAGTATTTCCGCCTGCTGCCCAAGGTCCTCGACCTCGGTGCGTCGGTCGTGGCCTCGCTCGACCTGTCCGAGACGATGCAGCCGGTGATGAACGAGCTGGCCGAGAAGCTGCAGGAAAGCTGCTTCGCGGCCATCCTCGATGGCGACGGCGTCATCTATATCGCGCGCGCGGTATCCAGCCGGGTGGTCAATGTCGGCATCACCGTGGGCAGCCGGGCGCCGGCGCATCCCGTCTCCACGGGCCGCGTGCTGCTGTCAGGCGTCGACGACAAGACGCTGCGCCGCTATTTCGAACGGACGAAACTGAAGCGGTTCACGCAGTACACCGTGACCTCGAAGCTGAAGCTCAAGGCCGCGATCGAGCAGGTGCGGCGCCAGGGCTGGTCGATCGTGAACCAGGAGCTCGAGGTCGGCCTGCAATCGATCTCCGTGCCCATCCGCGGCGCCGATGGCGCCATCGTCGCGGCGTTGAACGTCTGCTGCCCCAGCCCGCGGGTCAGCCGCAGGGAGATGGAGAACCGCATCCTGCCGGCGATGCTCGCCAGCGCCCACCGCATCGAACGCGCCCGGCGCATGGGGTGAGCGAATGTCATGAAGGCGGACGTGCTGGTGATCGGCGGTGGGCTGACGGGGGCGGCGACGGCCTGGTTCCTGGCGCGCGAGGGCGTCGACGTGCTGCTGATCGAGCAGTTCGACCTCAACACGCAGGCGTCCGGCAGCAACGCCGGCAGCATCCATGCGCAGATCCCGCACGAGCCGTTCGTGCTCAACGGCGAGGACTGGGCCCGGACCTTCGCGCCGACCATCCCGCTGATGATCGCCGCGATCCGGATGTGGTCCGAGCTGGAAAAGGAAATCGGGCCCGAGCTGGGCGTCGCCATCACCGGCGGCTTGCTGGTCGCCGACAGCGAGGCGCAGATGGCGCACGTTGCGCGCAAGGTGGCGCTGGAACGCGCCCACGGCCTGCCCGTCGAGCTGCTGACTCGCGCCGACCTGCAGCGCATCGCACCTTATGTATCCGAGCGCATGATCGGCGGCGCCTTCTGCCCGATCGAGGGCAAGGCCAACCCGTTGCAGGCGACGCCCGCCATCGCGGCAGCAGCGACGCGCCTCGGCGCGCGGATCCGGACCCATGTTCGCCTGATCGACCTGTCGGCAGAGAGGGACGGATTTCGTGCGACGACCGACGCCGGCGAGATCGCGGCATGCCGGGTCGTGAACTGCGCCGGCGCCGATGCCGGCCGCGTGGCGCGCATGGTCGGCGTCGACCTGCCGATCGAGGGCTTTCCCATCCAGGTCAGCGTCACCGAGCCGGTCGCACCCCTGGTGCCGCACCTCGTCTATTTCGCGGGCGAGAAACTGTCGCTCAAGCAGACAGCGGCCGGGTCGCTGCTGATCGGTGGCGGTTGGCCGGCGTCGTGCGATGCGCAGACCGGCGTGTTGTCCGTCAACCTGGAGTCCCTGGCGGCCAACCTCGCGATCGCGATGCACGTGGTGCCGGCGCTGCGCGGCGTGGCGCTGCTGCGCACGTGGCCGGCAATCGTGAACGGCACGGCGGACTGGAAGCCGATTGTCGGCGAGGTGCCCGGCGTGCCGGGCTTCTACCTCGCGATGTTCCCATGGATGGGCTTCACCGCCGGGCCGATGGCGGCGCGGCTGGTGTCGCAGGTGATTCTCGGCCGCACGCCGGACCACGACCTGCGGCAGTTCTCGGCCGAACGCTACCGGCAGGCCTGATCGACGTCAGGCGCTGGCGAACTGGCGGATCACGGTCTCGCCGAAGCGGGGCAGGGTTTCCTCGAGGTCGGGCATGAAGGCAGAGATCGGCAGCGCAACGCGGCCGACGCCCTGCGCGATGCGCGCCTCGATCGCCGGCCGCGGGTCGGTGCCGGACTTCGGCAAGGCGCCGGGGCAGCCGGTGATCAGCTCCACCGACTCGGGATCGCGGCCGGCAGCCTCAGCCGTGCGGCGCACGAGGTCGAGCAGCGGCAGGATGTCGACCTGGGTGCCGATCGAGGGGAAGAAACCGTCGCCGAGACGGCCGGCACGTTTGGCTGCGGCCTCGGAGTGGCCGCCGATCACGATCGGTACCCGGCCCCGGACGGGCTTGGGGTTGCTGCTCATGCCCTTGAAATTCACGAACTCGCCGGCGAAGCTGACATCGTCCCCGGACCACAGCACGCGCATGGCGGCGATGTATTCGTCGGCGCGCTTGCCGCGCGTCTCGAACGGCACGCCCAGGGCCTCGAACTCCTCCTTCAGCCAGCCGACGCCGATGCCAAGCTCGATGCGGCCGGCGCTCAGGGAGTCCAGGGTCGCGACCTCCTTGGCCAGCACCAGGGGGTTGCGCTGCGGCAGGATCACCACGGCGGTCATCAGGCGCAGCCGCGTCGTGACCGCGGCGACGTAGGCCATCCAGATCAGCGGATCGGGCAGCCGGGTGGACGGATTGCCCGGCAGGCGGCCGGTCGCGGCGTAGGGATAGGTCGAGGCATAGGTGGTCGGCCATACGACATGCTCGACCGTGAAGATGGAGTCGAAGCCGGCGGCCTCGGCGAGC
>Ga0187894_10003518_pt1 | contig 17487 bp, 19 predicted proteins | sample GBC1701081metaG_FD_136650 | JGI IMG/M metagenome (GOLD analysis project Ga0187894, IMG submission 136650) | White microbial mat communities from a lava cave in the Kipuka Kanohina Cave System on the Island of Hawaii, USA - GBC170108-1 metaG ...
AAGTCGGACTAAAGTGTCTGGTCATGAGCCAGACAAAAGCTGCGCGCCTTCAGCGACTATTCATTAGTGATTGTCAAACACGCTTATGGCAAGCAGGAAATTCACTATCCCAAATTCAGACCTGTACCACAGCAGATTTGGGACTTGCTTAAGCTCCCTCCCTTACCTGGATAAAACCCTGGCTAGGGGGGAGCGGAAAATAAGTCCCCACTCCCCATTCTCCCACTCGATGAACATCCTCGTCTTCACTACGCTTTGGCCGAATGCTGAACAACCAAGCTTAGGCATTTTCGTCAAACATCGCGTCGAGGCGATCTCGCGGCTCGACGGCGTCGGCGTGCAAGTAGTAGCTCCCATCCCTTACTTTCCGAAAAAAGCCCCACTGCGAAACTTTTGGCCGGAGCATTGGCAAAGGGCGGCGCGCGTTCCAAAACGCGAAACGGTCGCCGGGATCGAAACTTTTCATCCACGCTATCTGGTCACGCCGAAAATCGGGATGAGTCTTTACGGGCGGTGGATGGCCGGCGGCGCCGAAGCCCTCGTCAGGCGATTGCGCGCCGAGCAGCCGATTGATTTGATTGACGCGCATTATGTCTATCCCGATGGTTATGCGGCGGTGTTGTTGGGCGAGCGTTTGAACATCCCGGTTGCGATCACTGCGCGCGGCACTGACATCAACCTGTTTGCGCGAATGCCGCTGATTCGCCCGCTGATTCGCAAGACGTTGACGCGCGCTGATGGCGTGATTGCCGTAAGCGAGGCTTTGAAACGACGGATGGTCGAATTGGGCGTTGAAGCGGGCAAGATCGCGGTCATCCGCAACGGCGTTGATCGCAAGGTTTTTTATCCGCGTGATCGAATTGAGATGAGGCGCAAACTCGGGCTCGATTCCGAGTCGCGGATCATCATAACCGTCGGCGCGCTTGTTTCGCTCAAAGGCATTGACCGCCTGATTGACGCGATGGCGTTGATGCGGGATATGAATACAAAACTTTACGTGATCGGCGAAGGGCCGCAGCGCGATGCTCTCCAATCGCGGATCGCAAGTCACGGACTGGCTGACCGCGTTTTTCTCACTGGAGAGCGCCCACAATCCGAATTGGCCGAATGGCACTCAGCCGCCGACTTGTTCTGCCTCGCCAGCCATCGTGAAGGTTGTCCGAACGTTGTGATCGAAGCGATGGCTTGCGGTCTGCCGGTTGTCGCGTCGGATGTCGGCGGCATTGGCGAATTGATTTCAAAACGGGATTACGGGCGCGCGCTGCCGTCCGCAGCGGCGGACAAATTCGCCGAGGCGATCCCGGCGGCTCTGAAAGAGAATTGGGACCGAGATGAGATTGCCAAGGCTGGTTGCGCGCGGTCGTGGCCGGATGTCGCAAACGAAGTGATGAGCCATTACTCCGAAGCCATTGCTTCCCTATAAACACTCGAATAACACGACACGATCTTTTCCCAGTCGCGCTCGCGCAGGACGAACTCCCTGGCCCGCTTTCCCATTGCGCGCCGCACGGTTTCACTTTCAACCAGGCTCAACAAACGTTTCGCCAAAGCTCGCGGATTTTCCGGTTCGACCAGAAACCCCGCCTCGCCGTCGTTGAACAACTCGCGCATGCCGGCGACGTCGCTGCCGACGACGACCTTTTCCATCGCCATCGCCTCGAGCGGCTTGAGCGGCGTGGTCAATTCGGTCAACCGCGAGCTGATGCGTGGATAGACCAGTATGTCCATCACCGAATAGTATCGCCGCACATGAGCGTGAGCCACTTTGCCTGTGAAGACAAAATGTTCCCACAGTTGGCCGGGAATACGTTTGCGCAACATCCAGCCGGCCTCGCCTTCGCCCACCAATAACAGCTTCACATCGCTTCGTTTGGCCAGCAGCAGGATCATCGCGTCAACCAGGCGCTCCAGCCCTTCGTAAAAGTAGAACGAGCCGATGAAGCCGATGATCGTTTTGCCGGCGAGATCATATCTGGCGATCAACTCCTCGTCCGGCTCGCGCGGATGGAACCAGTCGGTGTCAACGCCGTTCGGGATTTCAAATATCTTGCCTGGATCAACGCCTCGCGAGATCAGGTCGGCGCGCAAGGCTTTGCTGATCGTCGTCACGCGCGTGGCTTTTTCCAGAGACGATTGCTCGAGCCTTCGAGTCAGACGATACCGCAGCGAGTTGTAACTGGTTTTGCCTCGGTCAACGGCGGCGTCTTCGTCGTAATAGCGAAGCTCGTAAACCACCGGCAGGTTCGATTCGCGCGCGGCGCGGGCCGCCGCAAGGCCGTTAGTCGCCGGCGAATGCGCATGGATCACGTCGACTTTCAAAGCTTCCGCAAGCCGCCTGATATCTTTCGTCAAAGCGGCCAGGCAGAAGGCCTGACTCAGAAGAGGAATCCTTCGCAGCGGCGATGTAAATCCGGGCCAACGCAGCCGGTGGTAATCAACCCCGTCAATCGTCTCACATTCGCGTTTGAAATCTTCATGCTTAGGCGATGTCACCACAACCGGCTGCAACCCCAATCGCCTTTGCGCGCGGAGGATGTAATCGCTGCGAAAACTGTAGCCGCTGAAGTACGGCAGTGAATGATCCAGGACGTGTAGAACCTTCATAGCCAATCGCCGGGCTATCACTCAATAAGCGGTGAGGAAGAGAGAGTACGGAAAAGACGGAAATAACGGAACAGACGGAAAGCATTCTTTCTGTCTATTTTCCGTCTGTTCCGTTATTTCCGTCTTTTCCGTACTCTCTCTTCCTTGCTCTGCCATCCCAATCAACTACCCGCAATCGCGCGGGTGTTCGGTCTTCCTGGTTTATGCTCTCGCGCTCCGGCGGTTTCGACCAGTTCGACCAGTTTCTGAAGCAGCGGTTTCCAATCGTGCTCGGCTTCGACAAAATGCCGCGCCCGCGTCTCCAGACTCTCGCGCAGGCTCCCGTCCCGAATGACTTCGAGCGCCGCGCTGGCGAATCTTTCGGGCGCGCCGCCGAGCATCAGGTGTTCGCCGTCAACGACGCGTAATCCGGCGGCGGCTTCCGGAGAAGCGATGACGGCCTTGCCCGCGGCCATGGCTTCGAGAACTTTGTTCTGCACACCACGCGCAATCCGCAGCGGAACAACGCAGACCGTCGCTTCGCGCAGGTACGGCCGCACATCGGGGACAAAACCTGTGACGGTGACGCCCTGGCGCCGCGTCAGCTTTTTCACTTCGATGGTCGGGTTGGCGCCGACGATTGAGAATTTCGCCCGCGATTCGCGCGAGCGGATGAGCGGAAAGACTTCTTCGGCGAAATATCGCGCGCCTTCGACATTGGCGAAATAGTCCATCGCCCCAATGAAAACCAGCCGTGGCGAGATCGTGTCAGGCGGCTGAGTCGAAGGCTGAAAATAATCCAGGTCCACGCCATTGGTGATCGCCCGCAGGCGCGCGCGCCGCGTGAATTCGTCCAACCGGTCGAGCAAGGCGGCCTCGCGCCTCGTCGTCACAACTGTGTTCGCAAACCGCGTAACGATCTCGTATTCGTATTCGCGCAGTCTCTTCCATTCAAGCGAGTAGAGCCGCGACATCAGCGGATTGGCTCTGTCGGCGTAAGCGCGCCACTTCTCGGAATCAACGTCCACCATATCAACCACCGTGCGCGAAGCCAGTTCGCGCGGCGCGTATTGCGCCATCGTGGATGAATAGACAAAGACCGCGTCAAAATTATGATTGGACACCGCGCGCTCAACCAGCCGTCGCATCTTCCGCGACGCGAAATAACCGAGCGAAAGAGGACGCGAGCCGATCAGGTTCGCAAGCGCGCGCGCGCCGGCCCAGACGCGGCGCAATGGAACGATCTCCACCGACGCGCACATTCGCGACAAATCAACTTGATAGTTCAGATCGTTCAGATCATCGGCGAAGGCCAGCAGATGGACTTCGTGACCGCGTTCGACCAGCGCCTGAAGCTCGTGAAATGAACGAATCTTGTCGCCTTTATTCGGCGGATAAGGAATACGATGGGCAAGATAAAGCAGCTTCATACGGCTTTGGTATAGCTTTCGAGAAAAAGAGTTTTCACCACGAAGAGACGAAGAACACTCAGACTTGTTAAGCCCGTCATGCCCGTCATGGAAGATGCCTCACGATTATTGGTCCGATCAATTTCGTGAAGCTAAGGGGCAATCGCTTCCACGTTTCAATCAGCAGTTTGAACTTCGGATTCATCGGGTTGAGGTTCGGCATACGCCCCGCGCGCACAAGGAGGAAGTTGTAAGGCAACGATGTTTCAGCCATCCCCCAACCACGTTTGAACTCGTAAGAGCCGGAGCCACGCTTGCTGCGGCCGAAATCGAATCTTGAGCATCCGCGCAGCGCCGCCGAGCGCATCAACTCCCAGTACATAAAATTATTCACGCCCGCGCCATGAAACTCCGGATACGCTCCGCCGTAATAAGGCGCCACGACTCCGCGAAAATAAAAACTCATGACCGCGCCCGCAATGCGCCGGCCTTGTCGAATCACCAGAATGTCGCTGACGCCCGCGAATTCGCGCAGGAACTCGGCGAACAATCTTTTCGGAAAGACCGGCGTGCCCAGACGCCGCACGCTTGCCGCGTAAACATCGTAAAAATCATCCAGCAGGTCTTCCCGTCCGAATTGTGAGCTCAACCCATGTTTCAATCCCTGACGGATCATGCGGCGAACGTCGCGGGGGAAACTTTTCATCAACGCGTCTTCGTCCGGCGTGATTGGGCGCCTGAAGGCGGCGTAAAGATTCTGGCGATGAAACCCGGACGCCGGGAGAGGAGGCTCTCGAGTGTCTCGCAATTCCAGATAATCGACTCGTAAGCTTTCGGCCAGCGATTTGGCGGCGTCGATCAATTCGGCGCGAACGTCTTCGTCATCAGCTATAACGCCGCCGTAAACCGCGTTCGGCGTCGAAACCAGCATGGAACCGAACTGCGCGCCAAACGGCGAGTTGGCGACATGAAAAAGAGGCAGCACACCCACAACCCGGTTGTTCTTCTCGGCGTAAATCGAATGCGACTGATGCCTCCACACGCGCTCGACGACGCGCATCCATCCGCTCAAGTGGCAGAACGTGGCGTCAGCCGCGTGGCGGACGAACCCGTCCCACTTTCCGGCGTCAGCGTTTGAATAAGTTTTGATCATCAATCCATCGGCGCGTAAAACGGATCGGGGCCAACCAGAAGAGGCTCGGCGGATCGCGCCGTCTCGCTGCCGAGCCGTAGCACATCGCGCACGGGAGCGAAGCGAAACTCTCCGAGCAGCCGCTCCAGCCGCGATTCGGTCTGACGCAGGTTGATCCGATGCCGCCAGATATTGAGCCGCGTCCCGGGCAGAGCGGGCTGATCGGGATCAACCTCCCAGGCATGAACCATGAAAATCGCCGACTGGCCTTCAACCCGGTTGATGCGGCGCAAGCCCCAGCGAAAGACCGGATAAGGTAACAAGCGGAAATAACCGCCTCCGGTCATCGGCAGATTCTGTCCCGCCAGGCGCGTGGTCGAAGGCGGAAATTCGATGATTTCTCCCGAAGCGCAGTAGATCACATACGGGAACCGCCTTGCGCCGGGAATCCCGTAGCGGTCGTGATGAATCGGGAAGATCGAGGAGTCGTAACGAAACCCCTCTTCGACCAGGATCTCAAGCGCCCACAGAGTCTGCTCCACTATCGAGTAGGTCGGGGCGCGATAACCTTCGACCGCCACTCCGGTGATGTCTTCAAGCAACAGTTTTGCGCGGCGTACGTCGGCGCGAAAATCTTCGGGCCGCTGATTGAGAATAAACTGGTGGTCATAACTATGGCAGGCGATCTCGTGCCCGGCGCTGAGGATTTCACGCGCCAGATGGGGATACCGCTCGGCAATCCATCCGAGAATGAAGAAGGTTCCGCGCGTATTGTGACGCGCGAACATATCCAGCAGCTTGTAAGTGTTTCGCTCAATCCTTGATTCCCAGCGCGCCCAATCTTTGCGGCTGACGACATCCGCGAAAGACTCGACCTGAAAGTAATCCTCCACATCTACTGTCAGCGCGTTTACCGGATCGTTTGCAATCTCCATTCTGTTATGACCTGGATTATGTTTACCCACTCGGCTGCGGAAACTATCAGCAGAACAAGACTTCTTACTACCGCGTTGTCAAACAGACCTCCGCTTCGGCATGCGCCGATGCGTAGCGCCGAAATTCGGCTGAGCCTAAGGCGATCTGTTCTTGTCAATTGCGCTTTGGTGATTTTCGGATGTCTTCAGTCATCTTTGGCTGTTCTGCCATCTTTGGCTGTTCTGCCATCTTTGGCTGTTCTGCCATCTTTGACTGTTCTGGAAGACACGCTTTGGGGCCGGACCGTAGGGAGGAGCGTTAAACTCCGCACGGTGTCAGGGGAAGGCAGATAATAGCCCCAGCGCGGAAACGATTCAAGGAAAAGGGCCGAGGGGTAAGCTTTCTATTTTCAGCCGGATCACCGGCCTGCATGAAACAAACTTGTCAACTTTGGCTCCTGCGCAGCGAGTTAAAACACAGGCACAGGGTCGAGCCTCATTAGAGAGCTAAGGTCGCATCTTGCCCAAAGAGGGCTGGCGTCTAATTCTTCTTCATTATTGCGCTCTTCCAACAACGACAACCGCCACCGCAATTGCTCATCGAGTTCTTCCGCAAAAGAGCGGACCTGTTCCGGGGTGAAATTCAATTTGCGCAATTCCGCTTCGATCTTGCGGCGGTAATCGCTGACTGAAGAATCGGAGAGGCCAACAATTTCGGCGATCTCCAATTGCGATGGCTCATCCGGATCGAGGAAACAATGCCATAAGACGCGCCACAGCCGCTCGGTTCGTTGCGGGTTCGAGCGGACCAGCAGGCTGAGATGATTTAAAAACTCCGGAGCCGCGCGCCGCGCTTCTCTCTCCTGCTCTTTCATCAAGGCGATCTGCTCCGGGCTGGCTTCCGATGAGGCGATCCAATCGTAATTGCGTCCCTGCCGCTCTTCGTTGACTTCGTCGTCAACGGAGGTCATTTCAGGATCGCAGACGGGCAGTTTCGACAGCGCAAGCTGCCGCAGCACACGCAGCGGCGCGGGCGAATCTATCGCCTCGAAGATTTCCACCAGCAATTCAACCAGGTCCTGGTTGCTGACGATGACCTGCGCGTCGCCCGTGCATCCTGCCCGCCGCCGGTTGCGCAGGCGCATCGGAACGTGATCGATCAAATCAATGAACGTGCCGCTGTCTTTGACAGTTTTATTGTCGCTCCATCCGCCCAATCCATAGACGGCTCCGGCCGCCTGACGGTATCGCGCGTTCTGCCCGCCGCGCTGTCTGAATTGACGAAACCGTGGATCGTTTTCCAGCACGCCGCTGACCCGCCGCGCGATTCGGTAATTTTCGGGGCGGCGGCGGCGCAGATTGCCGATCAGCAAGTTGGTCAATTCGATCTGGAAGATTTCACGCTCGATTTCAGCGTCCGACATTTGCGAAACAATGTAGTGATTGAACCGCCCTTTCTGCAGCAGGAGCAGGTAAAGATCTTGCGTCAAATCGCTGAGCGATGACGAAGGAGTGTGATGGGCGGATGACCGAGAGTGACCGAGGGCCGAACGCACCAGTGGGTGGGCCGAAACCAGCCGGTGCAGACTGCGCCAGAGAGATTGCGCGTCGCTGTTCTCGATCCTTGTCTTCCACAATGAGAGTTGTAAGGATGCGGGCAAAGAGAGTTTCGCCGCAATAATCGGCGAATCAGGAGAAAGAGCTTTCATTTTTAATCCTGGAGCAGATTGCGGACCAGTGAGAAGTCCGGACGCTACGGCAGCGTCAAGTGTGTGTAATTTCAACCCGGCTTCAGCGTCTATATTTGGGCGCAGTGGTCAACCTGATCACATCAATCTGATAGTTTTGACGCGCAAGTCGAACGCTGTGGCATTCGAGACCACAAAGCGCTGTTTACCGGATTTCGCGCTCGATCGCCGCGCTGGGCGAACTCGTCGAACTCATTTTCATTCGGAGATTCTCGCGGACGGTAGTCGTGAGGCTAGCCGCGAGATCGTGGCGCACATGCGCCGGTCTATCATTACTGCCTGTTTAGCTGGGCACTCGGCGTAATGGCTTATCGGGTGTGTCAACGACACCCGCTCCTTCTCTAGCTTTCAGTGTTCTTTGTCGCTCAAAAAACTTTACGGCCCGTCACTGTTCTGTAAGGCCGAGTCCTGAAGCCATTCAAAAAACGGATTTCGTGATCGTCGATTCCGATCTTTAATTTCGATCCTGTTTCGGAATCATTACGGATTTTCAGACTTGGGAATGCGATATAGCAGCATTTCGCATCGCAACTGACGGTGGCGCTCTAATGAACTGCGCCAAATAACGCGCGCATTATATTCACTGGCGCTGGGGCTGGCTAGTTCTTTTTTAAACTTTATAAAAAAGAATGTGAGAGGCGGTCTCACTCGCAACCAAACCGCAGACGAGCCACAAATAGCGACTGCTTCTCACACTCTTCCTTCAGTCGAAGCTATGCCGAAGGCCATCCACCCTGATCGCCGCCTGGACCGCCTGATTGCGGTGGAGGGTTCGGTGGATAGTTTGGCGGATAACCGGGTGGGTATTGCGGCGGCGGCGGCGGCGGTTGATCTCTACGCTTCTCAAACAAAGCGACGCCAAGGAGCCCGCCGAGCGTCGAAAATCCAACAAACAGGACGGCAAACATAATCAGACCCGGCAGCGCGGAGACAAGCCGTTGCGCCGGGGTCTGATTTGCGCTCGCCTCGATAACCTTTTGGATCATCTCTTGAAAATCAGGATTACCGCTCGACCCCGCAATTCGATTAAGTAAATCCTGTGTAAATTTCTGTCCAATACCGAAAACCAGCAGCGCCAGGCTGAGAACCAAATAAATGCCCGCGGCGATCAGTCCAGCTATCGCTCCGACCTGTGCGCCCTCTCCGCTTTTGACAGGCCGCTGCGTCCGGTCAATCAACATCTTCGCGGCGACGGCTCCGCCGACCAACAGCCAGGCGCAAAAACAGCAATTGACCAGGCTGAGCCCCGGAATCACCGAGAGGAGCCCGGCAATCACTCCTCCGACAAGCGCCGGCTGTTTCCAATCGAGTTCGTTCATAAACAGTCATCCTCCGTGGTTTGCTCTTACTACATCGTGAGGTTAGTGGCTACGCCGACTTCAGCAACCCGCCTTCGGTTTTGCAAAGCCCGCGCGCCAGTCATTCAACGCCGAGACAAGACCCGGCGTTACGTAAAAAGCAGCAACCGCTCCAAACAAAATCCCAGTCAGCGCCCGCGAAAGAAAGGTGTTCGCCAGCAGCCCCAAAACCCCGACAGTGAAATCAACCGCTGTGGGGACGGCGGCGCCGATCAATATCCACCGTGGCGGGAATCTGTCCTCTCGAACATCACGCAGGAACGGGTAAAGCAGCAGACCGATGACGAATCCCGCGTAAATGCTCGCGCAGCGCGAACAGACCCCCATCGGGTATCCGTGAAAGTAAAACGAACGTTCCGGCGTCTGATGACACACGGCCGAAAGCCCCTGGTAGATAGCCGCCGAAGCAAGGAAACGCCGCTCCGCCATCAACCACGGCGCGGACAGGATCACCGCTATCCATAAAATAGACAGCGTCATCAGGGCCGCGTAAACGATCATCGCGCTGGATCTCGCCGTGAACTTCATTTGCTCCGCACTAATCAGTACCGCGAGCGGTAGCGAGCGTGGCTCCCCGGATTGAGCCGCTGATCGGAGCCACGCTCGCCACCGCTCGCGGTATTGAACCAACTACTTCACCGCGTCGAAGAAATCGTAAACCACGCGCGTCAGTCGTCCCATTCGCTCTTCGACCTCGCCACGCGCGGTCCGCTTATCAACCGTGAAGACGGCGATTGCAATTGGATTGCCTCGAACGAACATTATGCCCGCGTCGTTCGTCGTCGAACCGATGGTCCCCGTCTTGTGCGCCATCCGGGCGGATTCGGGCAAATAGCGCGGCAACCGTTGTTTGAACATTTGCTGGCCCAGAATCACCATCATCATCTGGCACGACTCTTTGCTCGCGGCTTCGCCCTTGTAAATCTTTTCGAGCAGCAGGGCCATGTCGCGCGGCGACGAAACGTCCTTCATCACTTTCGCGAATTCGCGTTCGGCTTCAGCCTGCTTTTCCGGCGTGGCCTGGCGCGTTCGAGAGCAGCGTCAACACGCCGCTGCCCAGCGTGCGGTGCTCGTCGCCAAGTTCGATCCGGTCGTCGAGTGAGAACTTTTTGGCTTCGATCTGGCGGAAGACCTCGACCATGATCGGGATTTTATAGACGCTGGCCATCGGGAAAAGCCTGTCGCCATTGATCGAAACCTCTTCGCCGGTTTTGATGTCGCGCACTGCGACGCCAATCACGCCGGGGAACGCGTCGGCCAGTTCCTGCAAACGCGATTGAAGCCTTCCTAGTTGAGCCGAAGTTCTGGCCGAGTGCGAATCCTGCGCATATGCGGGAAACGACAACAGACAGAGCAGCGGCAGCGCGCAAAGCGCGCGACAATGACGCATAACGTTTCTCCTTGTTGACTCAGAATTTTGTTCAGGCGGCTTTCAGCGGCTTCAGCTTCGCATATTCGCGGCGGTTTGCTTCGAGCGCGTTCCAAATATCAACCGCCTGTTGCAGATTCATCCAAAATTCAGGGGTGGTTCCGAAGAAGCGCGCCAAACGGTGCGCCAAATCGGGAGAGAGAGCGCGACGCTCGCGCAGAATCTCGCCGACCGTGCGCCTTGAAACACCAAGCCGCGCCGCCAACTCAATCTGTGTCAACCCTGCCGCCGGAAGAATTTCTTCGCGCAGCAACTCACCAGGATGTGTAGGCTTTCGCTTTCGTCCATTCAGCATAGGATACTCCTCAATGATAGTCTTCGAGATTGACATCAGTGGCATTGCCATTTGCGAATTTGAACGTGATCCGCCAGTTGCCACTCACCCATATTGACCACGTTCCTTTGCGATCTCCTTTCAACTCATGCAGGTTGAAGCCCGGCAAATCAAGATCATTGATTATCGTCGCGGCGTCGAGGGCATCAAGGCGGATTCTGATGCGTGAAGCCATTTCGGGTGGAATTCCCTTCTTGCTCCCAGTCTCAAAAAAATCTCTCAGCCCTTTGTGCAACCAGGACTTTATCATTTGGTCTGTAACTAGAATCGGGCAGCGGCTACATTCTATCGAATCTTACAAACGCATCCGGCCCGCCTTCGACATGCACGGAATCAACAAAACGCACGTGCATCGTTTCGGTCGTCATCACCAGCGACTGCGTGCGTTTGCCTGTGCCGAAAAATCTGACGCCGCGAAGGATCGTGCCGTCGGTCACGCCGCACGCGGCGAAGATGATCTTGTCGCCCGGCGCCAGATCGTTGGTGTGATAGACGCGCGTCGGGTCGCTGATTCCCATTTCCCGCATCCGCTCGACCAGACCGTCGGCGATTTTCGCGCGGTCTTCGGCCTGCTCCAATTGCTCTTTCAAAACGAAGCGGGCCTGAATCTCGCCGTTCAAACATCTCATTGCGGCGGCCGTGATCACGCCTTCGGGGCCGCCGCCGATGCCCATCAGCGCGTGGACGCCCGATCCGGCGACCGCCGCCGAGATTCCCGCCGACAGATCGCCATCGGTGATCAGGCGTATGCGCGCGCCGGCGTCGCGAATATCCTGAATCAGTTTGCTATGGCGGGGACGGTCTAAAACGATGATCGTTAAATCTTCGACTCTTCGCCGCAATCGGGTGGCGATGGCGCTGAGGTTCTCCTTGACGGGGGCGTCAATGTCCACAGCGCCTCTGACCGAAGGGCCGACGACGATCTTGTTCATATAAATATCCGGCGCGTGTAAGAGTCCTCCGCGTTCCGCCGCCGCCAGTACCGCAATCGCGTTGGCCGCGCCCGTTGCGCACAGGTTCGTGCCTTCGAGCGGGTCAACGGCGATGTCAACCTCGGGATACTCGCGGGCGCCGCCGTCTTTCGCGCCCATCCCCACGCGTTCGCCGATGTAGAGCATCGGAGCTTCGTCGCGTTCGCCTTCGCCGATGACGATCGTGCCGTCCATCGGGATCGTTTCCATCACCTCGCGCATCTTCTCGACCGCGACGTGATCGGAATATTTGCGTTCGCCCCTTCCCATCGTGCGCGCGGCCTCAATCGCGGCGGCCTCGACCACACGCAGAAAATCGAAGAGCAGATCGTGTTCCATCGGACGTCCTGTGTTCATAACTCATCCTCCTTACAACAGCGCTTGTTCAATCAGCGCGCCTCGTTGTCAAAACAAAGAGGCCACGAACTTGCGGGTTGCGGAGGACTCAAACAGATTGCCCTATTGATCCATCCCACACGCTTCATTCGTGGCCATGTTCCCTTCTTGAATCGCCGCTTCAACCTTCGCAAATAGCCTTGCGAAGGACTTGTGAAATGGTCAAAGGAGAAGCAAAAAAGGCAAGAATGGCAAAGAAAACAAAAAAGCGGGTTTTGCCTTTTTTGCCAGACGCCGATTTTTGATCCTCCCCGGATTAATCTCCGGCCCTCTCCGATAAATGCGGATCGAAACATCCTCGACAACGGGCTTCGTACGCGTCGGCGGCGCCGACCACCACTCGCTCGCGGCTCGCTATCAGCCGCTGTGTGTAAGTCGCCGGGCTGCCGCAGCGCATGCAGATCGCTCGCGTCTTGGTGATGTCTTCCGCGATGGCCAGCAACAACGGCATGGGCTCGAACGGGCGTCCGAGATAATCCATGTCCAGGCCGGCGACGATCACGCGTTTGCCCTGATCGGCTAGAATGTTTGCGACTCTGACCAGGTCCTGGTCGAAGAACTGTCCCTCATCAATACCTACGACATTGGTGTCAATTTCGACCGCCGCCAGAATCTCGTTGGCCGACTTGACCGCCTGCGACGCGATCTTCATTTCGGAATGCGAAACGATCTGTTGATCCGAATAACGCAGGTCTATCGCGGGTTTGAATATCTGGACTTTCTGCCGCGCGATCTGCGCCCTGCGCAAACGGCGAATCAGTTCCTCGCTTTTGCCGCTGAACATCGAGCCGGTAATGACTTCGATCCAGCCTGAGTCGCTAGAATGAACTTCCAATTCTTCGATTCCTTTCTGCATTTCGGTTTTTCCGCTGGCTTGCGGCTCACCTTCTACACCAAAATACATGGGCGCGCAAGAAAGCGTTTTCTTCAACCGGACAAGCAAAATCGAGTTTGCAATTTTCGCGTGTCAGTTGAACAATCAGCCCGCCGCTGTTTGCGACGCAAGATTGCTTCACAAGGAATACCTGATGTCCGCTTCAATCATAAACATCGCCGATCACCGCCGCCCCGAGACGATCGCCGAATTGCTTGGCGCCCCTCGAATCGCGCGCGCCTTCGATTTCATTGACTCCTCCCAGGCGCGCTTCACCGCCGAGTTGATCCGCATCTGCGAAATCCCCGCCCCCCCCTTCAAGGAGCGGGATCGCGGACATTACTTCGCCGCGCGTTTTGCCGAACTCGGTCTGGCCGATGTTCACACCGACAGCGAAGGCAACGTGATCGGTTTTTACCGCGGCGAGAGCGAAGAGCCCCTGCTGGTGATGTCGGCGCACCTGGACACGGTCTTTCCCGAAGAGACGGATGTCAAAGTTCGCCGTGTGGGTTCGCGTCTGTGCGCGCCCGGCATAGCCGATGACGCGGCGGGACTGGCCGCGCTGATCGGGCTGATTCAGACGCTCAACTCCGCCGAGATCAGGCTGCGCGGCACGATAGCTTTCGTGGCGACCGTAGGCGAAGAAGGCGAGGGCGATCTGCGAGGCGTGCGTCACCTGTTCAACGAAGGGCGATTGGCGGGGCGCATTTCAGCTTTCGTTTCGTTCGACGGAACCACCATCGAATTCATCACGCATCAGGCGCTGGGGTCGCGCCGTTATCGCGTGACGCTGAAAGGCCCGGGCGGGCACAGTTGGGGCGATTTCGGCGTGGTCAATCCGGTCCACGCGCTGGGCCGTGTGATCGCGCGGATGGCCGATTACCGCGCGCCGCAAGAGCCGCGCACGACTTACAACATCGGACGCATCGAAGGCGGCGAGTCGGTCAACGTTATCCCGCAATCCGCCTCGATGGATGTCGACCTGCGCTCGGTTTCGGAACTCGAATTGTCGCGGCTGGAAGAATTCCTGCTCGCGGCGGTTGACCGCGCGACGCTTGATGAGAACGCCGCGCGCGCAGCTTCCGGTAATAAACTTCAGGCCGAGCTGACCATGATCGGCAATCGCCCTTCGGGCGAGACGCCGCGTGACAGCATACTGGTCCGCACGGCGATCGAAGCGTCGCGCGTGATGGGCGTTACGCCGATTCTCAACCGAGCCTCGACCGATTCAAACATCCCGATCAGCCTGGGAATTCCCGCCATCACCATCGGCGCGGGCGGCGTGTCGAGCGATTCACACCGACTGAGCGAATGGTATGACCCAACGGGAAGAGAGATTGGGTACAAGCGAGCGTTGTTATTAGCGTTGGGGATAGTGGGAATCGGGTGAGGGGATGAAGGGGTGAAAGGGTGAAGGGGTGAAGGGGCGATTTCACCCCTGAGTCCCCCCTTCACCCTTTCACCCCCCCCTCACCTTTTAGCGATGCTGATCGGCAAATGCGGCAACTTCTTCACTTCGGCGTCGAGTTTGCCATCCCGGGCCAATTCAATCGCTTTGACCAACGTTGATTCCTCCTGCACTCCTTGCAGCAAATACCCACCGATGACAAAGGCCGGCACGACCGTAACCCCGTAGGTTTCAGCGATCAACAAATCTTCGTCAACATCTTCGGCCATTCGCCGTTCGCCCAGCGCCTGCTCCAACTCGCCCGGATTCAACCTGGTTCGCCGCGCAATCTCTTTGAGCGCCGACATTTCGCCGATGTCTATGTCATCAACGAAGTGGGCGCGAAAAAGCTCTTTGTGGAATGGTTCGAAGCGATCCTGCGAGCGCGCCCAAGCCGCCGCCTCGTGAGCCGAGCGCGTCAGCGGCGCGTGCGACGGCTGGTTTATTTCGACGCCAAACCGCGCCGCCATCGGGTAGACTGAATCACGCCAACTTTCTGTTATCCTTTCGCTGCGCGGATCGAGCTTCGGCTCCCCTGGCTTTCTCAATTGAAACGCGCGCCACACCACCTGCGCGCCAGTCTTCGCGGCGGCGTTTCCAAGGGGAAGTTCGCCAAGATAGCAGTAAGGACAAACGTAATCGGAAAAGACTTGAATGGTTACGGGCATAATAGAATTCCTCTATTCATCAGTTCGTCGCGCAATTGCCGTGGCGAGCGAAAATGTATGGCGTCGAATCCAAGTTCTCTAGCCGCATCCGTGTTTGCCGGAGAATCATCGATAAAGACGCACTCTGCGGCGCGCCGCCCCGTTTTCTCCAGCAGAAAATCGAATATCTCGCGGTTCGGCTTGACCAACCCGATCTCTCCCGAGATCACGACGCCATCGAACCAGTCGAAGAACCGGAACCGCTTGCGCGCGTGCGGAAAGGTCTCCGCCGACCAGTTGCTGAGCGCGTAAATCTCGTATCCGGCTCTCTTCAACTCATCCAGGATCTCGACCGTCTGCTCGATTGCGCCCGCAACCATTTCGGGCCAACGGTCGAAGAACGCCCGTATGAACTCGGCCTGTTCGGGATGGCGAGCGATCAGTTCCCCAGTCGCTTCGGTGAAGGGCCGCCCTTCATCCTGCCTGGCGTTCCATTCCGGAGTGCAGATTTCGGAGAGGAATCGCTCCATCGCCTCTTCGGCGCCGTTGAACATCTTTCGATAAAGATGGCGAGGGTTCCAGTCAATCAACACCCCGCCCAGGTCGAAAACCACCGCTTGTTTAGAACTCATCATTTCCTTCCCTGCTCTAATCGTCTTCTATTGCCGCTCGGCGCGCGAACAGGCTATGCTGCCGGCGATTTTCAATAAACAATGCGCGGCAGTTTTTTTCAAGGAGTGTTTTGAGCGGCGCGGATTCCGCCCCGGGCGGAGTTCAACTTTCAAGGAGGAGATATGTCGGACGAGTATACCGATTACGAGATGGATTTCTTTCAGGCGGTTGACCGCAACACAGTGGCCGAGCAGGCGATCTTCGACGCGCTGATGTCTATTCGCGACGACCAGTACTACTCGCTGTTTGAAGTCGAAGCCGAGCACTCGTGCGGGTGGGCGCGTGTTCAGGTCTTCCCCGAACGCGCGGGCACGCTCTATCGCTGTTTGAAATGCGGAATGGCGGGAATTATCGGGGGATAGGGAGTGGGGAGTGGGGAGTGGGGAGTGGGGAAAGAGTGCCTCTTTTTCCCCACTCCCTATTCCCCACTCCCCATTCCCCATTCACGAAGATTGGCTCAGCTTCACGGCTTTATAGCCGCCCGCCGCCTTGTCCTTGAACCACCACAAAGCAAAGACGATGAACGGGGCGATTGCCATCATCGCTACATATTTAAATGAAGCGGCGTCACCGATCTTGTCACGCACCCTCCCCATATTGAAGATCACAATCCCCAGGGCGAACTGCCCGGCGAAGCCCATCAAGCCCATGGTAAACGCGCCGCCTTGCGGGAACCGCTCCGAAGTGACGCCAAGCATCGTCGGCCACATAAAACATACGCCGACATAAAAGACCGTGGCCGAGACGAAAGCCGTCGCTGGCGTCGTGGCGTTGGCCAACAGGAACAGCCCAATGGCCGCCAGAGTCACCGACGCCCACATCATTCCGATGGGGGAAATTTTGTGCGCGATCGGCCCGGCAAAACACCGCAACACGAACATCAGCGCGCTGCCGTAAACCAGGATCAAAATTCCGTCCATCCCTGCGGTCTTTTCCAACACGGAACTCACCATCTGTCCCGGCGCCAGTTCGATGGAAGCCGTAACCATCATGCATCCGATCAATAGCAGAAACGCCGGATTGAGCGCTGTCTTCAACATTTCATTGGTGGAAATGCCTGACGCCTTGCGTTCGGTGAGGGGGAATTGCTGTCCGAAGATCATCAAACCGTACACAATGGTCGGAACCAGAATGACCCCCATCTGGATCTTCCAGCCCAAATTCGCCTGCTTCATGAAGTACCCAAGCAATCCGCCGATAATCAGGCCGCCCGGCCACCAGGCGTGAAGCACATTGAGCTTGTGCGTCTTCTCTTCGGGATACATTGTGGCGATCAACGGATTGATCACAGCTTCAACCAGCCCATTACCGAATCCAGCCAGCAGCATTGTCAGCGACATCATCAGATAGCTGGGCGCGACGATGAATCCAAGCACGCCGACGATGTGCAGGGCGAAAGCCAGGTAAAGCAGGTTACGCATTCCCAGCGCGTCGAGCATCGGCGATGTAACCAGGATCGAAGCCGCAAATCCAAAGAAAGCCATGGTCGAGAGCCAGCCATAATCAGCTCTTTGGTCAGCCTGGTTGAAAAACCCTTTGACGGCCGGATCGGCTAACACGAGGTCTTCGACGT
>Ga0187894_10003519_pt1 | contig 17487 bp, 14 predicted proteins | sample GBC1701081metaG_FD_136650 | JGI IMG/M metagenome (GOLD analysis project Ga0187894, IMG submission 136650) | White microbial mat communities from a lava cave in the Kipuka Kanohina Cave System on the Island of Hawaii, USA - GBC170108-1 metaG ...
AACAACACTTTTGAGCTTGCTTTCGCAAGCTTTAGCAGGCAAGGATGCCTGCGTTCCCAGTAACAACACTTTTGAGCTTGCTTTCGCAAGCTTTAGCAGGCAAGGATGCCTGCGTTCCCGGTAGAGGCAACCATGAAAAACTTTATTTTAATTATTATTTTTTTATTCGCAGTAACCGCAACATCCGCGCAGACTGTGACGGTTTCGCCTTCGGATGTAACCGCATATTCGCAAGGTGCGACGACTGTATTTTTGACATTTAATAACGTAGTAAATCTTCGCCCTGCTGAAGCGACCTGGTGCGGTGAAGTTATCTCGGCTACGCCAAACTTAGGTTTCAAATGCAATCCGACAACTATCTTCGGTCAACTGCCCGCACGTTACAATCAATCGCAACTGAGCGGAACAAACGGCTATACGGACATCATGTCAATAACGCCTGCGGTTGCACGCAAAGCATATCTTGATGCCGTGCGCGGCAACAATGCACAGTTCTTTTATGTAAAACATTTCGTTAGTACAAACGGCGGATTGGACGAATATATTCCCGTCACGATTCGTTTAAGCGGCAACGGTGCAAGCGTTCCGTTTTCTTTAACCGATGTAAAATTACAGTGGGATAAGGGAACTAAAGTAGTTCCTTTCGTAAAGGTAAACGAGAAATTGCCGCGTGTTACAGCCGAAATTAAATACACGGGAACAGGGCGTCTGAAAGGTCGCTGGGAAATTGTAAAACCCGGCGAAGCTCTTCCAGAAAGAAAAGATTTGCTCCCCGAAGCCACGCTTCCCGTCGAAGAACGCGGCACACAAAAACGATACACACAACTCAGCCGTTTCAATGTTTTTCTTCCGCCCGGCGGCAAATATGTTTTATCTGGTCCGGAAGATTGGCGCATTGATAAAAGTATCGAAGGAATGTACTTGCTCTTGCTCCGCATCGAAGCAAGCGAAGACGCAGAAGGTCAATCAAATGCGAACGGCAATGCTGTGAATAGCGGCGGAGTTGCAGGTTTTTCGATGCCCGTATTGCGCTACTATGTCGGCGCAGGCGGCAACAACATTTCCGTAATAAAAGATGACGAACCGGTGTCAACCGATTTTATGGCATTGACGCCTCAGGATGAAATCACAGCCGATAATGACAAACCAATAACTTTTGGCTGGACAGCTTTTGAAAAAGCCTCTCTCTACCGTTTAGAAATCGAAAACGAAAAAGGGGAATTGATTCTTAGTGCAATGCTGCCGTCGGACAGGCGAATCTATCGCGCCCCTTCCTGGTTAAAAGAAAAGGCAAGCACAGTTCGCTGGCGTGTTGTTGCCCTGAAAGAAGACGGCGGAAAGTTAGGTGAAACAAAACCAAGAACTCTGGTTTTTGGGAAATGAACATTTGAGATTTGTTAAGCGGATGGATAAAAGTTGTATGATGTTTTGAGTCCCGCCTTCAGGCGGCTATTAGATGGAATATCAACAAGAGCCGCCTGAAGGCGGGACTCAAAACATAAATGTTCATCTGTTAAGCGCGGGTTGCGCGGATTTCGCACGAACATTTATTCCATTGTCTGCCACGACTAACAAACGGCGTTCTTCCAGTGTTGAAAAGTTTCCGGGTTGATAAGAAAGCACATAACGGTTCTTTCTCAATTCGTCGCAGATTTTCTGTGCGGCTTTTTCCGCTTCGTTGATTTGAAATGTAAGACCGCCTGTTCCTTCCGTGAGTTTTTGAATTACCTGATTTGGTTTCGGTTGATTGCGTTGAATAGCTCCGCCCGTTCTGTCAGGAAGTTGAATCGCGTAAAGAGCAATATCTTTCTCTTGAAGTTCAGCCAGAATATTTTGAAATTTTGTCTGGCTTCCGCGGTCAAGTCCATCACCGATAATAACGATTGCAAGTTTTCTGTTGCTCACCGAGATTGGGTCTAAAGCTTCTGTGACAACGGCAGAAATAGCGTCAAAAAGTTTTGGGCTTCCCTTTTTTCTGAAACCCTTCAAAGACGCTTCAATCTTTTTCGGGTCATCCGTCCAATCCGAAACAATCTCTGCGTTATCGTCATAACCGACAATCATCAATTGGTCACCGTCAAAAATTTCAAAGGGGAAATAGTTGGTGGCTTCTTCGAGTTTTTGAACATCGGCACGCAAAGTCAACGAGTTATCAACCAGCAGAACAATACGTGCGGGTGAAGGGTCTTTCACAAAACTTTTAATTATTAGCTCAACCCCATTTTCATAGAGCGCGACGTTCTTTGCGGTGATTGTCTCTTTTGATTCCTCGTCACGCACGGCGAAGACATTTATGACAGAACCGTTCTCGCTTTTGGGCGCGTTACGTCTGCCCGATTGTGCAAATGCAGATAGAGTTAGAAAAAGAATGAAAAGAAATGTGACAGAGATTTTGCCTTTTTCCAAATATTTTTTTTCGGGCAAGTTTAGAGAATGGGCTTCGCCTGCTGAGGTGCGGAAAGTCTCTGACTTTCTAAGAGGCTTTTCATTATTTGTCTTGGGGCTACCCCAAGATAAACTAAACGAACTCCTTACAGTTGGGCAAAGCCGCAACCGCACATCAGATGGCAAAGCCATTATTTTGTGTTTCGCCAAATAAATTCCTGTTTCGATATTTCTTGTCATTTAACTTGCCTTTGCCGATGGTTTTGACTTTGCTTTCTTTGTTTCTTTTTTCGACTCTTTCTTGCTTTCCGTTTTCTTAGGTTTGCTTTCGTCCGTAGATGCTGTCGTCTCCTTTGTCGTTTCACTCGTTGCGGTTTCTGTTGAAGCTTTTTCTGCTTTTGCTTCCGCGCCTTTTGCTGAGTAATCTGTCACATACCAACCTTCACCCTTAAACTGAAAACCTGAAAGTGACCATTGTTTTTCCAATTTGCCACCGCATTCTTTGCACTTTGCCAGAGGTTTGTCCGAGATTTTCTGCATTATTTCAAAATGCTTCCCGCATTTTTTGCACCCGTATTCGTAAATTGGCATTCAAATATAACCTTCTTAATTGTTTTCTAAAATTGCATAACTGAAAAAAATTATAACGATAAGGTTCAAATGCTGACAAATTTTTGGTAGTCTTGTGATGCGCTTTTTAAGGCGCGGTGTTGGTCAGGCATCTGAATCGTCCCTAAAAAATTTAATTCTATCCTCACACAGTTGAAAAAAACTTCAACTTAATTGCCTTGTTCATCGTAAACCAGGCTACCGATTTTTTATATGAAGTTCAAAAAGATAACTTATATTGTTCGCACGTTTGTTCTCTTACCGGGCTTATTGTTTGCATTCTTATTCGCGTGCGATTGGTTTCAAAGCGTCCTTGCGCCTACGGCTCAGGCAATAATTTCCCAAGCAAAGAAAATTATCAAGAAAGAAGATATTCCAACTTCGGGTAATAGTGAATTGGATAAAATTATTTTACAGGCAAGCGAACGAAACGGCGTTGACCCGCGACTTGTTCACGCAGTTATCTGGAAAGAATCAAAATACAGGCAAAACGCACAATCGCCGCGCGGTGCGCTTGGATTGATGCAGATGCTACCTGCGACAGCCCGCCGCTTTGAATGTAAAGATATAAACGACGCAACCGAAAACGTCGAAGCAGGAACAAAATATCTGCGCTGGCTTCTTGAAAAATACAGCGGCAACGTAGAACTTGCGCTTGCAGGTTACAACGCGGGCGAAGGCGCGGTTGATAAATACGATAACATCCCGCCATATAACGAAACACAGGATTATGTACGCGAAATCATCTCTCGCTACGGCAAAACATACCATCCGATTCTCGACCCCGAAAAAGCACGAATAGAGTTTCAAATTGTTTGAGATTAACGTATTTTTTTATCGCATAGGTTCGCGCAAGATTAAATCTGCGGCTTGTTCTGCGATTTCAGAGGCATCGGGTTGTGATTTTTGCAAACCGGCGACTTGAAACAAAGCCTCTCCTGTTCGTGAAAGAAGACGAAACAAATCACCTTCTTCAGATCGTGTTTCGTGTACGAGTTCTTCCCACTTGGTTTCTTCGTTTGCCCAGAGTGCTGTGGCGGCGGCGGCTGAGAAATTCATTTCGGGGGCAGGTTCAACGCCGTTCTGCCATTCGACAGTTGCGACTTCAAAAGCAATCTCTTCAAATTTTGTTAAAGCTTCAAGCAAGTCTTCGCTCAATGTAACTTCTCCGTAATCGCGGTCTTCGTCTGCTGCAAGTGCCGCCATCAACCCTGCGACATTTGCAGGTGATAGAGATGCAAATAAACCATGACGAACGGCTTCGCCAACCAGAAGCGTTCTGTCAACATGAATATCAGCAAGCCAACGCCCGCGTTCTGTGACTTTCTCTTGTGCAAAATCAATATAGCCGAAATGATTCAGCACACGTGCACGACGTTCAAACGGCGTCCAGATTTCATCGCGTAAAGTTTCAATGTCACGCTCTGTTTTTTCAAACTCGAATGCTTCATCAAGCGTTGACCACAGAGCCTTTGTTGTTTCGTTACTGTTTTCATTTTGCGGCGAAAATTTTTCCAGAAGATTGTTGATTAAATTAACTGCATCGTCTTCGCTTGCGCGTTCTGCGCGAAGGCGCGGTTCTTCCATCGGCGGGTTTTCGCCCGTTCGCGCTTCAACAAAAGCCCTTTCCCAAGAATCTTCGCGCAAGGGATATTTTTTTGCCCAGACTCTACCGACTTTATCAAGTGCAAAAGTCTTCCCGCGCCCCATCTCATCCATCCCCGAAACCTTTGCACCGTGTTTGCTCAACACCAGTAAATAACGCCCGCCGCTTCTGCCAATGCTGACAATGCGCCCTGTCTGAACCGCTTCGTTGAGCCAGATTGAGCGAACCTCTGCGCGTGTTTGCGGAAGTTTTTCGAGAAGACGCATACGCACGCTGACCAGACGTTCAAAGCCACGCGCAATCGTGACGGGAAATTCATATTCTTGCGTTTGCAGTTTACTCGTTATCACTTCGATGTATCGCTCTTTTTTCTTTTCAAGTTGCGTGATGCGATGTGCTGTATCACGAAATGCAAAACTCTTTTTGGCAATCTCGCGCACCTGTGCAAAGTTTTTGTAAGCGTCCAAAAGATTTAAAAGTGTTGAATAGGTTGCGCGGAATTGGCTTTGAAGCGGGTCGGGTTGTGATACTAAAAGTTTTGCTATTTTTTCCGGGTCTTGATGAAGACTCGGCGCAACCACAGCGAAACCGACTTTATCTTTTCCGCGTCTTCCGGCGCGTCCCGTCATCTGTTGTAATTCGGAAGCGGACAGCATTCTCCAGCCTCGACTTGAGCGCGTATCGGCATGAAGTATAACAACTGTTCGGGCGGGAAAATCCACGCCAGCCGCTACGGTTGATGTTGCAAAAATCGTATCAAGTAATCCTGCCTGCATCAGCTTTTCAATTATCAATTTCCAAGCGGGAATATGCCCCGCGTGATGCGATGCTACGCCACCGCGAATTATTGTTTGCCAGTGACGATGCCCGCGAATCTCTTTATTCGTTTCGGCAAATTCGCGCACAATCGTTCGACGTTTTTCCGTTCGCTCGTTTGTGCTGAAATTGCGCGTTGTAAGTGCGGCTTCTGTCGCCGCTTCGTCACAACGCCGCCGCGTAGGCATGAACACAATCGCAGGCAGCAAATTGTAATTATGAAGTGCCGCCACGAGTTGTCCCGACGGCATCTCAGGCATCTTTAGTTTCAAAACAATCTCCTAGCTGGGAGCGCAGACATCTTGTCTGCAAAGCTTGCTAAAGCAAGCTAAAAAGTTAAGCTAATTTCAATGTTGAATTTTAGCGAGAGTTTTTACTCGCGCTTTGCGCTCGTTAGCAGACAAAGATGTCTGCGCTCCAGTCGTTTACTTTCGCTTAAATTCCAACTCATCAAAATTGAAATCCGCATTCAGGCAATCAATCGTCATGTCTGCGGGTTGTCCTTTATCGTCAATTTTGAAAATAACAAAGCCTTTCGGAAAAGGATATTGAACGCTCTCGCGCCAGGTTAATCTGAAAGTGTCGTAGTGCCAATGTTCCAAATCTGCGACAAAAGACGGTGTGGGAACAAGGCGCAAAATCATCTTGCCGTTTTCCATTTCAATCTTTGCGTCGCCGTACATTGTACTGATGTATGTTCCCGCATATTTCTCAAGGGCAAGCGACGGCTTTGTGTTCATCACACGGGCGTCTTCAATAGCTTTTTGTTCTTTGGCACCTGCTTCTTTACCGGCTTTTACGCGGGCTAAAAACTCTGCGCTCCAATCGCGTTTCGGCATGACGTTTAGAAAAACATCAAAGACTTTGTTCTGCATGATTGTATTAAGGGGTGATTCGCTGTTTGTCAGAACGACTATGCCAAGATTTTCTTCGGGCATCAGAGCCGTTTGCGAAATCATGCCGTCGAGTCCGCCGCCGTGTGAAATGACTTTACGCCCTTGATAATCGCTCAAAGACCATCCCATTCCGTAAAGATTAAAATGCCTTGTCGGATTAAACTGCGCCGCGCCTTCGCTGATTGGAATTACTATGTTCGGTTGCCACATTTCCCACGATTGGCGACGGCTGAAAATCTGTTTGCCGTCAATCGTGCCTCGTCCAAGTTGAAGCCTCATCCACTGAGCCAAATCAGCGACAGAAGAATTTATACCCGCCACGGGCGCGGCATTATCAACATTGTCATATTGAATCGGTTTGTTGACGCCCGATTTATCGTTGTGCGGTGTTGCGACGTTTCCGTTTGCTTTGAACTCTTTAATGCTTGTGTTTGATGAGGTCATCCCAAGCGGCGTGAAGAATCTTTCTTTTACAAAATCTCCCCAGATCTTTCCCGTAATCTTTTCGACAATGATTCCCGCAGCAAGAAACATTATGTTTTGATAGCCGAAACGACTGCGAAAACTAAACGCAGGTTTCAAATAGCGAATGCGGCGCAAGACCTCATCCTGATTGTATGTCGTTTGATACCAGAGCAAATCGCCGCCGAATGTAATCAAACCGCTTCGGTGCGAAAGCAAATCACGAACGGTTATCTCCCGCGTAACAAAAGGGTCATACATCTGAAAATCGGGGAGATATTTTGTTACTTTGTCATCCCAATTCAACTTCTTTTCATCAACAAGAATCGCAAGCGCGGCTGATGTAAAAGCCTTTGAATTTGAAGCAATTGCGAAAAGAGTTTTTTCATCAACGGGCGTTGTCTTTCCAACTTCACGAACGCCGTAGCCTTTTGCGAAAACAACTTTGTCATCTTTGACAATAGCAATAGCAAAACCCGGCACTTTCCAATCTGCACGCGCTTTCTCTGCATAAGCATCAATCTCTTTTAATTTGGTTTCTAAGTCGGCTTGTGCGCGGACACAAGAAAATGTGAAAAGCAAAAGAAGGAAAAACAAAGTTACACGAAACGAGAAACGATTCTGCATGATAATCTCCGAGAAAGTAATTTTAGAACTGATACATGAACACAGGGTAATTTTCAAAGAGTTTACTACGAAGGAATGAATATCCGAAATGTAACGATAACTGAAAACCTTATTGTCAATGCTTTTTACTTTTTACTTTTTACTTTTTACTTTTTACTTGGCTGTTCGTTATCATCACTCTTGAAATTTATGTCATCAGCCGCGCCGTCACTTCCAATAGAACGCAAGATGAAACTGCATGAAGCCCGTGAGGCGATTATTGACCGCCTCGCGCAAGAACTTCCTGCAACGATTGACATGGACAGATTCCTGCGGGCGATTGTGTCCGAATTAGGGCGGATGATGAACGCAGACCGTTGCGATGTTATTCAACTCACGGACACAAGCGAGATGCGTATCAGCCACGAATGGCGTGCGTCCGAAGATATTCCTTCGAGCGAAGGCGTTGTTCTTCCCGTTGATATTCGCAGGTTGGCGGAAGGCATTGACCTTACAAAACCGATTCGGTTAAACGATACGTCCGCTCCCAATCTGAACGACAGGATAAAAGTTTTAGCAGCAACATTGGGGACTCGTTCGTTGTTGGTTGTTCCCGTTGTTCTCAAAAATGATGTCTTGGGTTTGATTGGGCTTCACGATACGCAGGAGCCGCGCGAATGGCTTGATGATGAAGTTTCTTTTTTGCAGTCTGTGGCAAAACATCTGGCGGTCGGTTATCAGTACACACGCTTTTATATAGAACAGCAACGCGAATCCGAGCGCACACAGGCACTTCTTGAAATAGCAAATACGCTCAATTCACATTCGGACTTTGGCGAAGTTTCCGCGCTTGTAATTGATAAAGCTGTCGCTCTGACAAATGCGGATTACGGTGCGCTCGGTGTGCTTGACCAATCGGGGACGCGCATCTCTCTTGTGACATTCAAAGCCTCGCCAAATGCCGAAACAGAAGCCGTCGAAGGGTTGATAAAAGAACACGGGCAATCGTTGAACATTACGGGTTACCCGAAACTTGTTGAACTGTTGCAAGAGGGAAAAACTTTACGCTTGCTTGATACGGATTTACCTTTTACGGTTCGATTTGCTTTTAATGTTGCGCTTGGTGGACGCGCCGCATTGGTGGCTCCCGTTCGCGTCGGCGGTCACGCTTTCGGTTTGCTGGGTTTTGTCTGGAGCGTCGAACGTGAAGGTTTTGAAAATCATGAAGTCGCATTGGTTGAAGGAATCGCAGACCAAATCGGAACAGCGTTAGAACGCGACCAACTCTCTGCGGAAATCATGCGGCTCAAGATGGCACTTCACGAACGCCAGAAAGAAAGCCTCATTATCGGACAAGCTCCTTCGATTCGACGTGCAATCGAGTTGGCTCTGAATGTTGCAGACACACAGACGACGGTTTTAATTCAAGGCGAATCGGGAACAGGAAAAGAACTTCTCGCCAATTTGATTCATTACAATTCAGGGCGCGAAGATAAGCCTTACATAAAACTAAACTGCGGCGCGATACCTGAAACTCTTTTGGAATCGGAATTATTCGGTCATGAAAAAGGTGCGTTCACAGATGCGCGTGCGCTTCGCAAAGGTCGTTTTGAAGAAGCAAATGGTGGCACACTCTTTCTTGATGAAATCGGAGAGATGAGCGCGGCGGCTCAAGTGCGTCTTCTTCGTGTTCTTCAAGATGGCGAGTTCAATCGTGTAGGCGGAAATGAAGTTATAAAAACCGATGTTCGCGTAGTTGCCGCAACAAATGTGGATTTGGAGAAAGCAATCGAAGACGGAAAATTCAGACGCGACCTTTACTATCGGCTTTCGGTTTTTCCGATAACCTTGCCGCCGCTTCGTGAACGCGCCGAAGACATTCATCCGTTGGTTTTCCATTTTCTTGAACTCTACAAACAAAAGACGGGAAGATTTGTTTCGGGAATCTCGAAAGAGGCTTTGCAGGCTTTGATTTCCCATGAATGGACGGGCAATGTACGAGAACTCGAAAACGCAATAGAACGCGCCGTCATTATCGCTTCGGGTCGCCAAATCGAAGTCGAGGATTTACCGCCTGCCATCAGCAAAGTGACGTTCGACTTTCGCGCCAGGATAAAACACGAACGTATCGAAGCATCGCGTGAAGGGCGTGCGATTTCAATCAACATAGAAATTCCCTCTTCAATCGAAGAGATAGAAAAACAGGCAATCTCGGCAACACTCGATTACACTGATGGCGAAAAAGCACGTGCGGCACGCCTGTTAGGAATCGGACGAAAGACGCTTTATCGAAAGCTGGAAGAATATAAAAAGCAGTAGGGGAGAAAGGGAGTGGGGGGAGTAGGGGAGAAAAAAATGTTTTCCATTGGTTTCTTTTTCTTTGTTTAGTGAACAAATGTCAAACAGTTCCTTCAATGACAAATGACAAATGACAATTGGAAAATGGCAAATGTTTTTCTCCCCATCTCCCCAACTCCCTATCTCCCCAACTCCCTTTCTCCCCAACTCCCCTTCTGTGTTATAGTCCGTCCACATTTCAAAAGTATGGAGGAGAAATCATGGGTGACGATAGACGAGATTCTGACATTTCAACAAAATTAACTTACTTGCTTATCGGAGGTGGTATCGGTGCAATCGTGGCACTGTTGTTTGCGCCAAAATCGGGACAAGAACTGCGCGAAGACATTGCGGATGCTACGCGAAAAGGGATTGACCGTTCTCGCGAAGCCGCTTTATATGCAAAAGACCGTGCAGGTGAATACTATGAAGTCGGGCGTGCAAGAGCAGGTGAATACTATGACACGGCACGTTCAAAAGCAGGCGAATACTATGAAACAGGACGTGACCGCGCTTCTGAAATCTATTCAACCGCTTCAGAGAAAGTCGGGGGCGTAGCTGAATCAGCCCGCGCCGCCGCTTCGCGTCAAACAGGTCCGATTTCAGCCGCTATTGATGCGGGCAAACAGGCTTACATTGAAGAAAAACGTAGAACGGAAGCCTCTGTTTTGAAAGCTCCGAATTACGAAGAAGAGAAAGAAAACTAAGCGATTTCGGATTGCAGATTTCGGATTGCGGATTTGGCATTTAAGGCGTGCTTTTTGATTTTACGTTCTGCCAAAAATTTCAAACGCCATACTTTTATTTAATCCGCAATCCGCGATTAAAGTTATGAACGACCCGTTGTTTTGGATACTGGTAATAATCGCCCTTTGTTTTGTGGTGATGGCAATTTCTATGATTGCTATTGCCGTTGTTGTCAGCCGTGTCGTGGCTACGGTCAAGCGTTTGGAAGAGAGCGTTCAGCCTTTGATTCAACGCACAACTGTTTTGAGCGAACAAGGCAAAACGATAATGGTGCAAGGTAAAGAAATCGCCGAACAATTAAATGTAATGACGGGTCATTTGACTATGGCAACGCAACATCTTTCTGAATCTGCGGGTTTGATTAAAGAAGAAGTCGCAGAATTGAAAGTCTTGGTTGGTGAAACGGCAGTCACAGCAAAAGACAAGGTCGCACTCATCAGTCGAACGATTGACGACACACATTTGCAAGTGCGCTCGACTACGCACTATGTTCAAACAAAAGTTGTGGAACCGGCACGCGAACTTGCCGCAATCCTGGCAGGTGTGCGTCGCGGGTTGGAAGTTCTATTTGCACCGGAACCAAAACCACTTAACGAATCGTACAGTGATGAAGAATTGTTTATTGGTTAGCCCAAAAACAGATTAATAGGTAACGATATGATGATTATTATCTGAAAAAGCTTAAAAGTTTGTTTCCAAAGTCCCAAATCCAAGTTATGACTTTGGATTTGGGATTTTTCATTTTAGACTGAACATCTTTCGACAATAGCTTTGAGAGCATAAGGAAATATGACGACAGAAACACCCCTTGAGTTAAAGAAGACAGTAAATCTGCCCAAGACAAATTTTTCGCAGAAGGCGAATCTGGGGCAATCAGAACCGTCACGATTGAAAAAGTGGCAAGAGACGGATTTATACGGAAAAATCCGCGAAGCGCGAAATGGCGCGAAAAAATTCATCTTGCACGATGGACCGCCATATGCAAATTCAGATATTCACATCGGCACGGCATTAAATAAAATTTTGAAAGATTTTATCGTTAAGTCCCGAACCATGATGGGCTACGATGCGCCATATGTGCCGGGTTACGATTGCCACGGTCTGCCGATTGAACAATTTGTCGAACGCAATCTTAAAGAAAAAGGTAAGAACAAAGCTGATATTCCGACTGTCGTGTTTCGCCGTATCTGCCGTGAACATGCAACAAAGGCTATGCACGGACAGACACGGGATTTTTCGCGGCTTGGCGTTTTAGGCGAATGGAATAATCCCTATCTGACGATGGCAAACGAATATGAAGCCGAAACAGCGCGTTTGTTTGGAACTTTCGTAGAACGTGGCTATGTCTATCGCGGCGCACGCCCCGTTTATTGGGATGTTTATGACCAGACGGCTTTGGCTGAAGCAGAGGTCGAATACGAAGAAGTTGTAAGCCCTTCGGTTTATGTAAAATTTCCTTTGAAATCAGACCCGACAACTATTGATGAAGCACTAGCGGGCAAGAAAGTTTTCTTTTTGATTTGGACGACAACGCCTTGGACGCTTCCGGCAAATCTGGGCATTGCTGTTAACCCGCTTTTTGATTATTCGGCTGTTGAATATGGCGAAGAGGTTTATGTCATTGCGACAGAGTTGGTCGAAACCGTTACCGGGAAATGTTCGCTCGGTGAAGGAAAAGAATTGGCGCGTTTCAAAGGCGAACTGCTTGACCGGCTTGAATGCAGTCACGCTTGGATTGACCGTGTTTCGCTTGTAATGTGCGGTGAACACGTAACACTTGGCGGCGAAGCAGATGCGGAAACCGAACTAGATGTTAAAGATGCGCGAGACAAAAAAGTTACGGGCAAAGCGGGAACAGGTCTGGTACATACCGCACCCGGTCACGGTCACGACGATTTTGTTATAGGCAAACGATACGGGCTTGAAATCTATTGCCCGGTCAATAACGCAGGCATATTTACTTCCGAAGTAGAACATTTTGCGGGAATGCACGTTTTTGAGGCGAACCCGAAAATCGTTGAATTCTTGCGCGAGAAAAATCTTCTGCTTTTCAGCGAAGATTACAACCACCGCTACCCGCACGGCTGGCGTTCGCACAAACCCGTTATCTTTCGTGCAACGCCGCAGTGGTTTATCTCCATGGACAATGTTCAAGCGGAAGAAGAGGTGGAACAAGATGACGACGGGCGTTACATTCCAAGTTTTATGAACGAGGAATTTAACGAGCAACGCTCTTTACGACAAGGAGCGTTAAATGAAATAACACGCGTTCGTTGGAAACCTGTCTGGGGCGAAGACCGAATGAGAAATATGCTAAGGGGTCGCCCGGATTGGTGCGTCTCTCGACAGAGAGTCTGGGGTGTTCCAATCACGGTTTTTTATTGCCAAGACTGTAATGAAACAATCGCGGATTCAAGTTTAATCGCACACGTCGCTTCTATATTTGAGAAAGAGACCGCAGATGCTTGGTATAACCGCGAAGCAAAAGATTTATTACCCGAAGGTTATAAGTGCCCGAAATGCGAGAGCGAGAATTTCACAAAAGAAACTGACATCTTAGACGTTTGGTTTGATAGCGGTTCTTCTTCGATAGCGGTTTTGGAACAGCGGGAAAATCTGCGCTGGCCCGCCGATGTCTATATCGAAGGTGGCGACCAATATCGCGGATGGTTTAATTCGTCTCTGATGGTTGGTCTTGCGGCACATGATTCTGCACCTTATAAACAGGTTTTGACGCACGGTTGGGTTGTTGATGGCGAAGGCAAGAAGATGAGCAAGTCAAAAGGCACAGCCGTTTCGCCAAATGATGTTGTGAAAGATTCGGGAGCGGAAATTTTGCGCCTGTGGGCGGCGGCGGTTGATTACACGGAAGACGTTCGATGTTCAACACAAATCTTAGAACGCATGGTTGATGCTTACCGCAAGCTTCGCAACACTGCGCGTTACGCACTTGGAAATCTTGAAGGGTTTAATCCTTCTACGGATGTTGTTGATGAATTGCATGAACTTGACCGTTGGGCTTTGAACGAACTTGATGCCGTGACAGAAAAAGTTGTGGCGGCATATAAGGTTTATGATTTCCAAAGTGTGTATCATACGCTTTATAATTTTGCTACGGTTACACTATCGGCGCGTTACTTTGACATCATCAAAGACCGTCTTTATACAGCCGCACCAAAATCCGTGGCGAGACGCTCGACGCAAACCGCACTTTATAGAATTGTTGATGCGTTTGCCCGATTGCTCGCACCAATCTTGGCTTTTACTGCGGACGAAATCTGGGAGAACATCCCGCGCGGAGAAACCGAAGAATCAAAACTCGTTTCGGTTCACGTCGCAGAATTTCCGCAAACCGACGGCGAATATGATGTTGATTTGAAATCGCGTTGGGAGAAATTTTTTGATATTCGTGATGAAGTCCTTAAAGCTTTGGAAGACGCACGTAACGCAAAACTTATCGGTTCGTCGCTTGAGGCAAAAGTTGTTTTGACTGCAAACGATTCTTCGTTTGACTTGCTTTCCAGTTATGCTAATGAACTTCGTTATATCTTCATAGTTTCTCAGGTTGAACTGATAAACGGTGAAAACTTCAACGTCAAAGTTGAGCGTGCAGAAGGAAATAAATGCGAACGCTGTTGGAATTATTCAACACAGGTTGGTAAGAGTGAACGCTACCGAACGGCGTGTGAAAGATGTCTGGAAGCCTTAATTGAAATTGAGAATTCTTAATTGTGACGACTAAAGAAAACATTGGCTGGCGTATTGCTTACCTGGTTGCGGCACTAGGAATTTATATGACAGACCAAGCGAGCAAAGCTTGGGCGGTACGTTCTCTGCGATTCAAAGATGCTGTGGACGTAATTCCGGGGTTATTAAATTTCATATATGCTGAAAACACAGGCGTAGCGTTCAGCCAATTTCAAGACAAAGGCACGCTTGGACGTTGGATTTTAGCTTCGCTTGCCGCCGTCGCGGCAACAGGCGTTTTGATTTACTTTTTCAAAACCCCGCGAGGCGAAGACAAAGTTTTGGGGGCGTGTGCGTTATTGCTTGCAGGAATTTGCGGAAATCTAACTGACCGTGTTCGTTTGGGTTACGTAGTAGATTTTATTGACGTACATTTCAAAACGTTTCATTGGCCAACATTTAATGTCGCAGACGCGGCAATCTGTTTGGGTGCAGTATTACTTGCGTTTGATGTTTTCTTTGCAAAAAACAAAGAATCAAATAATCAGGAATCAAATGTTGTGAATGAATCAAAATCCCCGCAACTGACGACTGACGAATAAGAACTAAGAACTAAGAACTAAGAACTAAGAACTAAGAACTAATAATGTTTCCAGAGATTTTCAGAATAGGCAATTTCCCCGTACATACTTACGGCGTGTTGATGGCATTGGCTTTTCTTGCCGCACTGTTATTCGCTGCACGTTTGGCACAACGCGACGGACTGCCGCGTGAAAGAGTTTATGATTTGGGTTTATGGATGTTGCTTGCCGGGCTTGTGGGTTCAAAGATTCTGATGATTTGGACTGAGCCGGGTTATAACGATTGGAAAAACTTTTTCTCGCTTGATTTCCTTCGTTCAGGCGGTGTCTGGTATGGCGGTTTTATAGGCGGCGTGATAGCCGGCTTTCTCTTAATGCGCTTTTACAAATTGCCTTGGTGGAAAACTGCCGACGCATTCGCTCCCGGAATTGCTCTTGGGCAATCAATAGGACGGCTGGGTTGTTTTGCTGCCGGTTGTTGTTGGGGTAAACCTTCAAACTTGCCCTGGGCTTGTTCTTTTACGGAGCGGGCGCGTGAATTAACAGGTGTTCCGATAGTAGATAGTTTTAACAGGACCATTCATCTTCACCCTACGCAAATTTACGAGTCAATCGCCATGATTTTGGTCTTTGTTTTCCTCTATCGCGTCCACGCAAAAAAACTTTTCAGCGGTCAGGTTGTTCTGCTTTATGGTGTGGCTTACGGAATCATACGATTTACAATTGAGATTTTCCGTGATGACCCGCGCGGCGACGTTGGAGGCTTAACAACACTTACAGGTTTTTCAACTTCACAAATAATAAGCCTGCTTGTTGGAATTAGTTCCTTAGTTATTTTGATTGTTCGCTGGAGAAATAATAACGAAAAGGCTTCTTCAACAGAGAAAGAGGCTAATGCTTAAACCTGAATTGTTCTTTTAGCTTGTAGTTTCGACGCGGTTTCGTCCATTTTCCTTTGCGTTGTACAAAGCTTCATCGGCGCGTGCAATCATATCGTGACCGGATTCGCTTTCTTTCAACACAGCCGCGCCAACACTTAATGTTAATGAAAATATCCGTTCACCATTACCAAAAACCCGCGTCTCTGCCAGAGAGCGAATTTTTTCTCCGAGAGCAAATGCACCCTCTATGTCCGTTTCTGGAAGTAAAACAATAAATTCTTCGCCGCCATAACGAAAAACCATATCCGAGCGTCTTATTATTTCGGTCAGGATTGTCCCGACTTGTTGAATGGCAACATCGCCCGCAGGGTGACCATGAGCGTCGTTTACTTTTTTGAAGTAGTCTATATCTATCATCAAACAGGAAAGCGGTCGGTTATAACGACGTGAATGTGCAAACTCGCGCCCGAGCGCACGTTGTAAACCGTAACGATTAAAAAGTCCTGTCAGAGCATCCGTCAAAGCTTTTTCCTGTGCCTGTTCAGCAGCGGTTAAGGCTTCGTTTGCTGTTCTGCGAAGGCGGTCTCGCTCGCTTTTCAAACGCATGGCGACATCCACACGCGCCATCAACTCTTCGGCTTTGAAAGGTTTGATAATGTAGTCATTTGCCCCTAGCGTCAGACCGTTTACTTTTATATCTGTTTCATCTCTTGCAGAAAGAAAAATTACGGGAATGTCATTTGTTAAATCGTTTTCTTTTATTCTCCTGCAAGCCTCAAGTCCGTCCATTACAGGCATCATCACATCCAATATAATCAAATCAGGCAAAAGCCTTTGCGACAATTCGACAGCCTCTTTGCCCGTAGCGGCCAGATGCACTGCATAACCGCTCTTTTCTAATCGCCTCTGTAAAAGTGCACGGTTTATCGGTTCATCATCTGCAACGAGAATTACAGGGCGTTTCTCTTGGTTGGGTTCAGACATGATGTTAATAATAACTTTTCTTTTACAAGAAAGTTTTGGCTATGTTAAATCAAGCATTTGCCGATAGCAACACTCTTTCTTGTTCATAAAACAAATAAACTCTTGACCCGTTTGTTGTAGTAAGTAAAATCACTCCAAATTTGACGTAGGAGATAATATGCGAAGACGAAAAGGAAAGGGCTGCCCATTAACCGGGGCGTTACAGCTAATCGGGGATAAATGGACGATTTTAATTATCAGAGATTTATCAGTTTCCCCTAAACGCACCACCGAACTGTTGAAAAGCCTGCAACCAATAAGTAGTCGCACTCTTTTGGCGCGGCTTCGTGAAATGGAAGAAGACCTTTTTATAGAGCGTAAAGATTTCGGCGGTAATCCTCCAAGAGTTGAATATACCTTATCAGAACGGGGGCGTTTGTTTGTGCCTTTTCTTGAGGAGTTGAAAAAATTGGGTGAACGTCTTGAGTGTGGCGAGTGTGAAGAACGTAAGTATAACGTAGGAAATTATTGTGAAGCTTGCCCGAATAGTTTTCTGCCTGCATCACAAAATCAAATGGTTCCAAATAAACACGAACTTGACGATGCAATCTTTTTACTTTGAGATTTAACTAATCTAGAGATAAAAAAACCGCTGTACATAAACCGTTATGTACAGCGGGAAAGATAAGCAGGAGGAAACCAAGACGCATTCTAGCTTAATTAGTTCTGTCTGCCAACCGCTAAAATTAGATTTTTCTTACTTTTCATAAATTTCTTTTTGGCAAACCTCTTAATTCTACTTTGTTAGATTAAAATTTCACCGTAATTTCTGATATTACTGAACTTATTTGATTTAACCCGCGAAGCGGGGTGCTATCGCCCGTATTCACGGGCTAAAAACCACAATTCGT
>Ga0187894_10003520_pt1 | contig 17487 bp, 9 predicted proteins | sample GBC1701081metaG_FD_136650 | JGI IMG/M metagenome (GOLD analysis project Ga0187894, IMG submission 136650) | White microbial mat communities from a lava cave in the Kipuka Kanohina Cave System on the Island of Hawaii, USA - GBC170108-1 metaG ...
CGGGATTCTCGCTGCTCACGTGCATGCCCGCGACCAGGAGGTCACGGAGTCCATCGCGATCAAAGTCCGCGATGGAGCGCAGGGCGAAACCGAAGTAGCCGAAATCGCTCACGCCGATGGATCGGAGGATCGAGCCGTCGGCCCCGGCGATGAGGTGCACGCGGCCCAGCGCGCCGGCTTCCGGTGGCGCTTCGGGATCGGCGCCGGGCAGGGCTGTCCGCCCTCGCGGGGCCGCCACGGCCAGGTCCGGGATCCCGTCTCCGTCGATGTCGCCGAGATTCGCCACCACCCAGCCGAAGAGGTCGTTGGCTTCCGGACCCACCACCGAGAGCAGGTCGCGCCCGTCGGCCCCGGATTGCACCACGATGCGGCCCCACGCCGGCTCGGCCGGGTTGGCCCGCACCTGGCGGATCACGATGTCCGGCACACCGTCGCGGTCGAGGTCAAGCGGCGGGGGCGGCAGTTGGGCCGCGGCGCTTGCGGCGATCAACGTCCCGAGGAAGCAAGCAAGAGTGGAATGGGAGGAGCGTGAATTGCCAAGCAAACAGTCGAGAAGAGTCAGGAGCATGCGCGCCTCCGGCGGCTTGAAGAAGACCAAGCCCTGCTCTCTCTCCCTCGCCGAGAACCGGCAACCGAGCCGACCATGACACCGATCCGTCTCGCGTCAAGCGCGCGGCCACGATCGATGCACGAATTCGGGTGAAGTCCCTAGACGCCGAGATCGCGCGGGATCAGATGGGAATCATGCGCCGATGCTGCTGAAACGCGTCAGCGCTCTGTTTGTAACCTGCCCAGGGGGTGTGACTAATGTTATTAAGAACCACTGCGTCTCTGAAACGATCGCGTGTTCGAGCGCCGTAATTGTGGCTGCGCGATCACGGCGTGCTTGTTTCACAAATCAACAAGCCTGGCCTCGTGCGGCGCTCATCGCGCGGGTCGGACCCATGCGATTGCGCAGGCGGCCTGCGCATGGCCCGCTACCGCCCGAACCGCTCCAGGTCGCGCTGAATCTGGTCTGTCGAGTCGTCTTCTGTCGGCGGGGTGTCGCGGCCGGGAGTCATCATGATCAGCAGGCGTTTGGACTTCTTGGGCAGTCGGAAGACGCCGTACGCGGGCGTGAACCCGGCGCGACGCGCGAGAACCCCCGCCTCGAAGATCAGGAATCCTGCGCCCGCCTTGTCCACGGGGAGCGAGAACGCGCCGTCCTGATCGCTGACCTCGCTCGCGACGGTCTCGCGCTGGAGAGTCCCCGGCTCCAGTTGCAGGCGGACGGTGACGCCGGGGATGCCCTCGGCCGCCAGCCGCGGGTCACCGGCATCCACCACCATCGCGTAGCTGGCGGGCCCGTGCACGACGCGGCCCTGGAGCGCGTAGTCCTTGCACCCGCCAAGCGCGGGACCGGCCGTCGCGAGCATGGCGCAGGCGGCACGGTTCACGAAGCGTGGACGGTTGAAGGAGCGCGTGAGCGATCGAAGAACCGAATTCCGGTGCGAGCCCTTCGTGCACCCCCTCCGGGGGTGCCGGGGTTGTTCATGGCCCTCGTTCCGGGGGTCTTTGCTCGCAGACTCGCTCGACCCCCGGCTACTGACTGCCAGCCCTCCGGGCTGAAGAGGCTGAGGGGGCGCTGATCGTCGGACCGCGCTCAGGTCGACAGAAGAGCGCTTCACGGCGCGCGATCCTCCGCGGTTTCGTTCGCGGCGATGGACTTGGGCTCCACGGCCGCGCCGGGCGCGGGCGCGCTCGAGGGCGAGGGCGCGAAGTCGGCGACCGATGGCAGGTCTTTGACGGAGGCGAGGCCGAAAACCTCCAGGAACCGCTTGGTCGTGCCGTAGAGCATCGGGCGGCCGAGCTCTTCGGCGCGGCCGGTGATGTCGATGAGGCGCTTGTCGAGGAGGGAGCGCAGCACCTCGCCGCAGGCCACGCCGCGGATCGATTCGAGCGTGGCCCGGGTGATCGGCTGCTTGTAGGCGATGATGGCGAGGGTCTCGACGGCGGCGCGGCTGAGCGCCTGCGACTGCTGGAGCCGGTTGAGGGCCGCGAGCACGGGCGCGTGCTCGGACCGGATCATGGCGCGGTAGCCGCCGGCGACCTGCTCGATGCGGAAGGCGCGGCCCGAGGCGTCGTAGGAGGCGTTGAGGCGCTCGACCGCTTCGCGCACGGCCTTGGGGGCGCCTGCCTGCCCATCGAGCGAGAGGGCCTCGATCAGACGCGAAGAGGCCAGCGGGCGATCGCTGGTCAGGAGCAGCGCTTCGATGGCGCTGTCGAGTGCATCGCCCTGCCCCGCTTCTGCCGGCCGGAGTGCCGTCTTGGAATCGCTCATCACCGGCATGTTACGCGGTCGCGGGAGCGAACGGAGGTCTAGACTCGGCCCGCACCGGACCGCGGCGATGAGCGATGGACAAGCCGACATTGTGAGCGTGCCTGCTAGCGGCGCAGCGCTGAGAGAGATGATGCGCCTGTCGCTGCCCGTCGTGGCGACGATGGTGTCGTACACGCTGATGCAGTTCGTGGACAAGTACTACGTGAGCCAATTGGGGGCCGAGGAACTGGCCGCCGCGGGCAACGGCGGGGTCGCCGCGTTCCTTCCCGTCGCAGTGATGATGGGCATGCTCGGCGTGGTCAACACGTATGTGAGCCAGAACCTGGGCGCGGGGACGCCGCGGCGAGCGCCCGCGTACGCGTGGAACGCGCTGTGGCTTTGCCTGATCGTGTGGGCGGCGGTGCTGCTGCCCTATGCCGCCCTGCTGCCGCGGGCGATGAGCGGCATGCGTTCGGCGCTGGGCCTGGAGCAGGTCGGGCCCAGTGTGGCCGAACTCGAGGCGGTCTACGCACAGATCCTTCTCGGCGGGATGATTCTGACGCTCGGAGCGCGCGGGCTGGCGCAGTTCTTCTTCGGGTTGCACCGGCCGAGCGTGGTGTTCATCGCGGCCACCGCGGGCAACGGAGTGAACTGGTATCTGACGTGGGCGCTGGTGTTCGGCAAGCACGGGTTCCCGGCGTGGGGCGTGGCGGGCTCGGCCGTCGCAACCGTGATCGGCACGGCGGTCGAACTGGCGATCCCGCTGGCGCTGTTTCTCTCGGCGCGCTATCAGGCGCAGTTCGGCACGCGCGACGGCTGGCGGCTGAGCGGGCGGCACATCCGCGACATCCTTCGCATCGGCTGGCCCGGGGGGCTCATGTTCGGCAACGAGATGATCTGCTGGTGGGTGTTCATGGCGGGGCTGGTCGCAGCATTCGGGGCGGAGCACAACGCCGCCTCGTGGATCACACTCCAGTACATGCACCTGTCGTTCATGCCGGCCTTCGGCATGTCGCACGCGGTGACGGCGATCGTGGGGCGATGTATCGGCATGGGCCGTCCGGACCTGGCTCAGCAGCGCGCGTATCTTGGGCTTCGGGTGACGATGCTGTACATGGGGCTGTGCGCGGCGGCCTTCGTGCTGCTGCGGGGGCAACTGGTCGAGGTGTTTGTGCACTCGCCGCGATACGCCGCTGAGCAACGCGACCTGATCATTCAGATCGGCGGGCGATTGCTCATCCTCGCGGCGGTCTTCCAGGTCTTCGATGCGGTCGGCATCACGATGATCGGCGCGCTGCGCGGGGCGGGGGACACGGTGTGGCCGGGCGTGGTGACGGCCGTGCTCGCCTGGACGGTGATCCTCGGGCTCGGAAAGGCCCTGACGGTGGTCGCGCCGGAATGGGGCAGCGCCGGGCCGTGGGCCGCCGCTGCCGCCTACATCATCCTCCTTGGGCTGCTGCTCCTGTGGCGGTTCGCCGGCGGGCACTGGAAGCGGATCCAACTGGTGAAGCCGCAATCGGGAATCGCCGCGGGCACGCTGACGGAGCCCGCCGACGGCATTGTCGCAGACGCCGAGGCCCTCGCGACTCGAGAGCTTTGAGTCGGTTCGACTGTGCGGCTAAGATGCCGACCCTTTCAGCGGGACGTGCCCCAGATTCACACGAAGACCACCCCCGATGCGGGCCGCCCGCGGGGACGTGATCCAGGAGCGCATAGGCAACGATGGCTCAGAACCCCATGGATATCGTGATCGGCGCGGGAGCGGCGGCGGGCGACTCGGCCGCCGCGGAGCGGCACCTTGAAGCGGGCGACCGGGCTCGCGCCGAGGGCAATCGCGAGACCGCGGTGCTGGAGTACCGTCGCGCGGTGAACGCGGACCCGACGCACCCGGAGGCGCTCTTCCGCCTGGCGTACGAACTGGATCGCGCGGGCGAAGAGGCGGAGGCGATGAGCCTGTACGAGCGGTGCTGCGAGCGGGCGCCGGCGCCGGTCAACGCGCTGATCAATCTCGCGGTGCTCTACGAAGACAGCAACGACTACGCGCGGGCGGAGAAGTGCCTGCGCCAGATCCTCGACACGAACCCGAACCACGAGCGGGCGCGGCTGTTCATGAAGGACGTGCTGGCCTCGCGTGACATGGTGATCGACGACGAGCACGACCGCGACATCGCCAAGCGCAACGCGATGCTGGACACTCCGGTGGCGGACTTTGAGCTTTCGGTGCGGGCCCGCAACTGCCTCAAGAAGATGAACATCCGCACGCTGGGCGACCTGCTCCGGATCACCGAGGCCGAATTGATGGCCTACAAGAATTTCGGCGAGGCGAGCCTCACCGAGATCAAGAGCATGCTCACCGTCAAGGGTCTGCGCCTGGGGCAGGGCCTGGAAGAGCAGCACCGCCGGATCCGCAAGGAGGTCTACGAATCGCTCAAGGGCAGCGGCAATGAGGCGGCGATGAGCAAGCCTGTCTCCGAGCTGCGGCTCTCGGTGCGGGCTCGCAAGGCGCTCCAGATCCTCGGCATACAGACGCTGGGCGACCTGGCCGCGCGCACCGAGGCCGAACTCATGGGCGTGAAGAACTTCGGCGCGACTTCCCTCGAAGAGGTGAAGCAGCGGCTGGCGGAACACAATCTGCGGCTGCGCCGGCTGGAGTTCTAGAGCAGTCTCATCGGCATTGGACGGTGCGCCGGGCGCGAGACGATGATGGAAGGATGAACCCCCCGGGCCTGCGACCGCTGCTGCGCTGGGCAGAGATCGGCGACCTTCCCGCGATCATCGCGCTGGCTTGTACGGCGGGCGTGATCTCTGTCGTCGGTTCCTCGTGCGCGGTCAGCACCGCGCCGGGCCCGGTCGAGGCCTCGTCGGCGACGCCCACATCCCGAACGGGTTCGGCTCGCGCTCCCGGCGAGCCGACTGTGCGCGTGCGGATCGCGGCGGACCGAGAGTCCTCGACCATCACCGGGCCCGCGCTGGTGAGTCTGCGGCCCGAACGGCGGCCGGAACTAAGCCGGACGCTGCGCACGCCGCTGGTGGTGCGACGCCACGACAGCGCGTGGACGCTGCGCGATGGATCGGGCGCTACGGTCTCGATCCCGCTTGCGTGGCCCGCCGATCGGCGTGAGGGGCTTCAGATTCGGAGCGTCGGCGAATCGGTGCTGATCCTGGATGAGCGGCCCTTTGCCGGTGACTTTGTGCTCCTGCCGTCGATCGGCGCGCCGCCGCCGCCGGGCGCAGCCGCCGCGAGCCCCGGGGCGGGCGGTGCGGCCTCTCCCGGGCGCTTTGATGTCATTGAGCATGTCGGCGTCGAGATCTATCTCGAAGGCGTGGTCAGCAAGGAATTGCTGCGCACCTGGTCGCTCAACGCCTACAAGGCTCAGGCGATCGCGGCCCGCGCGTATGCCCTGCACGAGCGCGAGCGGAGCATGAGCCTGGGCGAGTTGTTCGACCTGGAGGCGGGCGAGCTCGACCAGGCGTATGCAGGATCCGCCGGACATCCGACGGCGGCTCGCGCGGTCGCCGAGACGCGCGGCGTTGTGCTCACGTTCGGCGGCGGGCTCCTGCGCGCGTACTACTCGAGCACGTGCGGCGGGCGTTCGGCCAGCGCGAAGGACGTGTGGCCCACCACGCGCGGGTTCGAGTTCAATCTTGCGGCGCCGCTTCAGGGCCACCCGCGAGAGGATCCTTGCCACGCGTCGCCGAGGTTCCGGTGGACGGTCACTCGCCCCAAGGACGATGTGACGCGGCGTCTGGCCGCATTCGGGCGCGACCAGGGGCTCGCGATTCGCGGGATTCGGTCGATCTCCAAGGTCGAGATGGCGCGCGCGAACGAATACGGGCGGCCATCGCAATACCGCGTGTTCGACGCTGACGGGCGGTCATGGACACTGACCGCCGAGCAGCTGCGCACGGGCTGCAACTGGACGGGCTCGAGCGGGTTGCCGGCCGTGACCGCGCAGACGCGGGTTTACTCCGGCGATGCCGAGTTCACGGTTGAAAGGAACACGGTCACGATCCGCGGAAGAGGCTTCGGGCACGGTGTGGGGCTTTGCCAGTATGGCTGCGAAGCGATGGCGCGGCAGGGGCGGGAGCCGACCCAGATCCTGATGCACTATTACCCCGGCGCCAGGATCGAACGGGCGTACTGACCTTCAGGGCAAGAGCCTGTATTCCGACGGCGGACGAGGCAGGAGCATGATCACCGCCTTGGGAGCGCCGCGAGCGGCCTCGCCCGGCGCCCACGCCATCATCGCTTCGCCGAGAGTTGGAGGGCCGCGAACGGCTGGGCCGGAGACCGGCGCCGGCGTCGGCTGATCCGGCGGGGAGGTGTCGCTCGGCGCGGCGGGTTTCTTTGTGCCGCCCCAAGTGAGGCCCGGCGACTCGGGCGCGATCACGTACACGAATCCCGGCTCCAGCGCGCCCGTCCACGAGAGCGACGCGATGAGTTCACCCTCATCTTCCGGAAGCCTGACCTTCGGCTCGGTGAAGACCGCGGCCGCGGTTGGCGCCTCTTCCGGGACATGCTGGAAGAGCAGTTCGATGCGGACGTTGAACGAGCCCTCTGGCCCGGTGGCTTGCGCGGGAGCCGGCCAGCATCGGGCGAGGACGCGGAGCGTGCCGCGGGGCAGAGTGCGAGCGGCGCCGTCGATGATCACCGGGCCGATCCCGCTGGTGGGACGCCCCCGGAATACTTCGGTCCAGCGCGTCGCCCAGCCGACCCATTGCCGATGACGCTGCTGGATCGAGGGCAGCGACTGCTCGATCTGGAACATGCTCGCGACCGGCGCGCGAACCAGTCGCAGACCCGCAGCCTCCCATCGAGCGCGGAGGGCCTCATCGGGCGGCCGGAGCGGCTCTACGAAGGGGCCGAGCGTCGCGCCGACGATTCCCTCGATGTCGTCGGTGAGCCACCAATGAACCTCGAGCCCATCGGTTGATGTGGTCACGAGAGGCGGCGGCACATCGGGAATGCTGCGCGCGGCCGGGGCGGGCGTTGAGGCGGATGCGGCGGTCGTCGCGGCGGGTGGAGCCGGCGGGCGATTGGATGAGCAAGCGCAAAGACAGATTGCGACAGCGCAGACTTGGGCGACGCCCATTACGGCTGAAAGAAGCGTCGAATCCCGGCGGAGCGCCACGGCTTCACGCCCCCCGCGTGCCCGCTTCGGCCGCGAGGTCGTTGATGCGGTCGATGAGGCGGCGCACGAGCGCGTAATCGCGGCGGGTGTGGGTGAAGGCGATGCGCGGCAGGTCCAGGTGCTCGTCCTCCACCTCGTAAGGCCCGCGCTGAACGATCGATCCCTTCTTGACGATCGAGGCGAACTCCTTGTTCAGCAGTTGCACCTGCGCCGGCGTGAGCGGCTGCTTGAGGCGGATCACCAGGTCGTCATCGACGTAGCGCGAAGAGTGGTAGTTGAAGTAGAAGCGGCAGACGTGGTTGGCGGCATCGGCCGGGTCCTTTGCGAGGTAGTAGAGCGATGTGTCGTGCCCGCTGATGAATCCGGCGGCGAGCAACTCGCGCCGAATGTAGGAGTCCCAGTGGTTCCAGTACGTGCTCTTCTGTCCCTCGATGAGCACGATCGGGACCATCGCGCCCTTGCCGGTCTGGGTGAGGGTGAGCGCCTCGAAGAGTTCATCCTGCGTGCCGAAGCCGCCCGGGAACACGGCGACCGCCTCGCACTGGCTGATGAACATGAGTTTGCGGGTGAAGAAATAGCGGAAGTTGATCAGCTTCTCGTCGCCCGCGATCACCGTATTGGCGGTGGTCTCAAAGGGCAGGCGGATCGCCAGGCCGAACGATGCCTCGCGCCCGGGGCCTTCGTGACCGGCCTTCATGATCCCGTCGCCCGCGCCGGTGATGACAAGCCAGCCGCGCGCGGCCATGAGACGCGAGAACTCGATCGCGGCCTGATAATCGGGATGGTCGGGCGGCGTGCGCGCGGAGCCGAAGATGCTGATCTTGTGCGGCTGTCGCCACTCCCCGAACACACGGAACGCGTGGCGGAGTTCCTTGAAGGAGGTCGTCAGCAGCTTCAATTCGCCGGTGTCGCGTTGATCGGTCACGAGCTTGAAGGCCGTGACCAGCAGGTCGCGCACCAGGCGGAAATCCAGCGTCGCGGGATCGCCGCCGCATTCGCGGATCAGCGCTTCGATGCGCGCGACGAACTCGGGCTGGTCGACGGCCCGGTCGCCGGCCGGGCGGATCGACTGCGGCGTTGCACTGGAAGGCGGCGCAGGAAAGGGTCGGGTGGCGCCAGCGTTGCTTGATGCGAGAGGCTCAGGGGCTTGCTTAAACGTCATTGAGGTTCCTTGGTAGAGGCTTCGTTGGCAGAAGAAACGGCGGCCGGCGGGCGCGGGCGGCTTCGGAAGATCGTGCCGAGCATCCGCCGGGTGGCCGGGAGTTGCTCCAGACGATAGTCCGGCTCACGCAGGGTGCCCGTGACGACCGTCGTCACGAGTTCGTTTCGAAGCCCGCGCAACAAGTCGCCGACGATCGGGATGTTCCGCCCCCCGCGCGAGTTGAACTGCAGGTTCAGCTCGGTGCCCGGAAGCTGCATCGTGCCGTCGCCTGCGATGATCAGAGAGTCTGATGAGACTTCGATCTTCTCGAAGGTCACGAGGCTCCCTTCGAGAAAGAACAGCGCCGAGGCCCAGTCGAGGGCTTCGCCTGTCGGCATTTGCAGGTTCGAGAGTTCCAGCAACGGCACGATCCCGGGCAGGGCCATCACCCGCCCGTGCTCGACCCTGACCACTCCCCGGCCGCGACGCTGAGGCGACGGGCCGAGCGTGCCGGCGAGCGCCACGTCGCCGTCGAGCAGGCCTCGGCTTCCCGGCGTGTAAAGCGGATCGGGCGGAGGCTGACCCGCAGGTTCGGCGCGCGACTGCAACGCCGCGATCAGTCCTGCAAAGTCGATCCGCGAGGCCTTCAGACTGGCCTCGAACGAGCGGCTCGTGACCGGGCCGGGTTCGCCTCGGGCATGCGAATCGCGCACGACGCCCGATGCGACGACGCTGCCTCCGAGCACCTCGGCAGTGAGCGAGGGGACGGTCCAGACTCCCGGCTCCGTCGCACTCCGGAAGGCCACCGCGGCATCGGTGATCGGGACTCCCATGACCCGCAGCGAGTCGGCGTCGATGTCGATCGCGACCGCCGTGATCGGGCTGGATGCGGTTTGCTCGACATCGATGCGCAGACTGCCCGAGGCATCCGTGACTGGAAACGGCGCGCTGATCGAACCGTTTGAGAAATCCGCCGTGGCGCTAAAGCGGGCTTCGCCCACACCCGGCCCGCCGAATTGGTTCAGGTGCAGGCTCCCGTCGCGCATGGAAACGGGGCCATCGATGGCCAGACCGACCTCCTGGCATGCGGTTCTGGCCGCGCCCGGGAGCACTGCCATCAGGTCCGGCGGCAGACCCCTGCTCTCGAGAGAGACGGCCATGTCGGCGGATACGTTGGGCGCGCCGCCGGCGCCGAAGCCCTCCCGGGTCCACGTGCCGCTGGCGCCGATCGACCACGCCGGGGCGCTCAGTCGCAGGTCCTGGATCCGACCGCCGGTGTCGTCGGTCGTGATCTCGCCGGAGATGTCGTGCAGGACGACATCCGAGCCCGCGTGGGTGAACTCGGCCGAATGCGGGCGAACCGCGCCGGTGAAACTGGAAGGACCGCCGGTTCCCGTCGCGGCGCGCCCTTCGGCGCTGAAGCGCCCGCGAAGGTTGTGCTCAACGGCCCAGGTGCTGAGCGCCGGGCTGATGCGGCCCGCCAGCGCCCGCATCAACGGCATCTCGAATCTGCCCTCCGTGAGGGCCAGATCGAGCACGCCCGACCCACCGGAGCCGAACGGCCATGAGCCGTCGAGGCTCAGGCTGCCCGCCGATTCGCCGTCGAAGGTGACGGCCGCCGAGACATCGTCGAAGATCAGCCTCGCCGGTCCGGCGGAAACCCGCCCGTGCGGCTCGACCAGGCCGATGCGGGCCCCCGGCACGTCGAACGACACTCCGCGCGCGCCGGTGAATTCGATGAGATACGAGGTCGTGTCGGCGCGCGTTGACATGAGCAGGGTCGCATTCACGTGCCCGACGGGTTTGTGCTCCGCCCGCAACGTCTGGATGCGCCGGGCCTGGCTGGGCGAGAGCGCGCCGACGAACCGCTCCACGGGGGCTTCGAGATCGAGACCCTCGATGTCCACTCGCCCGGAAAGGCTGGTCGGCGCGGACTCCCGCTTGCCGAACCTGAGCGACGACAACTCCGCGCGCATCGGCGCGCCCTGGATCGTTCCGCGTAGTTCGCTGAGATTCAAGCCGTCATGAGACACGCGGAGTCGACCCGCGAGGTCTCGGAGCAGGGGATCGCCGCCGCCGGGAGCCGCGCTCATCTCCTCGAACAGCACGTTCACGTCGTATCCCGTCTCGTCGTTCTCGCGGGAGAACACCAGGGCGTTGCAGTCCACCTTCCCCGCGAGTCCCAGGTCCTTGACGAGTCGGCGGGGCGACCATTCGCGCTCCTCCGAACCGGGTTCGGGCTCGAGCGATGTCGCCGCGGCGCCGGCGGCCCGTGCGGGCAGTGCCGCGACGAGAAACCCGTCGACGGGCGCGCCCACCGCCGAGGCGTGAATCTCAAACGTGTCGGGCTCTCCGGCCTGTCCCAGGGACACGGCCGCGTCGAGGGCGCCGCGCGCCCCGCTGAGCCCGGTCAGCCGCGGCGCTTCGGCGCGCGCATCGACGTCGGTCATCGTGATCGTGAGCATCTCGGCGACGACGGGATAGGGGAACGCCTCGGGGAGAAGGCCCGCTCCCGGCACGCGCGCCTCGATCTGTGTGACGTACTCCGAGTCGGGTCCCGGAGTGCGCTGAACGTGGACCTTGATCTCCGTGTTGCCGCCCAGCGCGAACTCCGGCGGACGAAGCCGGCTCTCCAGCGAGCGGACGCGCTGCTCGAGACTCTGCCGCTCCTGCGGCTCGACGCGGTCTCCCGCCGCCGCCGCCCGGGCCAGTTGCATGTTCGCTTCTTCGAGTTCGCCCTTCAGGGCCGCGGCGGCCGCGGGGTCCACGACGAGCCCCTGCTCGACCAGCGCCCGCAGGGCATCTTCACTGAAGAGGGCATCGAGAATGTTGCGGCGCGCGGCGGGCACGGCGCGGCGGAGGTGCTCGTCGAGGGGCACATCGGTCACTGTCACATGCACATCCACGCCGGCGTCTTCGGTCAGCGGGCTGATGACGGCCCGGGCCAGCAGGCGCGCTCCGGTCGGGCCGATCCCGGTGATGCGCGTGAGTTCGACCTTGTCGTCGTCGAACATCACGGTTCCTTCCATGGACGTGAACGGGTAACGGAAGCGGTCGAACTGCGCCGCGCCGTCGCGGAACTCAAGGTAGCCCTTGACCGAGATCGGGGCGGGCGCGCCGTCTTCGGCGGTCTCGGCGCGGACGAGGTCCACGGTTCCGTCGACGACCGCTTCCGGTCCGGAGAATCGGATGAAGTTGTCCTTCATCACCGTGGGCGCAAATGGAAGCAGGCGCGGGTTCTCGTCAACGATGAAGCGGTCCGCGAGGATGCGGCACGTCAGGCCGCAGCGGGCCGGGTCGTAGCCGCGCGTCGTCAGATCGACGTGGCATTCCAGGTCCTCGATCCAGCCGTTGAGGGCCGCGGTGACGCCGGTCGCTCCGAACGTCAGCAGACCCGACACACGGCGCATGCGCAGTAGTTCCATGCGCTGCGGGGCTCCGGGCGCTGCATCGCTCGCGGGATCCGCCGCCGGCTCGCCCGCTTCATCCTCCGCCGGGACCGGGATGTTGAGATCGACCGTGACCAGTCGCATCCGCGCGCTAGGCCCGGTCTTCGGATCGTTGACGAATTCGGCATCCTGAATCTCGCCGCTGAGCCGCATCTGGCTCCAGAGGTCGCGCAACGGCGTGGGCACGCTCGTGTCCCGCCAGCGGTCCAGGCTGATGTTGCCGAGCCGGATCGACGCCGACAGGTCGCGCAGGTCGAACTCGCCCCGGAGGTCCAGGCCCGCGCGGAGCGGAGTCTGCGCCGGGGCGCGATGCATCGGCAGTTCATGCAGCGTGACCCGATAGGTCGATGCGCCGGGCGCGGTGCGGCGCACGTGCCCGGTCGCGCGGATCGAAGTCAGGTTCGTGTACCACGGGCGATCCCCGACCATCCCGTGCTCGCCGATCTCGATCCGGCCATCCGTGATCTCGATCTCCGGCAGCGCGCTCATCCCCGCGGATGCGCCGGATCGCCGCAGGCCGCGGATGTTGAGGTTGAAATCCGCGTCCTGGCTCAAGCGGAACACGGGGTTGCGCAGCACGACCTCGTTCAGGCGCGGCAGCCCGCTGAACAGCGCGCTCCAATCGCCCTTGATCTCGAGCCTCGGCACCTCCGCGAACACCGCCGCGGGCCCTTCCACGCCCGGTGCGATCAGCCGCAGGCCGATGAACGTGATCGTTCCCGCGGCCGAGATCTCGACTCGCCGGGCCTCTGCCTCGCAGCCGATCGCCTGGCTCAGACGCGGGAGCACGAACGCGGCGAGGATCTGCGTGCGGCTCACGAGCAGCACCGCTCCGAGCACGAGAAGACACAGCAAGCCGCCCAAGAGCAGCACTCGACGAACGAGGCGCGCGCGGCGCGGCAAGGCGCTGGCTGGTTTCCCGGGCTTCACAGGGCGCTGGAACTCCCGCGGCGTGGGCGATCGCCGGCTCGGCCGCGGCATTCCGGCCCCGGACTTCGCCCCCTACTTTCGCCTTCCATCGGCGCGCAAACAACTCCAAGAGCACGATCTGCCCGCCGGAACGCCGCTGGCATGCCGCAAACGCGGTTCAGTCTTCGCTCTCCACGGATGGGGATTCGCTTCCGGAGGGCTGAGGCGCCTCCTCGGGCTTGGGCGAGGCAGCGGCCTTGATGAGTTCCGCTCGCGTCGGCCGGATCTTGGCGAAGGCTGCCGCGTCGATGACGTAGTACCACTGCGCGAACCGCTTGGCGAGCGCGTCGGCGCGCTTGCGCCCGTTCTCGAGTTTGGTCTGGCGCTCGGACACCTTGCGCTCGTATTCCAGCTGCGCCGGATCGGGCGTCGGGGGCGGGGGCGCTGCAGTCGGGGCCGAGGGCGAAGGCACGGGCGGGGCGTGCGGTTCCTGAGGCGGGGGCGGCGTGCCTCCGCTTGCGGGTTGTTCGTGCGACGGCTCGACGACCGGTTGTTCAGGCTGCGGCTCGGGCACGACCGCGGGCGGGGGAACCGGCTCGGGCACGAGTGACGGATCAAACGAGACGCGCACAAAGGCGTACCGATTCTCCTGACCGGACTTCGGCTTGCCGTCTTCGGCCGAGTCCACTCCCGCGCCGAGGGCATCGGCGGCCCCGGCCGACACCGACTCGCCGGACCCGAAGAGGACCTCGCCAAAATAGAGCGTGTAGACCACGCCGTCGGCGCACGCGATTGTCTGCTCGCCCTCGTTGGCCACGAACTGGCCTTCGCGACTCACGAAGAACCCGCGCGCCTGCAAGTCGAGCACTTCCGCGGGCGTGATCGACTTCGTCTCGCCCGCGAACCACTGGGCGAGTTTGGCGGGCTTGGGGCGAACGCCGGCGATCTTGAGGCCTGAAAGCGCGGAGATGGTCTCGTCGATTCGGGAGACGACGATCTCTTCGCCCGGTCCCGGCGGGCCGCCGGGCTCGGCATCGACGCTCCAGGGATGGGTCGCGGCCGCGCCGGTGCTGTCGGAGTTCCGGACGATGGTGACCCGCTCGGTGGTCTTCTTCAGCCCAGCCGCCTCGTCGATTTCGTATCGATCCACGACGATGCGGTTGACCGGCTGACCCGCGAACTTGAGCAGATCGGTCTCCACCCAGTCCGCGAAGCGCGTGGAGAACGTCTTGGCGAAACTGACGGCGTAGACGCGGTTCTTGTCCGGCAAGCGGACATAGCGCCGCGACGGGGCCGCGCCCTGGCCTTCTTCGGCAGCGCCCGAAGCCCCGGCGGCCTTGCCGATGATGAGATCGGACAGGACCTTGCCCTGCGCGTCCTTGAGAGTGACGCGCGTGCCGCGACCGGTGAGCGGCGCCGCCTCGTTGTCCGGGGCGATGACGCCCATCGCGCCGTGGTCGGCCGCGCGATCGGAGATCACCTGCTCCTTCGTCAGGCCGACAAACGCCGACGCCGCCTGCGCGAGGCTGGTCTGCGCATCGGCCGGGTAGTTGTGGTGCGAGGGGATCACCCAGCGCGCGCCGTCGAACAGAATCTTGAACGGCCGGTAGGACGCCGTTGCCTCGTCGTAGCCGATGACCTCCAGGCTGCGCGCCGCGGTCGGATCGGTGAACTCGGCGAAGAAGGACTCGCCCTGATCGGAAAAAGTCTCGGGCGTGATGGGCCGGGGGCGCGTGAGGTACGCCGCGCCCGCGAGCACGCAGGCCACGGCGACCGCCAGAACTGTTCGGATCGTCTCGTTCATGTCTGCCTCGCCTTCGTTGCCGGCTGGCCGGGCCCGCGCAGCCTTTCGCGGCTGACCCCCTCGAGTTCCTGAGCGCGCCGGCGCATGAACACGATGCCCGCCAGCGCCAGCGCGGGGATCGGCGGGAGCAGCACCGCCGCCAGCCGGATGCGGTCCTGCACGCGCGAGATCGACTGCTGCGCCTGCGTGCGCGCCTCGGTGATGCGGGCTTCCTTGTCGTCGGTGATCGCGGCGGTGAGCACATCCAGCCGGCGCTGCTCGGCCTGGCGCACCGACTCGATCATGATGCCGCGTGTGGTCTCGTCGAGGTCCGCACGCTGCTCGATCTCGGCGACTTTCTTGTTCAGGTTGTCCCGGGCGCGGGCCAGTTCGGCATCGGCCTGATCCGTCGCGGCCTGCACCGCCCGGTCCTTTTCGATCTCGAGCGTTCGCCGGGCTTCGTCGAGCCGGCTCAGGGTGCGATAGGCCGGTCGGCGCTTGCGGAGCTCGACCAGCGATTGCTCGCCGGTCAGCACATCCACCGCGTTGAGGATGAACGTGACGTTGTCGAAGTTGAACTGCTCGACCCCCGTCTCGCGCAGCCGGAAGAACTCGGGAGAAACCATGTCCAGGTCGGCGAGCAGCAAGACGTTGATGGGCTTGGGCGTCGGCGGGACCGGAGGAGCCTGGCCCTCAGCGACGGGCGCGGGCTCGGCGGCCGGCGTGCCAGTGATATGAGCGGCGAGCACGTGCTCGCCTGAAGTCGGCACCTGCCGCCTGGCGCGGTTGAAGCCGCCCACTCCCAGGAATGACCGCTGGAGAACCTCCGAGTAGTTCACATAGCCGCTCACGGGGCTCGTCGTAAGAAGCGGCGTGAACACGAGCGAACCGGCGCGACCGGCAACGCCCTCGGGCTGACGCACCTCGCCCGTGAGCAGCACGACGACTTCCTGCAAGCCGCCGCTGATCGGATTGGCGATGTTCATCGCGCGCCGGGACCCGTTGTCGGGGGTGATGAAGATGATCTCTCGCTCGAAGCCGATCTGCGGTCGCGGGTTGAACGCATCCCAGATCACGCGCATCGCCGGGATCTCCGCGCCGAGCAAGTCGTAGAGCGGACGCAGGTCCGCCTTCGGGTCCTGCTGGGGCGGGCGACGCTGCTGGAACGGGTTCTGCCCCGCGCCGCGCGGCTCGCTCGTGGCGAGGCCGGGATTGACCAGCGGCAGCGGGTCCTCGAGCACGATCGTGGGCATTCCCCCCTTGATCGCTTCGATTACGGAGGCCAGCTCCACATCGGTCAGCGTGCTCGGCTGGGGCACGATGAGCGCATCGAGATCATCAGGAGGCGCGGACCCCTTGTTCACGCGCACCACCTCGTACTGCTTTCTCAGTTCCTCGACGATGGGCCAGTCTTCGCGGGGCGTGAAGGTCTGGAAGTCGAACGCGCCGTAGACCCCCACTTCCGTGTCGAGGATCCCCACTTTCTTGCGGTCGGCCAGCGTGACCGTGCGGATCGACCTCGCCAGTTCGTACTCCACGGGCAGACCGCGATGCAGGAACGGGATGACGAACTGCTCGGGGCCGCAGGTGAACGCGACGCCCATGAAGATCTCGCGCGGGCCCTGAGGGTCCTCGGGGCCGGGGGGGAGCGGGCGCGGCTCGATGTTGAAATTGGCCTTGGCTTCGCGCGCGGCCTCGGTGAACGGCTCGGTTTCCACGATGCGCACCGCGATGCGCCGCCCGCCTTCGGCGGCATCGAGCTCGCGCAGCAGGCCGAGCAGCGTCTCGCGCGTCTGCGTGAATGATTCCGGAACTTTCGGCGAGAGATAGGCCGAGATGAGAACCGGCTTCTCCGGGTCGATCTTGCGAACCAGGTCGCGTGTCTCGGATGAGAGGCTCCAGAGCCGCTCGGCGGTGGCGTCGGCGCGCGCCCCGGTGCGGGCCAGCAGCGTCACGAGCGCCACCGCGGCGATCACGAACGCGCCGGCGCGAATCCCGGCGAGGCCCACCTTGCGCCCGGACTCCCGCGAGCCGCTCCAGTGCCGGCGCGAGACCAGCAGCGTGTTGAGCCAGAGCGCCAGCAGCGCCAGCAGAACGAAGTAGGCGATGTTGTCAACGGCGACGACGCCGCGCCCGAAATCGATCAGGCGCTCGGGCAGCGAGAGCGACGCGGCGGCGCGCCCGATGGACGAGCCGGGGAAGATCGCTTCCGCAGCGCCGATGCCGATCACCAGGCCGCAGGCGACCGCGGCGACGATGAACGCGATCGTCAGGTTGCTCGTCAGCGCGCTGGCAACGAGGCCGACGGCGATGAGCGCTGCGCCGGCGAGCCAGTAACCCAGATAGGTCGAGAGCATCAGGCCCGCATCGGGGCGGCCGAGGTAGGAAAGCACGAGCACGTGGCTCAGCGAGAAAAGCAGCGCGACGGAGTAGATGAGCAGGCAGGCGAGGTACTTGCCGAGGACGAGCTGGCCGTCGCGCGCGGGGAGCGTCAGCAGCAGTTCATCCGTGCCGAGCTTGCGCTCTTCGGCCCAGCCGGCCATCGTGATCGCGGGCACGAGCAGGAGCAGCAGCGCCGGGAACCAGCGGTTGAGCGTGTCGAGGCTCGCGAGGTTGCGCGCGAAGAAGTCGGGCAGCCAGAACGCCGCGAACGCGGAGAGGAAGATGAAGATCGTGATGAAGACATAGCCGGTCGGGCTGGAGAAGTAACTCGCCAGTTCGCGGCGGACCACGGCGGAGATGACTCGGGGTTTCATGGGATGGCTTCGGGGAAG
>Ga0187894_10003521_pt1 | contig 17476 bp, 11 predicted proteins | sample GBC1701081metaG_FD_136650 | JGI IMG/M metagenome (GOLD analysis project Ga0187894, IMG submission 136650) | White microbial mat communities from a lava cave in the Kipuka Kanohina Cave System on the Island of Hawaii, USA - GBC170108-1 metaG ...
AGCAAAATTGTCAACGGTAATCCATTCTTTATCGGTGCCATCGGAAACTGCGCCGGGAGCGCCATCAGCGACACTGCTAAAGGTGACGCCGCCATCGGTTGAGCGATAGATGTTCATACCGAAGGCGCCGCCGGAGAGGGTCGCCAGAAAGACCGTGCCGGTGGTATTGTTGCGAGCCAAAACCGGATCGCCAAAGTTCTGTTGCCCGAGCAGCGGCACAATGCCTCTATCCGTCCAAATGGAACCCATATCGGTGCTGGTCGAATAGCCGGTGAAGGAATTGACGCCGCCGAGGAAGGAACCGGAATCGTTGAATCCGGCGACCGCCGTATTCGCGCCAGTCAGAACAATGGTGGTTTCGCTCTGCGTCTTTTGCGCTGTCGCATCCGCCGCCGGGTTATTGACCAACGGGTTGGCAAGCGGAGCCAGAGGCGATAAATCTCTGTCCTGATTGCTTATCTTGCTGCCATAGACATTGGGAATGATGTACTCGTCTTCTTTGAGTACGCCATCTTCAAGTCTGTAGCGAGCTTTTAATAAGAGCGCCCTCTGTTTGGCGCTCGACATTTCATCATATTTTCCTGAGGCAAGAGCGTCTCTGACTACGGCTCTTGCGGCTTCGAGGGTTCTTTGGTCGCCACTGGGCTTGCCAGTGTCGGACGTGCTACCGCCGCCTTTCTGGGCTGAGACGTTGTTGAAGAACGGGGTGCCGATTAACAGGGTAGCCATGACTAGCGCTGCTATGCCATAAGCCGTGTAGCGTACATACGCCTTCTTGAGTAGATTCTCAAATTTCATGAAATATAAGGTCCTCCTAAACCTGAAGCTGAGAGATTTGAGGCTTATAGCGCAGATAAAACTGAATAAGGTTGGAACTCCAGACAACTCTCACTCGCCTCAGAAGCAAGAGGCTTGTTGATTCAGTACAGACATAAGCAACAAGTATTGACTGATCCCCAAACGTCTATATCCTTATTCTTCTTTAGTGCTGATAACCAGGATACTGCAACGCCTGACGGACATTTCTATCCGTCAGCGTTATAACGGGTCGCTATATTATGTAAGCCGCTAAATAAAGTCAAGCCCTTAAAGGAGTGATTTTACCTGTCGTTACTACGGTCACTGATTATGCTGGAAACGGACAGTCAGAATGAGAGAAAAAGTTATTCAGCGTTAAGCGTGTGAAGCCGAAAAGAGAGCCGGAAAATCGTTCGGGTTAGAGTCGGTTTTCGCCGCGCCAGTAGTATTTCAGCGCCATCTTTGCCAACTTCCAGACTTTGCCCCACTCAATCGTTCCCGATTCGCCTTTGACCAGTTGCCCCAGCAGATACCGCCCTTCGCGCTTGAACATAAAGCCTTTGGCATAGGGACGCGCCACTTCAAAGAAGTTGAAATCCGGGTCTACGAATGTGCCGATGCCTTCCAGCGTCATGATGGCGCGGACGATATAGGTAAAGCTGGCAGGAATACGGAACGGAAATTCATAAATGACGTGCGCCAAGTCGAAAGTCAATTCTTTGAAGTTGACCTCTTTTAATTTCAGGCTCAGGTAGCGGTCAAAGAGCGCTTGAATAATCGGCTTGAAGCGTTCTTCTTCGTCACCTTTTAACTCAATGAAGCCGAGTCGAATCATATCGTCAACCAGTCCTGCGACATCCTTTTCGACGATGTGAAAGAAGGCATTGATCAACTTCGATTGCAACTCCATCGAAACCCGCCCGACCATGCCGAAGTCGAAGAAGGCAAGTCGCCCGTCTTTCATGACGCGGAGATTGCCGGGATGCGGGTCGGCGTGAAAGAAACCGTCTTCAAGCAACTGTTTCAGATAGGTCTTTGCCAGCAGCTTCACAACCTCGGGAGCATGAAAGCCCGCCGCTTTTAACTCGTCAATATCCGTGACCTTCCAGCCGTCAATGAACTCCATAACGATGACGCGGTTGGTGGAAAAGACGGGAAAGAGGCGCGGCACATAAACCTCGCGCCACTCGGCGAAATTCTTGCGGAAGATTTCGGCGTTGCGAAGTTCCTGCCGATAGTCCATCTCTTCATAGACTGTCGTGCGAAATTCGTTGAGCGTTCCCGTCCAGTCCAAGCCGCGAATCAGATTCGGATAGCGTTCCAGTCGGCGGGTCAAACGACGCAGCACCAGTAAATCGAAATCAATCTGTTGATGAATTTGCGGACGCTGGATTTTGACGGCAACCGTCTGCCCGGTTTGCAGGACGGCGCGATAGACCTGTCCGAGACTTGCCGCCGCTACCGGCTCGTCGGGGAACTCTTTGAAGATGGTATCAAGCGGGGCAGCCAGTTCGCCCTCAAGAATCTGTCGCGCCTCAACAGTAGGGAAGGGCGGCACTTTATCCTGAAGTTGCGATAACTCCTGAATGTACTCGACGGGCAACAGGTCAGCGCGAGTCGCCAGCGTCTGCCCGATCTTGATAAAGGTCGGACCGAGGCGCAGTAACTTTTCTTTGAGCGCCGCGCCTTCGACATGGAGAGTGTCGCTGTCCGGGACGATTTTGCGGAAACGCCAGTCACGGCGATTGATAAACAAGCGTTCGACAAAGAACAGAAACGATAAAAGAATTCTGAGCAGCCGGAAAAAGCCTTTGAAGCCGATGCGCTCATCCGTAGCGCCGGAAGGTTCAGGTTTGGCAATCGGCTCAATAGCGGTTTCCGAAATTACTTCCAGGGCGACAGGCAGTTGAGCCTGCGAACCGGGAGGCAAAAGCGCGGGGTGATTCTCTGCAATCTGCTTTGGTTGTACGACTGGCTTTTGCTCCTGCATCAATACCTCATACGAAAGCGTTTTCGCTTGGGTTGCGGTTTCTATTGGGTAATGGCAGTTTAGAGTACAAGCTTTAGCTTGCCTGTTTGAATCAGCAACCTAAAGGTTGTACTCTAAACTTTTTCTCTTCCCACTGACTCATTACCACTATTGAAAGCGGACGCGAAGGAATTTGCGTTTGCCGACCTGTAGCAAAATCTCTTCGCCCGCTACCTCTCCTGTTTCTAACTTCACATCAGTAACGCGCTCATTATTAAGACGAACGCTGTTCTGTGCAATCAGGCGTTGCGCTTCGGCTACCGATGGCGCAAGCCCTTCGTTTGCCATCAGCTTTGCCAGCCTGACTTTTTCCGCCGTTCTTTCGATGACCGGAATATCGGTTGGCGTTTGTTTCTCCCGAAACATCCGGTCAAATTCCTGACTTGCTTCCTGCGCCGCCGCTTCGCTATGAAAATCGGCGACGATGCGGCGACCAAGTTCCGCCTTGACATCTCGTGGATGGCGTTCGCCGCTTTCGGTTGCCGCTTTCAATGCCGCCACTTCAGCAGGCGTCAAATCGGTCAATAGCGTGTAGTACCGCCACATCAATTCATCGCTGATGGACATGACCTTGCCGAACATCTCACGCGGCGCTTCGGTGATGCCGATATAGTTGTCGTAACTCTTTGACATCTTACGCTCGCCGTCGAGTCCTTCCAGCAGCGGCATGGTCATAATCAACTGTGGCTCTGTGACGCCGTATTCGCGCTGCACCTGACGCGCCATCAGCAGATTAAACTTCTGGTCAGTGCCGCCGAGTTCGACATCGGCTTCTAAGGCGACAGAATCATAGCCTTGCGCCAACGGGTAGATAAATTCGTGAACGCTGATGGGCGTTTGCGATTCAAAGCGTTTTTTGAAGTCGTCGCGTTCGAGCATCTGCGCGACGGTAGCTTTTGCCGAAAGTCGGATAAAGTCCTGTGCTGTGAAGCGGGCAAACCATTCATTATTAAAGCGAATTTCGGTCTTTTCCGGGTCGAGCAGTTTGAAAATCTGCTGCTTGTAGGTTTCAGCATTTTCGGCAATCTGCTCAGGCGTGAGCGCCGGACGAGTTGCCGAACGTCCCGTCGGGTCGCCAATCAAGCCGGTAAAATCGCCGATGAGGAAGATAACCGTATGTCCGAGTTGCTGGAAGTGGCGCATCTTGCGAATCAGAACCGTATGCCCGACGTGCAAATCGGGTGCTGTCGGGTCGAACCCGGCTTTAACGCGAAGCATTTTGCCGGTCTTCGCGGCGCGTTCAAGTTTGCGCCGTAAGTCCGCTTCGCTGATGCAATCCACACTGCCTTTTTTCAAGTATGCTAATTGTTCTTCAATAGTCATGTTCTCTTAAGTATTGTAGAATCTCTCAATAGCCGACTGCCATGCCACCGCGCCGCGAATCGGATGCGCCGAGACGCATTCCGCTTTTCAAATCAATCATTATGCCTTCGGCATCGCCCATATAACTTGCCGTCTCTTCCGTAGTTCCCATGCCGCCGGAGCGTTTCGGAAAGAGATGTCCGCGCCGTTCCAGTTCTTTACGGGTGTCGGCGTTCAGTCCAAATGGTTCGTAACGAATTTCATCCGGCATCCATTGATGGTGAAAGCGCGGCGCATCTACCGCTTCCTGAATCGTCATGCCGTAATCAATGACATTGACCATGACCTGTAAGACGGTATTGATAATCGTCGGACCGCCGGGACTGCCGACGGCGAACCAGACTTTGCCATCTTTCAAAACGATGGTCGGCGTCATTGCCGAAAGCGGGCGTTTGCGCGGTTGAATGGCATTGTTTTCGCTTTGCAGTAAACCATAAGCATTCGGCACACCGGGCTTTGACGTAAAATCGTCCATCTCGTTGTTGAGCAAAACACCCGTGCCTTTTGCGGTTGCTCCCGAACCATAACTGCCGTTTAGCGTGTAGGTATTGGAGACGACATTGCCTTCCTTATCAACAACGGTGAAATGCGTTGTCTGCGTCGGTTCATAACCGGCAGGCGCACCGGCTTTGATTTGGGCGCTCGGCGTGGCGCGTTGCATATCAATGGTCTTTGCCAGAGCGTCGGCATATTTCTTAGAGATAATGCCTTCGACGGGGACTTTCACGAAGTCGGCATCGCCCATGTATTCAGCGCGGTCGGCAAAAGCGCGTTTCATGACCTCCGCCAGTAAGTGAAGATGATCGGATGAGTTATGCGGCATCTTGCCAACCTCAAAATGCTCCAGCATATTGAGCATCTGAATTAAGTGTGCGCCGCCGGATGATGGCGGCGGCATCGAAAGGATTTCATAGCCGCGATAGGTTCCTTTCAAGGGTTTGCGAATCGTCGGCTCGTACTCCTTCAAGTCTTTCAAGCTCATCAAGCCGCCATTGGCTTTCATATCGGCAGCAATCAGTTCGGCAGTCTTGCCTTCGTAAAAATCGCGCCAGTTCTTCTGCACTCGCGCTAAGGTCGCCGCCAGTTCCGGTTGTGTGATGCGCTCGCCCTCTTCGTAGAATTTGCCGTCGCGTAAATATATGCGATTGCTGTCTGGAAATCTGGACATCAGTTTGGCATTGCCGCGCAGACTACGAGCCAAATGGATGTTGACTTCAAAGCCTTCGGCGGCAAGTCGTCGCGCCGGTTCGACCAGTTCCGCCCAACTTAGCTTGCCATGTCGCTCTCTGGCAAGATGCATTCCGGCAATCGTACCGGGAACTCCGGCGGCTTTGTAACCGATGGTGGAAGCGTCTTTAATGACATTGCCGTTTTCATCAAGGTACATTCCGCGTGTTGCGGCAAGCGGCGCACGTTCGCGGTAATCAATGACATCGGTATCGCCGTTTGCCTTGCGAATGACCATAAAGCCGCCGCCGCCGATGTTGCCCGCCGAGGGCCACGTTACCGCCAGCGCGAGGGCAACCGCGATAGCCGCATCAACCGCATTGCCACCGCGTTTCATAATCTCCACGCCGACGCGGGAAGCGATTTCACTGACGGAAGCGACCATGCCATTACGGGCGCGAACCGGCTCACGCGATGTCGCTTGAGTGGGCGCAACGGCGGCGCTTGCCAGCAAGGAAATGATAACAATGAATACGCTAATCTTTCTTTTCATAACGTCCCCTGATGCTGTGTTGGTTGCGGCTATTGTCCAACGGGCGGATGAATTACGCAACATTGAGATAGACCTCTCTGAGCGGCAAGGTACAGTTGATGTTTTCCAGTTGTACAATGTCGTCGGCATTACGGTATTCCCGATAAATCCACGTATGAGCATCCTGCCGGATGAATTGTTCAAGGCGATAAGGCTTCTGCGAAATCAGGACATATTCCGCCAGCGATTCAAGCAGTTGATAATCTTCAAACTTTCTGCCCCTGTCATAACCGTCAGTTGTATCCGATAATACCTCGATAATCAGAATTGGGTTGAGTAGAGCAACCTCTGTTTCATCAAACTGCTGCTCTCCGCAAACGACGGAAATATCCGGGTAGCAACCTTTGTCAAGCACATTGATTCTGACAAGCTGATCGCTGCCATATACCTCACCATTTCCTTCCTGCGTTTGCAGATGTAAAGACGCTATCACATTTCTCACAATGCGGTTATGCGTCCGCTTTGCGCCTGCCATCAGGAACATTTCACCGTCGAAGAACTCGCTTTTGACTTCCGCCTGCCGTTCGATTTCCAGATATTCGGCAAAGGTCAATCTATGCTTTGGTTCGGCTGACATATCCAGACTTCCTCCGCTTTCATATATATCATGATTTTCCGTGTTGCCCGTAGAGCCGGGCGCACACTTCCGCAACAATCTCGGCGATGCTTTTGCCGTCAACGCTGATGCGATAATCGCTATGCGCGTAAGCGGGCAACCGGCTTGCCAGCAATTCGCGCATCTGCTCGCGGCTCTTTGCCAACGGGCGCGAACCGTCTGCGGCGATTCTCGACAAGCAGACTTCAAGCGGGCAATCGAGCCAAAAGGTTGTGCCAATGTCGCGTAGCATCTGGCGATTGCCTTCATTTATATAAGCGCCGCCGCCGAGCGCCACCACCGTTTTCTGCCAGTGGCGGCTTTCGCTAATCGCCTGCCGTTCCAGTCGGCGAAAGCGCCCTTCGCCCATTTCGGCAAAGATGTCCCGAACGCTTTTACCCGCCTGCTTTTCGATATACTCATCAAGGTCAACGAAGTCGAAAGCGAGAGTAGCGGCAAGCGCCCGCCCGACAGTGGTTTTACCTGCCGCCATAAAGCCGACAAGAAAGACGGGTGCATTCGGGTTGATTAGATTACTTGATGAAGCCATCTCCGGTTTGTCTAGCTCACGTAAAGACTTGAGAATTTACCCTCGCCGCGTCATTATAAGTTTTAATAAGGTAGAGCCACAAATTGAATCCCTCAATCTTCTATTGATAAGGAGACGCGATGTACTTCAAACAATTCTATTTAGGCTGTCTGGCACACGCCTCGTACCTGATTGGTTCCAAAGGCGAAGCGGCTGTCGTTGACCCGCAACGTGACGTAGATCAATATCTGGACGAAGCGACGGCGCACGGCTTGACCATCAAGTATATTATTGAGACGCATCTGCACGCCGATTTCGTCAGTGGACACCGCGAACTGGCAGCACGAACCGGCGCGGAGATTGTCTTTTCCGAAAAGGCGGGCGCAACCTTTCCTCATCGTGCGGTCAAAGACAGCGATGAGTTGACCGTTGGCAGCGTCCTGCTTCGCATTCTTGCGACGCCGGGACATACGCCGGAAAGCATCTCCATCCTTGTCATTGACCGCTGCGTTTCGGATGAGCCGCAGAAGGTCTTAACCGGCGACACCTTATTCATTGGTGATGTTGGTCGTCCTGACTTGGTAGGCGCAAAAGGCTACACGAAAGAGGCGATGGCAGGGATGCTCTACGACAGTTTGCACGATAAACTGTTGCGCCTGAGCGATGCGGTAGAAGTCTATCCGGCGCACGGAGCCGGTTCGATGTGCGGGCGCAATATCTCGAAGGAGACCTCTTCGACCATCGGTGAGCAACGCCGCTTCAATTACGCTTTGAAGCCGATGGCGAAAGACGACTTTGTGCGGATGATGACCGTTGACTTGCCCGAACAGCCGCAATACTTCTCCCGCGATGCCGAAATGAACCGCACCGGCGCAACTTCATTACGGGAATTGCCAAGACCTGTGGCGCTGAGTCCTGAAGCGGTGAAGCATCTGGCGCATGAGCGGGCGGTTATTCTCGATGTGCGAAACTCGGCTGCGTTCGGAACTGCACATATTCCGAACGCCTTGAACATTGCTCTGCAAGGGCAATTCGCGTCGTGGGCGGGCAGTCTCATCAACCTCGATACGCCTATAGTTCTCGTTGCCGATAGCCTTGAAGCCGTCGAAGAAGCAGTGATGCGACTGGCTCGCGTCGGTTTGGAGAATATCAAAGGCTATCTCGAAAATGGCATGAAGAGTTGGGCGGACGCCGGCTTTCCCGTAAACCGCATTGAACAGATAGCGGTTGATGAGCTACGCCACCGCCTTACCGGACAACCTGATTTACAGGTGCTGGATGTGCGTCGTCCGGCGGAGTACCAAAGCGGTCACGTGCCGGACGCACTAAGCATTCCGCTTTCCGAACTTGACCGGGCAGACCTGCCGTTTGACCCGCAGAAACCGACGGCGGTTATCTGTGCGGGCGGCTATCGCTCAAGCGCCGCAACCGGCATATTAGAAAGACGCGGCTTCCACAACTTGAGCAATGTTGTCGGCGGCACAAGCGCATGGATCAGCGCCGACTTTCCGGTTGAATCATAGGCGGCGCCGTCTCGACTCTATTTTACCAATCCTCTTAGTTGCTCCACGACCTTATCGGTAGCATTGACTACTTGATCGAAGGTTTCTTTGAAATCGGCTGCCGTCAGCCCCGCGACTTTGCGCTCGCTGCGAGCAAAGAGGTCGTCTTCGTTATCAAGTCCGATCTTCACGAAGTCGTATTCATGATTGAGCTTCGCCACTTTGTAAAGAAACTCCTGCGACATAGCAATCGTGCCTTTCTTGACGACAATGACGCCGACGACCACAACATCGCCGGAAGCGGCGACCAGCACCGGGAAGTTTTTGCCTTGCGCCTCAACCAGCCAGATGCCTTCACCATACTTCTTATTGTTCAGTCCGGTTTCTTTCAACAGGCGTTCAACCTTAACTGCCGTCTGCACCGTACCGGGGGCGCTGCGTTGTTGTGCCGGAGTCTTTCCAGCCACCGATAAGGTCAGCAAAAGCGCTGCCAGCAATGCCACGTTTTGCCATGAAGAGTTCAATCGCATGATTCTCTATAAACTCCGTTTGAGAGATAGTCGTTCCGGCATTTAGTGTTATGGCAAACTCGCAATTCATCAAGCCTTTTCTTTGGCGGTTTGACTGACTCCCGAAGCGATTGCTACCTTTGTTAATTCCGCCAGATTCAAGAAAGGATTAACACTATGCTACCTCCATTTGCTAATGAACCGTTTACCGATTTCTCGATTGACAAGAATGCCGCGCCGATGCGCGAAGCCATCGCCCAAGTCGAATCGCAACTTGGACGCGACTACCCGCTTATCATCGGCGGCAAACGCTACACCACAGGCGATATGCTGACCTCGCCGAACCCCTCGAACTTTGAGGAAATTATCGGCTCGTGCCACAAAGCCGACCTTGCGCTTGCCGACAAAGCCATCGAAGAAGCGACCAAAGCCTTCCACGAATGGAAGCGCGTGCCGATGCAAACTCGCGCTCGTGTGCTTTTGAAAGTCGCCGCCATTATGCGCCGTCGTAAAGCCGAGTTGACGGCGTGGATGGTTCTTGAAGCCGGCAAGTCGTGGGCGGAAGCCGACGGCGATGTTGCCGAAGCCATTGATTTCGCTGATTTCTACGCCCGCGAAGCCATCCGCTACAGCCGCGAACACGGGCTGACGCCGCTTGCCGGTGAACAGAACGAGTTGTACTACATCCCGCTTGGCGTCGGCGTCGTCATTCCGCCATGGAATTTCCCGTTGGCGATTATGGCGGGCATGACGCTGGCATCGGTAGTCACGGGTAACACCGTGGTACTGAAACCGTCGAGCGACAGCCCGATTATCGCCGCCAAGTTTGTTGAGATTCTCGAACAAGCGGGACTGCCGGATGGCGTCGTCAATTTCGTACCCGGTAGCGGCGGGCGCATCGGCGATTATCTGGTCGGCAATGCCCGCACCCGCTTTATCGCGTTTACCGGCTCCAAAGATGTTGGCTTGCACATCAATGAACTGGCGGCAAAGACCGCCGAAGGGCAGTTGTGGATTAAGCGCGTTGTCGCTGAGATGGGCGGCAAAGATACGATTGTCGTGGACGAAACGGCAGACCTCGATGCGGCGGTAGATGGCGCGGTGGCGTCGGCATTCGGCTTTTCCGGGCAGAAGTGTTCCGCCTGTTCGCGCCTTGTCGTCGTCGAAAGCGTCTACGATGATGTGGTCAACCGGGTGGCGGAACGCGCCGGAAAGATCAAAGTCGGCATCGCCAAAGAGCAGGATAGCTGGATGGGTCCCGTCGTCAGCAAGAGCGCCTATCAATCTATTATGGAGTATGCCGAGATAGGCAAAGGCGAAGGCAAGTTGCTGGCGGGCGGTGGTCACGTCGGCGGTTTGGAGCAAGGCTGGTTCATTCAACCGACAGTCGTTGGCGAAGTAGACCCGATGGCGCGAATCTCGCAGGAAGAGATCTTCGGTCCGGTGCTGGCGGCGTTCCGTGCCAAAGACTTCGACAACGCTTTGGACATTGCCAACAACACGCAGTTTGGCTTGACCGGCGCAGTCTATTCCAACCGGCGGGATCGTCTTGAACAAGCGCGGCATGATTTCCATGTGGGCAACCTCTATCTGAACCGCAAATGCACCGGGGCGCTGGTGGACGTGCATCCCTTCGGCGGCTTCAATATGAGCGGCACTGATTCCAAAGCCGGCGGGCGCGATTACCTGCTGCTCTTTATGCAGGCGAAATCGGTGTCGGAGAAACTGTAGAGAAACCTTATGCAAGCAAACGAATTCACTACACACAATGAGCGACAGGTGAAGACCATGCCTTTCTGTAACGAAATTGTGTGTGGTGACAGCGCCCAACTGCTCAAACAGATTCCTGACGAGAGCATTGATCTGGTGATTACCTCGCCGCCCTATTTCAAGCAACGCGATTATGGCTCTGCGTTGGGCAATGAGAAAGAAGCCGACCAATACCTCGCGGCGTTGCTGCAAGTGTTTCAGGAATGCCTGCGCGTCGTGAAGACAACGGGCAGCATCATCTTCAATCTTGGCGATAAGTACGAAGAAAGCAGTCTGCTTTTGATGCCTTATCGGTTCGCTATTCTGGCGACGGAAACCTTTAACGTCAGACTGGTCAATAACATTACATGGGTCAAGACCAATCCGACGCCGCGACAATTCAAACGCCGACTGGTGAGCAGCACCGAGCCGTTCTTTCACTTCGTCAAATCGGACGACTATCAGTATTATCTTGACGACTTTTTGCGCCGCGAAGAGGCGACGACAAAAACCAACGGCACAGGGGAAAACGTCGGCAAAAAGTATTTCCTGCTGATTGACCAATCGGAATTGTCGGCGGAGCAGAAGCAAGCGGCAAAAGCCGGGTTGACGGCAGTGATTGAGGAAGTCAAACGCGGCGATATTCAAGGCTTTCGCATGAAGATTCGCGGCATTCATTCGGAACCCTTCGGCGGACAGGACGGCGGCAGGAAGATTCAACTGGAACGCAACGGCTTTACGATTATTCGGATTCATGGCAATCCTTTGAAACGCGATGTGCTGACCACTCCGGTTGAATCGTTAAAGAACTGTCCGCATCCGGCAATCTATCCGGCACAGATTGTCGAAGAGTTTTTGCGCCTGCTGACGAAACCGGGCGACATCGTGTTAGACCCGTTCATCGGTTCCGGCTCAACCGCCGTGGCGGCATACCGGACGAATCGCCTCTACATCGGTTTCGACATCAACCCGGAATACTGCGAGTATGCGCGTAATCGTCTTTTGAACCCAGCTTACCAAATCTCAATACAGGATGCTCTAATCCCAACCTGAAAGTTTGGGCTGACATTCGCCAGCAAATTCTGACATGATATTCGTTCATTATTTGAAAGAGCTAACATCTATGAAGAAGTTATTTATCATACCCTTATGTTTCTCCATGTTGCTGACCGCCTACGCGCAGCAACCGACAACCGAAACGAAGCCGCAGGAGAAGCCCGCGCCGATTCGTCAGGCTGCGCCGGTCTACCCGAATTTCATTAACCCGCCGGATGTCAATGTGCGGCTCAGTTCCGATGTCCGCACCTTCGTCGTTATGGCGGCGTTGAATGTCGCCGGATTCGATTATGAACCGGGCGGGCAACCGCTCACGCCAGCGCGGGCGGCGCTCAGAAAAGACCTCGCCGCCAAAGTGACGCCGGAGTTGAAACAGAAACTCAGCGACTTTTACAAAGCCCATCGCCGTCCGAATGTAGACGAAGGCGTAGACGCGACGCGCTATGCGGCGCTCAGTTTCCTGATGACGCAGCCGCCCGCCTTTACGGTCTATCAACGCGAAGGCACAAACATCCCGGAGGATGTGAAACCGTTGCTCGGCTTTGGCGATCTGGTCAGAGTCTTCTACGTGCAGACCAATATCAAAGAACTCGTGCCTAAGTATCTTGGCGTTGGCGAAGCCTACGCGACGGAGTACCGCCGACCCGTAGGCGAATTGCTCTATCAGGTGTTGACCTATTTCAATGAGCAGCCGGAAACGGTTATCAATATGAAGCCGGTAATCATCAGTTCGGGCGACCCGGCGGCAAAGACCAGAAAAGAGACCGTTATGGCTCGCACCCGCACGCGGCAGGTCTTCATCGTCTTTGACCCGCTTGCCTCGCTCAACAGTTCCTTTGCGCGTGACGATATGTTGAACGCCAAAGATGATCTGTTGTCGCGGCGCGTCGGCGACGACTATCTGGTTGCCATCGGGCCGTCGCGCACCCTGAGCATTGACGCCATTCGCAATGCGCTGATTCGCTTTGTCATAGACCCGTTGATTGAGCGCCACCTGAAGACTTCGCTTGAGTACCGCGAACCGTTATTGAAACTGGTCAAAGCCGTGCCGACGGCGACCAAAGAGTATCAGGCGAGCGTCTATCAAGTGCTGCGCGAATCATTAGCGCGAGCCGCCGAAGCCCGTTTGAAACGCCGCCTGTCGCCGCCGACGGTCAAAGGCGTACAGAACGACGCCGACGATGAAGCGACCTACGAACTGGCGCAAGCCTATCTGCGCGGCGCGGTGTTGGCATTCCACTTCTACGAACAGTTGAAGGGGTTGGAGCAGGTCGGCATCCGCATCGAAGATTTCTATGACCAGATGCTCGCCACCTTCAACGCCGAAAAGGAAGAGAAACGCGCTGCCGAGTTTGAGCCGGTGGTTGCCCGTGTCTCCGCCAAACGCCGCAAAGCGGGAGAAGCCAGCATGACGGCTGACCCGGCAATCGGCGCGGTAATGAAAAAGATTCTCGAATCGGACGATTTGATTCGCCAGAAACGCTTTGTCGAAGCCCGCGCCACCCTCGAAGAGGTCTTGGCAGTTGAGCCGAAGAATGCCCGCGCTTTGTACGGCTTGGCGCGAATCTATAATCAGTCAACCAGCAAAGTCGAAGCCGACGCCAGCGCCGATGAGAACGACCGCATTCAGGCGCAACACAACCGGCTGGAAGCGACTATAAAGCTCTATCGCAAGGTCATCGAGAACGCCTCGCCGGTAAGCGAAAAATGGCTGATTCAATGGAGCTACGTCCTCATCGGGCGCATCTACGATTTTCAAGAGTTCCGGCAGGACGCCATCAACGAATACGATAAAGCGATTGCCATGAACGATGTCCCGAACGGCGCATATAAAGAAGCCCTCGAAGGCAAACAAAAACCCCACGGACAGAAGCAATAATCTATATCTGGGTACGCACGCATCTTGCGTGCAATAAGTTCGGATAACAGAAGGCTGAGGAGAAAGCGAATCGCTTGCTACCTCAAGCCAGCACGCTGGAAGCGTGCGTACCCAGGTCAAACATCGCGCTCATCACTTGCCATCAAGATTTGCCCATTCGCCCGATTGAATGAACGATGCCCAGTAATAGGGATGCTGGCGCTTCTTGCTTGATAACATTTCCAAGCGGACTTGTCGCAAAGCCTCGCCGCGTCCTTCGCCTTTCAACAAGCGTTTGTAGTAAGCGACCATCAGTTTCCGAGTGCCTTCATCCGATACTGCCCATAAACTCATGACTTGCGTTTCGCTTCCGGCAAGCACTAAGGCGCGTCTGAGTCCGTAAACGCCATCGCCGTTTTTGACCTCGCCAACGCCGGTATCGCAGGCGGATAAGACGACTAATTTGGTGTCGTATAAATCAAGGTTTTTGGCTTCCAACGCCGTCAACACGCCGTCATCATCGCGGGTTCCCCCGGTGTTTGCCCCGGCAAAGAAGAGACCGGAACGTAAAAACGGGTCGGCAACTTTCAGGGTTGGCACGGCGTCGCTATAGTTCTCACGAACGACCATCAAGCCGCGTTCGTCGGCTGCTGACAAGGGGTTCTCTTCCATAAAACCGCCGTGTGTCGAGATGTGCAAAATCGCCGGACTGACGGCGTGTTTCAAGGCGGTTTCGGTGGCATCGGCGGCGGTTAGCAGAGTAGCGCCGGGTAGCAGTTGTTTCAGTTTCTTTCCTTCCTTTGCCGAACCGCGCAGCCGCCCGAATGGTTGTAACTGGGCATCGCCGAGCTTCGGTCCGGGGCGCTTGTCAACTCTGTGGGCGATTCTCTCCTTGCCGTTTTCTGTAGGCTCAATTCGTGTGGCGATACGGCTGTCGGCGGCAGTCGCTTTTTCCCCGGTTGCGCCGTTGTCGAAATCGGGATCGGCAATCAGCAACGCCGTTTTGTGGTTCGGTTTAGCGACTTGCAGGCGCAACAAATCGCGCCCCGAAGTCAAATAGGAGATCGAGTAGTTCTGCACCAGATAGCGTTGTTGTTCATCCACTAACGCCTCGAAGGGAATAAGGTTGAGCGCCCCGTCAGGCGAAATCAACAGCCGCTTTTTTGTACCAATGAGGCTGCGAAGCGGGCGCATCACCAATTCATCAAGGGCGCGGGCTTTCGGCATCACCTCGCGGGTAATGTTGGATGATGAACGCCGTAAGAGATCGCGGAACTCCTTGACGGCTTGATCTATCGTTGCTGCGGCGCCCAAATCCGCCCACTGCACCTCGCCCGAACCGGTCAACAGATATGCCGCATAACGGCTCGCGCCGAGCTTTTGCGCCTTGGCATCGTAAGGGCGAAAAGCGGCAAATTCGATGAGGGCGGCATCATCGGGAACCGCTGCTTGCACCGCTTCAAGGGTGACGGGCAGAGCCTGAGCGCGAAAGTCGGCGCTGCGGCGGCTGAGTTCGGCTTCCAGTTTTTCGATCTCTTCGACAAACCCTTTTAACCGCTGCCGATGGGTGGCAATGCCGTCCCTGCCCGCGCCTTTGAGAATGCCATTCGAGAGTTGCGAACGGGCGTTGGTTAGCTGGTCTAAAAGTTTCTGGTCGTCCGGTGCGGCGTGACGACGCAAAGCGGCAAGTATATCGGCGCTGACATCGAGCGCCCGCCCTTTGCGCTGCAACAGCACACGCATCGCCATTTGCCGCGCCAGTAAATCAGTCGGCGCAAACTGCGTGTGCAGCGTCAGCGTGAGGTCAAGATAGCGAGCCGTCTGATTCAAATAGATGAGGCGTTGACGTTCCGAACCGGCGGCAAGATTGCGAATAAAATCGCGTTCGGCGGCTTCATTGCACCGGTTTTGCAAGGCGATGGCTTGCGGAAAGTTGTCCATTGCCTGATTGAGCGCCGCCAGATTGTTCAGCGTGATGATGGTCAACGGATGCTCGGCGGCAAGCGACTTTTCATAGATTGCCAACGCCCGCACAAAGAGCGGTTCGGCTTTGGCGTACTCACCCTTCTGGCGATACAGCCCCGCCAGATTGTTGAGGGCGACGCCGGTTTCGGGATGGTCCGCGCCAAGCCCTTTTTCACGAGTTGCCAGAATGCGAAGATAGAGCGGTTCGGCTTTATCGTACTCGCCTTTGTTGCGATAGACGGCTGCCACGTTATTGAGCGCCGTGAGGGTCAACGGATGGTCTTTGCCAGCGGTCTTTTCAAAGATCGTCAATGCCCGCAAGTAGAGCGGCTCGGCTTTCGCATAGTCGGCGGTGGCGTTATGGAGCGCCGCCAGATTATTGATTGCATAAGCAACGCTAAGATGCTCCGCGCCAAACGTCTTTTCCCGTATTGCCAGTGAGCGCAGATAGAGCGGTTCGGCTTTGTCATAATCGCCCTTCACCCGGTATAACTCCGCCAGATTGTTGAGCGTCGTGGCAGTTGCGGTATGCTCTTTGCCCAACACTTTTTCACGGATTGCCAAGGCTCGCAGATAGAGCGGTTCGGCTCTATCGTACTCGCCTTTGGCATCGTAGACCGACGCCAGATTATTCAACTCCGAAGCCGTGTACGGATGTTCCGTGCCGTGCGCCGTTTCATAGATTGCCAGGGCGCGAAGCATAAGCGGTTCGGCTTTGTCGTAGTCGGCTTTGAAGTAATAGATCAACCCCAGATAACTGACCGAGAGCGCGGTGTCGGGATGGGTTGCCCCCAATGCCTTCTCTTTGAGGGATAAAGCGCGTTGCGCTAAGGGCAAAGCGGCATCGTATTTTCCCGCGCCGCGCAGCTTTTCGGCTTCGGTTTGCAACTCGTCCGCTTCTTTTACGGCGCGTTCATTCTCTATGGCGGCGCGGTCATTGTCGGTTGCCGTTCGCCATGCCAGCAAGCGAATTTCATAGCGACCGGCAGGCGCATTCTTTTCCAGACTGCTGACTTTTAACTGGTACCGTCCTGATACAGTGGCGATGAGTTGCACCGGCTCCGCTCCGTCCGTGCCGTTGGGACTGTCCACTTCCAGAAGCGGTTTGCCATCGGGGGCGAGGACTTGCACCACGACATCAATGCCTTTCTGATTAACGACAGCTTGAAGGTACTGATTGACGGCAAGGGCGATTTCGTAAATGTGCGTTTCGCTGGCTTTCAATTGGCGCTCGATTGGCTTGCCGGGTTCCAGTTGGCGAACCTCGGCGGGCGCGGCTTGCGGTTGCGCTGATGCAGAAAGCGAGAGGGAAGGCGACAACAACAAGCTGATGATGAAGATGGCGATGCTTGCCTGAATCCGGCTGCTGATTTCGCGTTGCTGGCGTTGGCGCATTTTTCTCCTTTGTCTTGACCGCGTGAGGAGGCAATCGGTCGGTTGCTGCACATCTGATTACGACGCTATTGGCGTTGCGCGTTTTGGCAATGCTATAGCTTTCGCAGCCATTTGTGAAGGGTAATGACAATGGAGAGTAAAAACAGCGCTCATTTCAAAGAACGAACGAACACACTCTGTCCGTGCTGCCGCGTTCTGCAAGCGCTTTCGCAGCTTCCTGATTGGCAACTCATCTGCCAACAAGCGGTTTTATCAACTGGCGCGGCTGCCAAACCGCGCAAATCCCCTACAACGAGCCAAGCGGCGGCTCTGCTTCTACCCTCTTTGCCGCCTCTGGCTCGCTAGCGGCGCAAAAATTTCTGCCGCTCTC
>Ga0187894_10003523_pt1 | contig 17470 bp, 12 predicted proteins | sample GBC1701081metaG_FD_136650 | JGI IMG/M metagenome (GOLD analysis project Ga0187894, IMG submission 136650) | White microbial mat communities from a lava cave in the Kipuka Kanohina Cave System on the Island of Hawaii, USA - GBC170108-1 metaG ...
CGCAAAGCCATACTGCAACGCTATGCTGCCGTCTTGAAAGAGACTCCGGCGCGACCCATTCTGCAAGATGTTCTTTCAATTACCCTTGCTGTTAATGAGCAAACGAAGGCGCGAATAATGGAAATATGCGATGCATATGGTTATCGTGCATACATAGAAGTTGGTGTCTCAATGTTTTATAATGACGATTTCACTCTGCGACTCATCCCGCAAACTCCAACCCGGCACGGCATTCAACAATTCACCATGCGGGTCAGCGATAAGCAAAAACGCGAATTTCGCTTTGGTACAAAATCGGTGCTGACCTTTCACGGCGACGGCAAGGCTACGTGGGAATTTTGACGTATAACCGCAGCGCATTCATTGCGCCAATGTTCTCTTACCACAGAGGACACAGAGAACGCAGAGGATATCTCTGTGCAACCTCTGTGCGCCTCCGTGTTCTCTATGGTGAAATTTGCTTTCTGCCTTCACGATTCAGGCTTTCCTGTAGCAATCCGCTTGCACATCCGTTTTACAGATAGTTTAATTGCAAGCCTCGCAATTTTACTCAGGAGCTATATCTGTGCAGGAAAGACTGAATCGCTTGCTGGCGCAGTTATTCGGCGACCCGCGCACCTTTCTGCTTGAGCATCGCCTCTTCAATACCATCAGTCTGCTCAATGCCATCGCCAATTTCGGCGGCTCGCTGCAATATCTGACGAAGCAGCCCTTTCTCTTTTATCTACACATAGTCACCGGCATTCTCTTCCTGTTGTGCTATCTCTTTGCGCGGTTTCGTGGCTCCTATCGGCGGCTCTATTATCCCTTTGTCTTTCTAATTATGGCGTTTCTCTACGCCAATACACTCGACAATGCCGGGTCAATGGGCGGGGCGCATTACTTCTTTATTCCGGCGCTGGTCATTGCCGTAACCCTCGCCGTGCAGGGGCATTCCACCATTGCCGCTTTTCTCATCTGTCTGATTCCGACGCTTGCAATGTTTGTGCTGGAATATCTAAAGCCGACGATGATGACGGCGCACGCCAGCCCCAACGAGCGTTTATTGGATGTCGCCAGCAACTTTATCTTCGCACAGTTTTTCACCGGCATTGTCGTCCTCGTATTGGCGCGAAATCTCAATCAGGAGCGCAAAAAATCCGACCGCTTGTTGCTTAACGTCTTACCGGAAAGCATCGCCGAAGAGTTGAAACGCACCGATAGAGTCGTCCCTCTGCATTATGACAGCGTTTCGGTAGTCTTTACCGATTTTGTCGGCTTTACAAATATCGCCGAAAAGATGACCGCCGAAGAGTTGATTGCCGAACTCGATAGCTGTTTTCGCAGCTTTGACGACATTGCCCGCCGTCACCAACTGGAAAAGATTAAGACCATCGGCGATTCGTACATGGCGGCGGGTGGCATCCCGACTGCCAATAAAACCAACGCCGTTGATTGTGTGCTGGCGGCTTTTGAAATCGCCCGGTTTATGGCGGAGTTGAAAATCAAAAAAGAGTCAGAGAATAAACCCTTCTGGCAACTGCGACTCGGCATTCATTCCGGCGCGGTGGTGGCGGGCGTCATCGGCGATGAGAAATTCGCTTATGATGTTTGGGGCGATACGGTCAACACCGCCAGCCGCATGGAATCGTCCGGCGTCGCTGACCAAATCAATGTCTCCGGCGCGACTTATGAACTGGTCAAAGATTTCTTCCTCTGTGAGCATCGCGGCAAGGTGAAGGCAAAGAACAAAGGCGAAATTGATATGTACTTCGTTCACGCTATCCTGCCGCATTTAACCCATGACGGCAGAGCCCCGCATGAAAAATTCTATGAACTCTATAATCGCCTCACAAGCGACCAATAACCGCTGCTCGATTTTGTTCTTGATCTTTTCGTACATAAATAGTACAATTTATCCGACGATATTTTCCGTTGAGGCGGAGAGTAGGAGAGTAAGGGTGAAGGGATGAATGGATGAAGGGGAGATAAGTTGCCGCTACGCTTGTCGTTGCCTTGAAAAAAAGCGCCAATGCAGAAACCGTTTGCAGAAAGGAAAAATGGCAGCGCTGCAGAAAGCTAGGGAGACGATAGTGCAGGTATTGTACGAATTTAGTACAGAACTAGACGCGGATGAACGCGGAGGCGAGGGAGTAGCGCGGATGATCCGGTTTGCTCCGCCCCATTCGCGGACGATTCTCGGTTGGCGAAAAAAAACGCCAATGCAATTCATCGTGGGGTGGCAACGAAAAAATGGCAGCGCTGCAGAAAAAAATTGCTCCAATGCAGAAATGAAAAATGGCACAGATGCAGCAATGCATTGCAGAAACCAGAAAATGGCAGCGATGCGGAGTTGATGAGTCAAAATGGCTCGCGGATTGTTACATTTTGTATCAAATAGGTACGAATTTATCTTGCTTAGGTACAAAAACGCTCCAATGCAGAAATGAATTCAGCGATGCAAACGGTTTAGCAGTCCGTTGTGTAGTTGGAAAATGGCACAGATGCGGTGCATTATGCCGTTGACGTAAAAAAAAGCGCCAATGCAAATCATCCTACAGATGAAAAATGGCACCGATGCGGATAACCACGCAGCCGCTTATCCGTGCAATACGAATTACCTGTAAGACAATTACATAACTGACAAAATTGGCGCGGAACATCTGAGGGGCATTGATTGACGCTGATTTGTCGAGTCGTTTAGAATCAAAGCGGTTAATCCTTCAAGACTAACGAATTCTTCTGCGGCTCCGGTTAGAATACTTTTTTATGCAAATACCGAAAGAACCCAGACCAAGCGACATCTTTGATGAAATCGCTCGCGGCACGAAACTTGACCAGACCTTGCATCTTATCGCCCTCAAAGCGACCCTCGATTTGAAAGCGCCAACTGCGAAAATCTGGGTCGTCAAACACGGCGACATCTGCGACCGTTGCCCGCTTGCCGAGGTCTGCGCCAACCGCCAGATGTGTTTGCATCTGGTAACGGTAGTCGGCGCAGAAATGGAGAACGAGTACCCGCGCATTCCGCTTTCGATTCTCAACACCGCACTCATCGCTCGCGGCGGCGTTGCCGAATTCAAGGAAACGGACGCCACCGGCGAAAAACTCTTTGGCATTCAACAGCAGGATTTTGCTAATCGCCCCTGCTCTTATGCGCTCTATCCCCTGAAAGGTATCTCCGGCACGGTCGGCGTTATCGGCGTATTCAATGACCGTTTGATCGAAGCCGAAGAGGTGCAGATTCTGGCGCAACTCGCACCCGCTGCCGTCGCCGCTATTCGCGTCGCGGAACTGCAGTCGCGCTGCGATTCATTACGCCATCAACTGGAGAAAGAGCTAGCCGAAGCCTCGATACGAGCCGCTGCCGCGCCGCCGGAAACTCTCAGTGAGGCTGCCAACGAGTTGCAGGCGAAGCTGGAAACTTTAGAGGCAACGCACCAGCAACTGCTCCGCCTGAAAGAAAAAGCCGACCGCCATAGCCGCGAACTCGAAAGCGACAATGCCCGCTTACGGGAAACCAATGCTCGACACGAAGACGATAAGCAACGCTTTCGCGCTGTCGTTGAATCGTTGGAACAACAGGTCAGCGAACTCAGCCGGGAGAACAATGATTTGCAAACTACGCTACAAAGCCGTGAGCGTCAGATTGCCGAACTCGAGAGCGAAATTGCCGCGTATCAGGCGAAAGGCGAAATCCCGTCAGCAATACTGGCAATAACAGAGAGTAATGAAACGGCAAACCGAGAGCCAAGCCAGCCGCAGCAGGCAGTTGCCATGAGAGCCGAAAGCGATAACGCCGAGTGGAAGCGAGCGACCCGGCAGCTTGAAGAGAAGATTGCCTTGCTCGAAGCGACCAATGCCGAACTGCGCGATAATTATGCCGCTCTCAGCGAGAATCTCGAAGATGCGACAAGCAGTTTGCGCGTTGCCGAAGAGAGCCGCGCCCGCCTCGAACTCGAACGCCTCAAACTTCAGGAAGAGATTGAGGACGCGACCAAAGAGCGGGAACGACTGTTGGGCTTCCAAAATCAGATGCGCCAGGAAACCGACAATCTCATCAGCGAAAATGAGCAACTGCGCGGCAAACTCGCAAGCCATGAAGTGGCTGCCGAAACCGCCGACCGCGCTGCCGCGCTGCAAGAGCAATTGCAAGCGACTGAGCAACGAGTACAGGAAGTCGAGCAGGAGAATGCCCAACTCAAAGCGGAGCAGGCGGCGTTGCGGCAACAGACTTCGCAACTGGAAGAAGTGGCAATGACCTTCAAGCAACATCACGCCAACCTCGAAGAGGAAGCGGCAACTTTCAAAGAGCAAGTCGCTGCACACCAGCAGGAAACGGAACGGCTGCGCCAAATGAACGCCGAACTACAAGGCGAAAATACGGTTTTGCAAGGTGCAAACGCGCAGATGCAAGAGGCAATGAAGCGCCTCGAAGAGATTATGCCGCGCCTTGAAGAGACAACTACCAATCTGCGCGAGCGCGTCGAGAGGAGCGAACGGCTTTGTACCGAACTGGAACAACACAACCGCGACCTTGTGGAAAAGAATCATCACCTCAACAGCGAGCGACAAGGGCAAGCCGAATTGCTGGCAACCATTTCGCATGAAATCCGCACTCTGCTGCATTCCGTCGTCGGCTTCACCGGCTTACTGGTTGATGATGCGACGCTGACGCTCAAGGATAAACAACGGCGCAATCTTGAGCGCGTCGCCGCCACCTCAAGAGAACTGGCAGATTTCGTCAATAAAATACTCGACTACTCGAAGATGGAAGCCGGACGCATGAGCGTTTACGCCGAAGCCGTAGATGTGCGCGAAACGATAGCTCGCGCCGTCCATATTGCCGAAAGCTTGCAGACTACAGGCTCGACAACCCTAATCACGGAGATTGCCAGCGATTTGCCAATCGCTCGCACCGACCGCGCTAAGTTACAACAAATCCTTTTGAATCTCTTATCCAATGCCGTGAAGTTTACTCCCGCCGGTAAGATTGAGGTCATTGCGTCACTGTCAAACGCCGGACAGATTAGCTTGCTTGTCCGCGACACCGGCATCGGCATTGCGGAAGCGGAGATTGGCAAAATCTTCACCGACTTTTATCAGGCGAATCGCCGCTCGGCAAAACCGGGCAGCGGGCTTGGGCTTGCCATCACGCGCCGCCTCGTCGCCCTGCTCGGCGGCGAAATCAGCGTCAGCAGCAGAGCGGGCGAAGGCTCCGTCTTTAGCGTGACGCTGCCAATGGCAATTGAATCCCGCGACGCCGCGACGCTGGAAACGCCGCCCTCCGACCCGGAGCGCACAGCGTTGGTGATTGGCGCAGATGCGGCAACCCTCTATCTGACCAGAAAGTATCTGGCGGAAGCGGGTTATTCGGTGGCGACGACCGACAATCTCTCACATGGGATGGGACTGCTCAGACTGGCAAAGCCGTCGCTGATTGCCCTTGACCTTGATGCTATTGACAACCACGCCGACACTATTAACCAATTGGCAACCCACAAAGACGAGAGCCGCTTGCTGGTGTTGTCGGCAAATCCGAATCGGCAACGCGCCGCTATCAATTCCGGCGCGGATGGTTTTTTGCCAAAACCACTTGAACGGGCTGTGTTGCTGGCGATGGTAAGCGATGCGTCCGCGCCTACTGAATCGTTCGTCCTTGTCGTTGATGATGACCCGGATGCTCTGGAGATTATGGCAACCGTACTGGAAACCAGCGGCTACCGTGTCGAGACCGCGACCAATGGACGCGAGGCGATGGCAGCAATTTCACGCGCTCGCCCGACGCTGTTGATTCTCGATTTGATGATGCCGGAGATGGACGGCTTCGAGGTCGAACACCGGCTGCACCTGAATCCGCTGTGGCGTGATATTCCGGTACTGCTGCTGACAGCACGAGACTTGACGAATGAAGAACGCGCCGCACTGGAAGACAAGGCAGCGCGAATTATGCAGAAAGGCAACTTTAGCCGCGAAGACTTATTGAACGAAGTTGCCGCCGCAATAAAGTAGCAACAGATGTTGAACCACGAAGCTCACGAAGGACACGAAGAGAAAGAGGAGAACCGGCATAAGTCTTAGCTGTTCCTCATCGCCTTTTCTCCTCTTCACTGTTTTTTATCTTCGTGTCCTTCGTGAGCTTCGTGGTTCAATAGGCTATTTACCCGGTACGTCAAACTTTTTGCCGTTAGCTAATTGCGATCCTGATTGTCGTGAGTATTGCGATAGATGCGGCGGTTGGCGCGATCCAGTTGATTATCCAGGCGGTAACGCTCCCGAAACGTCAAGACGCCATCAGATTTGGCGCGGCGTTCATAGCGATGAAGCTGTACCTGTTGGCGTTCGAGTCGCACGACTTCGCGTGCTGTGAGTTCACCATTGTTGATGCCGCGAGCGATGCGCTGTTGTTGGTGGCGTTCACGGCGGTTGATGCTGCGACTGTTCGCAAAAGCGGCGACACTAAGGCTCATCATAAAAGTCAGAGCCAGAAGGAAAGTAATTGTCTTTTTCATCTCAAAACCTTTCTTTTGTTTGAGACAGCGCCGACGACATCAGATAGGACAGACTGAGGTGCAAAAAAGTTTGAAAATGCCTGCTCGTTTGCCTGTATGGGGAACAGACTTTTTGTTTCCATCGGCGAACAACCTGTTTGTGACCGACGGCAATGATTTGACGTAGTAGCTGGCGTTGTCTGAAATAGAGTCATCATTATCTTTGTAAACCATATCGAATTTGGTTCCGTTTGAAAGGGCTTGTCAGGATGAAAAGAAGAGTTAGCACAATCCGTTTCTTTGTTGCTCTAGTGACATTGATTTCACTTGCGGTTAGTGGCTTGGCGCAGGGCATCGCGCCGGTGTCCGCGCCGCAGATCAATATCTCAACCAATCCGCTGCTGAAAGCCTTTCGCTGGCGCAGCATCGGACCTGCCAGTATGGGCGGGCGCATTGACGATATTGCGGTTGTCGAAAGCAATCCGTTTATCTATTACCTCGGCTTTGCCACCGGCGGCGTCTGGAAAACCACCAATAACGGCACCACCTTCGAGCCGATATTTGACACCTATAGCAGTTGCTCCATCGGTGACATTGCCATCTGCCAACAGAATCCCAGTATCGTCTGGGTTGGCACAGGCGAACCTAATAACCGGCAAAGCTCGACCATCGGCGATGGCATTTATAAATCCACTGATGGCGGCAAGACCTTTACCAGTGTCGGACTGAAAGAGACGCAGACCATCTCCCGTATTGTTACCGACCCGAAAGATGAAAAGATTGTTTATGTGGCGGCGCTCGGACATCTGTTTGGCGCGAACCCGGAACGCGGCATCTATAAGACCACCGATGGCGGCGCGACCTGGAGCCAGAGCAAGTTCATTGACGACGACACCGGCTTTACCGATATGGTGATGGATGCGTCGGACAATCGCATCCTCTATGCCGCCTCGTATCAACGTCGGCGCACCTCCTGGGGCTTCAATGGCGGCGGCGCGGGCAGCGGTTTGTGGAAGACCCTTGACGCGGGCAAGACGTGGACAAAGATGGAAGGCGCAGGACTGCCGGAAGGCTTGCTTGGGCGCATCGGGCTTGATGTTTCGCGCTCCAGCCCAAATGTCGTTTATGCTCAGATAGAAGTCGGGGCAAGCTCTGGGACGGGAGTTGCAGAAGAACAGCCCGCCACACCAACTCAAGCCACGCCAACCAATCGCCCCACCGCAACACCACCGCCAGCTAATGAAGCAGCAAAACCCGCAACAGCGGAAAAGAAAAGCGACGAAAAGCCGACGGATAAGGCAACAGAAAAGGACAAAGCGGAGACATCTGAAAACGCCAAGGCGGAAAAGCAGCCACGGCGTTTGCGTCGCAGCAAACCTGTAGGCGCGGAAACGCCCTCCACGGCTGAAGCGCAGTCCGGCGAGAAAGCTGAGAAGAAAGCGAGTAACAAAACCGAAAAGACAACAGCAGAGAAGAATCGCCTTTCGAGAGATGCGTCAACAAAGAAGAATGGCGAAACGGCTGCCGCGCCGGTGGACACAACCAGCCACGGCGACCCGAAAAAGAGCGGCGTCTGGCGTTCGGATGATAAAGGCAAAACGTGGCGCATTGTGAGCAACAATAACAATCGCCCGATGTATTACAGCAAAATTCGCATTGACCCGAAAAATGACCAGATTATTTATACCTGCGGAGCGCCGTTTCATAAATCAACCGATGGCGGCAAATCCTTTAAGGTTGTCGCGGGCATCGCGCACAGCGACCATCACGCCGTGTGGGTCAATCCGCAAAACACCAATCATCTGATTATTGGCAATGACGGCGGGCTGGATGTGACCTACGATCAGGGCGACAACTGGCAGTTTATCAACACCATTCCGGCGGCGCAGTTCTACGGCGTTGGCGCGGATATGCAACGCCCTTACAATGTCTGTGGCGGCTTACAGGATAACGGCAGTTGGTGTGCACCGAGCGCGACGCGCAATCCGTTGGGCATTACCAATGCCGACTGGTTCCGTGTCGGCGGCGGGGACGGCTTTTACACGCAAATTGACCCGACGGATCACAACACCATCTATGCCGAGTCGCAGAATGGCGCAGTCAATCGCCTCGATTTGAAGACCGGGCGCAGCACTTCGATTCGCCCGCGGGCGGCTCGCCCGCAACCACGTCCGCAGACTGGCAACCCGGAAGCGGGAGCGCCATCGGGCAATGCCCAGGCAGCCGCCCCGACAACCCCGGCTACGCCATCGCAATTTAGTCCCTTCGGCGGTTCGCCAACCTCAAACATCGTGCCGCCGCCGCCCGTCGGTGAGCAGTACCGCTTCAACTGGAGTACGCCGATTGTCATCTCGCCGCATAATCCGCGCACTCTTTATGTCGGCGCAAATCGTCTGTTCAAATCGGTTGACCGGGGCGAAACGTGGCGAGCCAGCCCCGATTTAACGAAACAGATTGACCGCAACAATCTTTCGATTATGGGCGTCGGCGGCAAAGAGCCGATGGCATCCAAACACGATGGTTATGCCAACTACAGCAATATCACAACGATTGGCGAATCGCCCGTACAGCCCGGCGTTCTCTGGGTCGGAACCGATGACGGCAATGTGCAGGTCAGTCAGGATGGCGGCGCGACGTGGAACAATGTGTCGAAGTACATCCAGGATATGCCGCCGAACAACCCGCAAATCTCCAGAGTCGAGCCATCGCATTTCGACGCGGCAACCTGCTATGTGGCGATTGATAATCATCGCAGCAACGACTTCAAACCCTATCTTTACGTCACCCGCGACTTTGGCGCGACGTGGACGGCGCTGGCGAATAATTTACCGGCAATGGGCAATGTTAATGTCGTCCGCGAAGACCCGAAGAATAAGAACCTGCTCTATGTCGGCACGGAGTTCGCCTTCTTTATATCAATGGATGGCGGCGTGACGTGGGAACGCTTTATGAACGGAATGCCGACGGTTCGCATTGACGACATCCTGATTCACCCGCGAGATAACGATATTATCGTCGGCACACACGGGCGCGGCATCTATATTCTCGATGACATCACGGCGTTGCAACAGATGACGGATAAGACGTTGACTACCGACGTGCATCTCTTCGAGGTGCGCCCCGGCGTTCAATGGTTGCCCGATGTAACCCTGACGCGAGTGATGGGCGGCGCACAGCATTTTCGCGGCGCAAATCCGCAACCCGGCACGGCTATATCGTACTACCTGAAAGCGGAACCGCAAGGCGATGTGAAGATAACGATTCAGGATATAAGCGGCAAAGTCTTTCGCGCCTTGAGCGGCACAAAAGACGTGGGCTTGAACCGTGTGCAGTGGAACTTGCGCGGCGACACGCCGCCGCGTCCGGCAGGCGCACCGCCACAGCAAGGCTTCGGCGGCGGCGGTGGCGGCGGACAATTTAACTTCCAACCGCCTGCCGCACCCGGCACATACTTGGTTAAACTAACGGTCGGCGACAAAGAGTACACGACAAGGGTTGTTGTGGAAGAAGATGTCTGGAAAGACCGCTAACGATAAGATGTTGAGTTGATAGTTTTGCCGTCTAAAGCGGAGATTGTCCAATGGATAAAATAGCCTCATATCGTCGGATTCTGCGTCGTTTGGTAAACAGATATGCGCGTTATATCCCAAGTCACGGGCAGATTGAGCCGCTAGCTGTGTGCGATACCAAGACCGATAATTACCTATTGGTTCATGTAGGCTGGGATCATGTGCGTCGCTTACATACTACGATTTTTCATTTACGTTTGCGCGATGGCAAGGTGCTGATCGAAGAGGACGGTCTCGAATACGGAATTACTGATGATTTGCTTGAAGCCGGAATCCCGCAAAAAGATATTGTCTATTCATTGGAGCAGGCAGAGGCAACTATCTTCAAAAAAGCGAGTTGAGCCTCGTAAGTTTACAGGCAGCAAAGCACAAAGAACTATGAAATTCGCTAAAATCCTATTCTCGATTGCCGGTATCTATGGCTTGATTGTACTGCTGCCGATGTATTTTTTGGAGGCGAAGACCGGGCGCGATTCTCCTCCGGCAATCACGCACCCTGAGTTTTATTACGGCTTTATCGGCGTTGCCGTTGCCTGGCAGCTTGTCTTTTTGATTATCGGACAAGACCCACAACGCTATCGCCCGCTTATGCTTGCCGCCGTGGTTGAAAAGTTTACTTTTGGAATCGCAGTCATGATCCTCTATATACAGGGAAGAACCGGCACGATGATACTTGGCGCTGCCATTATAGATACCATTCTGGGAATTCTGTTTTTTGTCGCGTATATCAGAACCAGCGCACAACCGCAGACCTGATGGCTTTCGCAGAACCACTAAAGTTGCATTCGCCGATGAAATGATTGCTTCCGAACCGCTTGACGGATACCACTTCTACCCTGCCTGAGACATCAAATTCCTGATAAAAATCTTGTAACAAATTGGCTTGTTTCATCGTACATAAATAGAGCGGAATAATAATAATATGAAGTTCAGAGCAGCAACGGCGATTACCGTAATTATTCTTTTGGCTTCCGTGTCATTAGCGCGTACTGATAACGTGCAGGCACGTAAGCCAGCAACCAAATCACAGATAAAAGAAGACTTAGCGAAATCACAAGCCGAACTTGAGAAAGCCACTGAAGAGTATAAACAGAGTTTGCAGAAGGTAATTGACCTTAACGAAAAGAACTTGAAGGATGCCAGTGACAGAAACGCAAAACTGCAAGAGCTTTTCGCACAGGGCATTATCTCGAAGCGCGACCTCGATGCAGGACAAACGAAGATCGCTGAATTGCAAGCAGGGCTGGCGCTGACCAAAAAGCAGTTAAGCGAAGCCGATAATATCCTTACGGAAGCGAGCATCTTTGAGCAGCTTGGTAAAATCGCCGTTGTGCCAAAGGGCAAGGTTTTAATACCGGGATATGTGGCGACGCCTGCCTATATCCGTTATAGCGGCACGGCGCGTTGGACATTGACCGATGCGGCAAAGGTAAGCAGTTTCTTTGTCGGGCAATTCGGGCGACAGTTGCCCATCAGCGCCTACGGGCAGACGGCGACTCATGACCGGCTGCGCTATGACCATCGCAATTCGGTGGACGTAGCCGTACACCCGGACAGCGCCGAAGGGCAGGCATTGATTGCTTATTTGAAGAGCGCCGGCATTCCCTTTATGGCATTTCGCCATGCCATCAGTGGTTCAGCAACCGGCGCTCATATTCACATCGGCTATCCGTCACATCGCTTTTAAGTAATTAGTATAGCCGCTTTTCAAGCCCTGCATCTCCGATTGGTTGCCGCCTCAGTCTTCAGGTAAACTGAGGCGGCTATGCCTCACCGATCTATAGAAGAAAATCTCATCCGACTACAGGAATGGAAACGCCGCTTCGATATGCAAGCGCGACAGGAGATTCCGAAACTTCTCAACCGGCTTTCGCGTCATCATTTCCGTGAACCGCAGCACCTCATTCGCTTTCACGAAACGCTGCTCTTTTTGTGCGCCTATCCTGCCAGCCCGGAGATTCATGAGCAGAGCGAAACCCTGCTCGATGCGTTTCAGCAGCGCGTCGAAGCCTTACGTTTAGCAGAAGTTGATTTGTCGCTGTTGGATAACCCGGAAGTTTCCGGCATCATCAGCACACAGATAACCGCCGCTTTCAGTTATCAAATCGTTCGCTGGCTGACGCGGACGTTTCCACAACATACGGCGATTGACTGGACGGCTTACGACAAGCCGGAACGCCTGAGCCTGTTGTCGCGCTTTATCCCGTTTCTCGAAGAAGATGCTGCGGTTGAGGCAAATGTGCCATTTCACGACTGGATTGAGAAAGCGCGAAACCCTCAAAAGACCGAACTTGCATGGTTGATTGATAGCTTTGCAGAGTTGCCCGTGAGCGAGCGGCAAAGGGCGGCTCTTTATAACTCGCTGGAACTCTACACCACGACGACGCTTGACCGTTTGAGCTTTTCGCGCACTACGCAAAGGCTAGCGACCCGCCGCATCTTCTACCACGATGCGCCGATGATTCGCCGTAATGAGGTTTCTATTGAGGAAGAATTTGCCGCTAACGCCATCCCGATACGGCAACTATCTGCGACCCAAGGTTCGCTTGCCGTCACGCTGGCGCGGGCGGCATCACTGGTGCGTTACCGCGAACTCTACGGCTTCACGCACGGGCAGGCAGACCGCGTGACGAAAGCCGATTTAGGGCGCGGCGTTACGGTCTTTGTCTATGAACTTGCGCCGCCAGACCGCTTGCCGCTCAGGGCTTATCACGCCGGTATGCTCGTGAAGAACGGCGTACCGATTGGCTATGTCGAAACGCTGTCCCTGTTCGAGAGATGTGAAGTCGGCTTCAATCTCTACTATACATTCCGCGACGGCGAATCGGCATGGCTCTATGCCCGACTCTTGAAGCTGTTTCAGCAACTGCTTGGGGTGCGTTACTTCTCCATAGACCCATATCAAATCGGACTGCATAATGAAGAAGCGATTGAATCAGGCGCTTTCTGGTTCTATTGCAAACTCGGCTTTCGCCCGACTCGCCCGGACATCCGGCAAATCGTTCAGCGCGAAGAGCAGAAGATAGCCCGCCAACCGGGGTACAGAACATCAGCCCGAATGCTTCGTAAAATAGCCGCAGGGCATATCGTCTTTGAAGCGGGCAAGACAGCGAGTGACTGGGATAAATTCACGGTTCGTCAACTCGGCTTTACGGTTCAGGAACGTATGGCACAAGCATTCAATGGCAGCCTCAAGGCGATGCGTCAAGTTGTTATGCCGGATATGGCTCGAATGCTGAGGATAAAGCTCGCGGCGTTGACTGAACCCGAACAACGAATGTTTGAGCCATTTGCTTTCATCCTGTCGCTAATACCTGATTTTCCTCAGTGGTCGAAAGCCGAAAAGCAACTCGTCAAGCAGATTGTCGAGGCGAAATTGACCGGCAGCGAAAACGACTATCTACGCCTGATGCAGCAGCACGACAGGCTACATGAAGCAGTATGCAAAATGGGTTCAAGCGTAGATGCCACAGATGAAGACGCTAGCTGATGCCTTTTCTTTGTGCCTATCTTATTGCCATCATCTGCAATTGCTCTTTGTGAAGCAGGATAAAGTCAACGAAGGCGCGGGTTGGCGACGATTGAAAGCGACCTAGCGAAACCATTGCCACCGAACGGTTTAAGCGATGCCCGTCGAGTTTCAACTTTGCCAGTTTGCCCGATTGAACTTCATCGCGCACCGCCCAATTTGGCAGCAGCGAAATGCCCATGCCGTTTTCGACCATGCGCTTGATAAAGTAGGTATCATTCGATTCCATTGAAAGCGCCGGTTTGATGCCCAGCCGCTTGAAGAAGTCATCCGTCGCCCGCCGAATCGAAGCCCCACGCTCGAAGAGAATCAATCGCTCGGTCTCTATCTCACTGATTTTAATGGTTCGCTTTCTGGCATAAGGATGCTTATGACTGACAATCACCACGAGTTCATCTTCAAAGACCTCAACACTTTGCAACGCCGGAGAGTAGACCGGCAGCGACGCGAAGCCAATATCAGCAATGCCGTTGAGGATGTCAGAGACGGTCTGCTCGGTGCTGGCGGTCGTCCGAAAAGAGACTTCGATACCGGAATGCGAGCGCATAAAGGACTCAAAGAGCGGTGCGAACAGATGCACGAAGGCTTGCGTTGCCGCCGCTACGCGGACACTGCCCTGCGGCTCGTCTTTATGCCCTGATACCCGCTTGCGTAACGCCTCGACATCTTCGAGAATGCGCTCGACATCTTCCAATGCCGCTTTGCCTGCCTGCGAGAGCTTGACGCCGCGCTTGGCGCGAATAAAGAGCGGTTCCCCAAGTTCTTCCTCAAGCGCTTTAATTTGGTGACTTACCGCCGATTGCGTGAGGTGCAGGCGTTCGGCGGCACGAGTGAAGTTCAAGGTTTCCGCTACGGTGCGAAAGGTTTGCAGTTGCGATAGCTCCATCCTCTTCCGACTCCTTGTGTAAGGTCGTTAGCCTGATTCATCATTAGCATAACAAATGGCTGGGATGAAAACAATGAATTAGACTCATCACAGCAGGTCGGCTACAATAAGGCTGTCTTTATAGAGGCTCTTTGAACGATAGACAGACGTTTGTTATCCGGCGGCATAGGGTTGCCGGATGGCGAATCGGAAAGGAGGATAGAATGCCGATTCCGTTCAAATTGGATTATGTTATTGAAAAGACGCTGACCGAAGATGTGCCGGAACGCCGGATGATTCACGACCTTGCGGGAGTGAAACTGTCAAGCCGCGAAGCGCAAGCGGCGTGGCATCGGGTTCTGGAACACAAATGGTATATCAGCGAACGGCTTGGGCGTGATGTGGGTTTCCGCGTCGCTGCCGTAGACTTTTTTGACAATATCTATACCCGGCGCGACCTTAGTTCCAGTTCTCGTCGTCTGAGCAACTGGATTCGTCGCGCCCCGCGAGCGATTCACAACATCGCTTAACCGATTTTTTGATTGTAGTGATGCTCCTTTGAACTTGAAAGCAGCATTTTCGAGGTCGTAAGCCCAAAGCCTACGACCTCTTTTTTTCTCTACAATCTGCTATGTGACTGAAAACCAACGTCTTATTCAACACCATGTTTCTTCTTGAGATTGTGAACATGAACTTTCGAGACGCCGAGTTTTCGCGCCGCCCGGGTCAGGCTGTTATTGGTTTGGCGCAAAGCATTACGCAATAAAAAGCCTTCCAGAGTGCGTTTGGCATCGTGCCAGCGCGGTAACTGATTGCCGTCAAAGACCAGCCGGTTATCGTCGGTAAATTGAATCTGTTCTTCGTACTTACCGGAGACGCGGGTAAATTCTTCGTTCAACCACGCATCATCAAGATTGCCCAGCAGTTCTCCGGCGCGAATCAATTCCCCGCGTCCGGCTCTGGTGTCGAAATTATGATAAGCTTCGGCTGAGTAGATGACCGCTTCGAGTTCCGCCCGCCGCATACTGAGAGAAGGTCTGGCATTGCGAGCAATTTCAGCTGCCTGACTGAGATGCTCCGCCGCTTCATTGTACTCTTTCAGATGCAGTTTGACGATGCCCATAGCGATATGAGCGCGAACGCGAGATTTCGCCGACTTTGACTGCTCTGCCAGTTCAATCGCTTTATTGGCATAACTTACAGCATCGTCCGCTTCATTCTGGTAGAGTGACAGAGTTGCCAGCATTGCCAGCGCCTGACTTTCGGTAACCGCTTCGCCGCGATAGACTTCGCGGCTATCAAGCGTCACCCGTTCCGCCCGTTCATAGCGTTTTAAGCGTAACAGAGCGGTTGCCAGCTTCAACTGACTGTAAGCGCGGTCTTGACGTAAATCGTAGCGTTCAAAGACCATAATCGCTTCTTTGTAGATTTCCAGCGAATCCTGAAACTCGCCCGTCGCATACTTGAGACCGGCAGTTCCCAAAAGCGCCAGCGCGTAGTAACGCCCGCGCTCCATGCCTTTGAGAATGCCGGCTGCCTCTTCGTAAGATTTGGCGGCTTCGTCGGCGTCGCCCTGTTCGGTCAGCAAGTCGCCTTTTTCAGAAACAATCAGTCCGCGTAAAAAATCAATTTTCTTGTTCGAGCGCCCTTCCAGCTTCTCAAGCGCCGCTTTCAGGCTCTCACCGGCTTCCTCGAAGCGTCCGGCGCGGCGCGCCAGTTTTGCCAGTTCGAGCAGCGCTTGACTGATGCCAAACGGCGCATTGCTGAACAGATAAAAATAGTAGGCGCTTTGTAACAACGGCGTGGCTTGCTCATCCTCATCAAGCCTGAGCGCCAGTCGTCCTTGCGCTAACGAAAAACGGGCGGCAACATCAATATCGCTCACCCGGTCTTTCACCTGTTCCAGTAAACCTTGCGCGTCGTTTAACTTTCCGAAGTACATAGCGACTTCAGAACGAATTACGACTTCCAGCGGATCGTCAGTTCGCCGCTCAGAGAACATCTCTTCGGCGGTCAGGAACTGTCCGCTGTCAATTAAATCAACGAAACTTTCCTGTGATCGTCTTTCCATTATGCACACCATCCCCTTTTGGTTTTGGACTATATGTAAGTAATCAAATGCCCCGTTTACAGGAAAAAGCGATTGTCCACTGAGCGCCTTTTCCGGTCTCATCAAAGCAGGACATCAGGATACTACCAAGGGTAGCGGGTCAATTGAGAGAGATAAGTTTAGAGGGCAAGGTTTCGCTTACTTTGGCAATCAGCAAGCAAACACTCGTACTCTGAACTTTATCCCACTTCACTTAGCCACTACCACAGCGTTATTTTTTGAAACTTGTCTTGCGACAATGAAATTCTCATCACTTAATTTCATTGTCCAAACTTTCGCCTAACATACTATACTGGAAGCCTAGCAGGGCGAAAGCGCAATGACAAGAGAATTTACGAAGTTTACGACCGGGCAGAGATGCGGTGAATTTTATTGACCAACGCAGACTGAAATGAGGTGAAAGCGAAAGTCGCCGTCAGGTTCCCAACAGCCGCCCCTAAGCATTCACCCAAAGGCGGCTGCTCACCCTTATTCCGAAACCGCGTAGCGGTGCCCTTCCGCGTCGCTGATGCCGCTGCCGGATTCGGAATGGAAACGATGGCCTAGCGGGCAGGTAAACCACACAGCATCTTCTGTTGTCGCCACCTTCCGCAGGGGGTTAAAGCATTTTGGACATTTCATAGACCGCATTTTATCATAACTTTTTTCTTCCATGTGAGTATTTTTTTTGCTAGCGGGCTAAGCTAGTGAGAAGAGGTAGGAGTCCAGCCTTTAGGCGGCAACTGCAAACCGCCAAGCTAACGCTTCGGCTCTTAACTTTATCTCTGCTACACTGCGCCACTACCTTTTTTGCATATCCGTTCTATTAGGCGCTGTTGACATTTGGTGTTAAATGTTGTCCTAAAGAGAGTTATCGCAAAGGAGCCGAGGCCATCTTTTTCAGGCTACCTTGTCTGCTTCTATAGTATGCAGGCAGGCAAAACTTCA
>Ga0187894_10003524_pt1 | contig 17465 bp, 16 predicted proteins | sample GBC1701081metaG_FD_136650 | JGI IMG/M metagenome (GOLD analysis project Ga0187894, IMG submission 136650) | White microbial mat communities from a lava cave in the Kipuka Kanohina Cave System on the Island of Hawaii, USA - GBC170108-1 metaG ...
CAGCGTATGTGCGCTCGATGGATTGCGCGTGCTCCTCATCGAGGCCGACCTGTACCGTCCGCGACTGGCAGCAATCCTCGGCTGGCAGCTCGGCAGGAGCCTGGAATCGGTGCTTGACGGAGCGGACTCGTTCGAGGACGCCCTGTGCGTGGACCCGCAGACAGGCCTGCACGGATTGTTCGCGGCCGGCAGTGCGGACAGTCCGCTCGCTGTGTTGGAATCGCCGGCGTTCCGGGACCTGATGGTTCGTGTGCGCCGGGACTACGACATCGTCATCATGGACAGCCCGCCCGTCCTGCGTGTGGCCGACCCTGTCGTGCTCGCGGCGCACAGCGACGCCATCCTGTTCGCGGTCGGATGGGGGCGCATATCCAGGGTTATGCTGGCCGAGGCATTGGAGCGGCTACCGCCGAGCCAGCCCGGCGAACTGATGACAGTGATGACCCGCGTGCCCCGCCACCACCTGGAGCGCCAGGGATACTACCGCGGGTATGGCCGCACCGTGACAAATGCTGGCTCGACGCTCCGGCAAGCCGGGCGGCCGCAGACGGTTGCCACCACGCGCCCTGTCGATGAGCCTCAGCTGGCCGAGGTGGTGTCGACGGCCCTGGCGCAGCCACAGCCGGGCCAATCTGCCGGACGGGACGATGGGTCCAACAAGCGACACCCGTGGACGCCGTCGGCAACGGCAGTGGTCGGTGCGGCCGCCGCGATGACCGCTGGCGTCTTGATGCTGATCATGCCGCCGGTCGAGACGCCAGACGAGGCGCAGCACCGTGCCGCGGCTCTGGCGGAGCGGCAGTCCGATCGCGTGTCGACGCCGCGTCCAAAGGAGCAGGCACGTATTGCGGCGCCGGCTGAATCCACGCGCAAGGCTGAGGAGGAGGAACGGGCACGGAAAGCCGCGGCGGAAAAGCAAGCAGCCGAGATCGCGGCTCGGCGCCAGACCGAGGAGGCCGAGCGCAAGGCGCAGGAAGAGGCAGCAGCGCGCGCGGCCGCCGAGGAGAAAGCCGCCGCCGAGGCCGAGGCCGAGGCCAGGAGAGTGGCCCAGGAGATGGTCCTGGCTGAGGCAGCAGAGCGGAAAGCTGCCGAAGAAAAGGCCGCGGCTGAAGCGGCTGCCGCGGCGCGCTGGCGTGAAGAAGAGGCGGCGCGGCGGGCAGCCGTGCAAAAGGCCAAAGCCGAGGCACGCGAGAAGGCCGAGGCTGAGGCGCGGGCTACCGCCGAAGAAAATGCCAAGCGCCAGGCGGCCGACGAAGCCAGGCGGCAGGCGGAAGTCGAAGCACGTCGGGCGGCTGAAGCCAAGCCGAAGTCGGATGCCGAAGCCAGGCAAGGTGCGGAAGCCGCAGAGGCCGCATTGCGTTTGTCCGAGCAGGACCGCAAGCGCGTGCAGGTCGCGCTGACGTCGCTGGGTCATGATGTGCGCGCCACCAGCGGGACGTTCGGTCCGCGCACCCGGGCGATGATCGCGGCATGGCAGAGGAAGCAGGGCTTGCCGGAGACCGGCTACTTGACGTCGGCGCAACTTGCAGCGCTGCAGCAGCAGTCGGCGCCGACGCTCGCGAAATACGACGATGCACAAGGAAAGCCTGAGGCCGCGCCGCGCAAGAACGAGGAGGACACGCAGTCGCCGGAAATCACCGAGGCTGCGCTGCGCCTGTCTGAACAGGAGCGCAAGCGCGTGCAGGTCGCGCTGAATTCCTTGGGCCACGACATCGGCGGTGCGACCGGCTATTTCGGCCCGCGCACGCGGGCGATGATCACGGCATGGCAGAAGAAGCAGGGCATGCCGGAGACCGGCTACCTGACGGCGGGGCAACTTGCGGCGCTGCGGCGGCAGGCCGCGTCGGCGCTGGCAAAGTACGACCAGGCTCAGCGGAGGGCTGCTGAGGATACGCCGCGAACCGAGTAGGCGGTGTGATTGCCGCGCGCGGCAATCAGGTGCGCGCGATCGATGTCGGCGGGCGCAACACCGGCACGCTGAGCGTCCAGGGGCCGCGGGCAGGCAATCGTCACCGCGCCCGGCGGCAGGTCGCGGTGCGCTGCAACTCGGTGGATGTGTGCGCCATCAGGAAGGCGCGCTGGCGGTCGCGTGTGCCGCTGATGCGCGGCGGGCCGTAGGGCGGGAACTCGATCTTGATTCCATGTGTGGCGGCGAGCGCCGTGAGCCGGTCGCGGGCCGCCGGTGCGGTCACCAGCAGGTCGTAGTCCTCGCTGGTGCCGCGGCGGCGCGCGAACAGGGGATATACGCGGCGGGAGTCGTCACGCCCCTCGAGCAGGAGCAGCCCGTCGGACAGGGGTGCGATGCGCACGACATAGCGACTGGTGTCGAAGGTGGCGACGTAGACCACATCATCGCCTCTGAGTCGCGCCGGCGCCGAGATCGTCGCGATCGACACCTCACGATCCCTCTCCGATCGGCAGCGGTACGTGCCGGGCGAAACCGTGACCTCGGCGCCTTGGGTCAGCACCGCCTGGCCGGTCTCATAGCAGCCGGCCAGGGCGAGGCCGGCCACAACCAGCCCGGCCCCCAGCCGCGTTTGCATCCATGACATCACCACCCCCGCGACTCCCCAGCGTGCTGTCGATCAGTCGCGCCGCACGACGTCGGTACCACCGGTATCGGTGCTGCGCCGACGATCCAACATCACAGTGTAGAGCAACAGCGCGACGCCGCCCATCGCGAGCGCCGCGCCCACGATCCACCATAGTCGCAAGCCCGGCACGACGTCGCCCAGCGGCGCGACCGTCTCGCCGACAAGCGCCATCCCAACACCCAAAGCCACGTCGATGATGGCGGCGAAGCGCAGGACCGCGGCGGCGCCGCGGTTTGGTGGTGTCGTGGCCATCACGCCGCGGCTCGCGTCGCCGCCGCCCCCAGCATCAGGTCGGCAGCGCGCTCGGCGATCATGATGGTGGGTGCGTTGGTGTTGCCGCCCACGAGGGTGGGCATGATCGAGGCATCGACCACACGCAGGCCGGCGACACCGCGCACCCGCAGTTCGTTGTCGACGACGGCCATGGCGTCGGACGCCGGACCCATCTTACAGCTGCCGACCGGGTGATAGATCGTCTCGCAGCGCGCCCGCACCCAGGCGGCCACATCGGCATCGGACACCTTGGCGGCGCCCGGCTCCAGCTCGTCGCCGCGATAGGGCGTCATCGCCGCCTGGGCGAAAATCTCGCGCGCCACGCGAGTGCCTTTCACCAGCACGTCGAGATCCTTGGTGTCGGCGAGGTAGTTGGCGTCGATGGCGGCGGCGGCCATGGGATCGGCGCTCTTCAGACGGATGGTGCCACGGCTCTCGGGCCGCAGCAGGCAGACATGCAGGGTCATGCCGTTCGTCGTCATCTTGGTGCGGCCGTGGTCGATGACGAAGGCAGGGATGAAGTGCAGCTGGATATCGGGTGCCGCCAGGCCGTCGCCGGTGCGCAGGAAGCCGCCGCTCTCGGCGATGCAGGAGGTGCCGGGGCCCGACTTGGAGATCACGTACTTGGCCAGTGTCACCAGCTTGTTGGATGTGTCGTAGGTGTCGCGCGTGGTGCAATGATAGAGCGTGGCGGCGTCGAGATGGTCCTGCAGGTTGCCGCCCACGCCGGGCACATCGGCAGCAACGGCAATGCCATGCGCCTTGAGGTGATCGGCGGGACCGACACCCGACAGCATCAAGAGCTGCGGCGAGTTGATGGCGCCGCCCGACAGCACGACTTCGCGCGCGGCGTGGGCGATGTCGTCCTTGCCGTCCTTGCGATAGGCGACGGCCGTGGCGCGTCCGTTCTCGATCACGACCCGCGTGGTGTGGGCTTCGGTGAGCACGGTGACGTTGCCGCGCGCCATCGCCGGCCGCAGGTACGCCTGCGCCGCACTCCAGCGTTTGCCGCCCTTCTGTGTCACCTGATAGAAGCCGATGCCGTCCTGCACCGGCCCGTTGAAATCGGTCGCGCGCTTATGGCCGGCCTGCAGGCTGGCGTCGACGAAGGCACTGTTGATGCGGGCCGGCGACACCTGGTCGGCGACGTTCAGCGGGCCATCGATGCCATGGAACTCGGACGCGCCACGCTCGTTGTGCTGGGCCTTGATGAAGTAGGGCAGCACGTCGGCGTAGCTCCAGCCGGCGTTGCCCAGCTGTCGCCACTGGTCGTAGTCCCAGGCGTGGCCGCGGATGTAAAGCATGGCGTTGATGGAGGACGAGCCGCCCAGCGCCTTGCCGCGCGGCCAATACATCTTGCGCCCGTTGCAATGGACCTGCGGCTCGGTCCAGTAGCCCCAGTTGAACAATCCCTTGCCCGCCATGTTCACGACGCCGGCAGGCATGTGGATGAAGAAATGCGTATCGGGCTTGCCGGCCTCCAGCACCAGCACCTTCACCGACGGGTCGGCGCCCAGCCGATAGGCGAGCGTACAGCCGGCCGAGCCGGCCCCCACGATGATGTAGTCGTACTCGGTGCCGGCCATGATCGCCCCGCGTGCTTTTGCGTTGGGCGGATGGTGACGCCTCGTTCAGAATTCTGCAAGCGCGGGTTCCGTCAGGCCGCGCGACGGTGCACGAAATCGACGGCGTTGGTGTTGGCACCGCAGAGCAGGACGCCGACGCGCTCCGTTGGGCCTGGCACGTAGGCTCCTGATTCGAGCGCGGCAAAAGCAGCGGCGCCGCCGGGCTCGGTGACGACACGCAATGCGCGCCACAGCGTCCGCTGCGCCTGCACGATCGCGGCGTCATCGACCAGGATGGTTTGCGCGACATACTGCGCGGCCAGGGGATAGACGAGCTGGCCGACGCGCCGCGGTGCCAGTGAGTCGGCGGCAATGCCGCCGGCTTCAGCGTCGATAGGACCGCCGTGCGCCAGCGCACGGGTGAGGGTGGGCGCCGCGCAGGGTTCTACGCCCACCAGCTTGATCCGATCGCGATACCAGGCCGCGATGCCGCCGATCAGCCCGCCGCCGCCGACAGCGACCAGCAGCGTGTCGATGTCCGTTGCCTGGCGATCGAGCTCGAGTCCGACGGTGCCCTGGCCTTTCAACGTGGCGACATGGTCGAAGGCGTGGATGGCCAGCGCCCCCGTCTCCTCGATGCAGCGTTCGCTGACAGCCAGCGCATCGGCGTAGCGGTCACCCGTGACCGTCAGTTCGGCGCCATAGCTGCGGATCTGCTCGATCTTGGCCGCAGCCGCTACGGTGGGGACGAAGATCCGCGCCCGGATTCCGAGCTTCATGGCGGCGTAGGCGACCGCGGCACCATGGTTGCCTCCCGATGCGGCGACCACGCCGGCCGCCGGAACATCGCGGCCCAGCATGTGCGTGAAGGCGCCGCGCGGCTTGAACGAGCCGGCATGCTGGAGGAACTCGAGTTTCAGGACCAACGAGTCGGCGCCGACACCCACGTCCGCGCCGGCCATGCGAACGATCGGCGTCTGGCGGATATAGGGCCGGATCAGGCCCTCGGTTTCCCGAATGTCATCCTGGGTGACGGCCGCGTGCGACATCGCTTGCTCCCGCTGCGATTGGCATTGCCTTATGATTATGGATATAGGAAAATTCCTATGTGTCTATGGTAAAGCTGCTGCGTGCGCTGGGCAACGAGAAACGGCTCCAGATTCTGGAGTGGTTGAAGGAGCCCGGAGCCCATTTTCCGCCGCAGGTCGACGGCGATCTGGTCCGCGACGGGGTCTGTGTCGTGCTGATCGCACGCAAGCTGGAGGTGGCCCAGCCGACAGCCACCGGGCACCTTCAAATCCTGGCGCAAGCTGACCTGGTGGTGTCCAAACGGATCAAGCAGTGGACATTCTACCGGCGAAACGAGGCGGCGATCCGCCGCGTGCGCAGCGAGATCGCACGGTCGCTCTGAAGGTCCGATGCGGTTTTTCGCTCTCTCCGGCGGGAACCGGCGGGCCTGTGCAACGTTACATCAGCTTAACGTTGTTGCGTGTGATCGGCCCCAGGCTTCGAAAGCTCGGGACAACCCGTCTCACGTGCAAATTGGCAGCGACGCTGCGGACAGGAGGCCGAAGCTGTGCACCGTAAGCGACGACGCAGGCCTGCACCTGACCACTGGCTGCGATGTTGACAGGATGACTCCGGCGCCGCTACGAAATCGTGTGGATGTAACGCCGTAAGGGGGCATCCGGTTTGGCGCCGACCGGGTCAAGCAACCTGGCAGCTTCGCTGCTGAATCGTCTGCTCCATGCTGGGGGATCAGGTGTCCAACACCACGAACGGTTTATCTGAGCAATTGCTGGCTACGTTGCCCTTCCTGCGGCGCTATGCCCGCGCGCTCACGGGCAGTCAGAACCAAGGCGACCAATGGGTTCGCCTGTGCGTCGAGGTTCTGTTGCAGCAGCCCGAACTGATGCAGGACAGCGCCAGTTCGAAGGTCGATATTTTCGCCCTGTTCCATCGGCTGCAACGGCCGTTCGGCGCGCTCGACCGAGCCGGCGGTGTCGATGACACGGGCACGGCACCGGAGCGATTGAAGGCGCAGATCGGCGAGATACCCGATCGTCAGCGCAAGGTCTTGCTGTTGACGGTGCTGGAGGGTTTCACGGTCGAGGATTCCGCCCACATCCTGGGCATCACCGACGATGAGGCCGAGCAGGCGTTGCGCGCGGCGCGCGACGAGTTGCGTCGCGTTGCGTCGGTGCGTGTGCTGGTGATCGAGGACGAGGCGGTGATCGCGCTCGATGTCGCCAAGATCGTGCGCGATGCCGGGCACCAGGTCGTGGGCATCGCAGCCACCGAAAACGCCGCCGTCGAGCTGGCCCAGAAGCACACGCCGGATCTGGTGATCGCCGACATCCAGCTCAAAGGTCACGACAACGGCATGGCGGCGGTGCGCCAGATCCTGAAATCCCTGTCGGTGCCGATCATCTTCGTGACCGGTTTCCCCGAGCGCCTGCTGACGGGCGAGGGGATCGAGCCTGCCTTTGTCATCACCAAGCCGTTCGATCCGGATCTCCTGAAGACGGCAATGGCCCAGGCGCTCAATATCGTGGCGATATGAGACGCGAGCCGGCGGCGCCATGAAACCGCTGCCGCTCAAGCTGTTCTTACTGGTCGCCGCGGCGCTCATGCCGGCGGTGGTCCTGGCGTTGCTCGGTGTTCAAGGGGGTATCTGGGGCCTGCAGTCCGGACTGGCGGCACTTCTGGTCGTGGTCATCTACCTCGCTGCCCTGGCGATGTTCTGGTCCATCATCCGGCGGTGGTTCCGGGCCCAGGAAGCGGATGACGCTGCCATCCCACAAGCCCGCGCGGAGGCATTGCAGGCGGATGTGGAGCAGCGCAACCACCTGCTGCGCGAGCTGCACCACCGGGTGAAGAACAATCTGCAGATGATCTCGAGCCTGCTCAGCCTGCAGGCTGACCGGATCCGCAGCCCGCGGATCCGGCGCATTTTCGCGGGTGCTCAGAACCGTGTGCTGACCATGTCGATCTTGCACCGGCATCTCTATGAGCGCACCAACTGGGCCCAGGTGGATTTCCAGGCGTTCCTGAACGACCTGGTTCGGCACCTGTCGGTCGGCAACGGTAACCGCAGCGGCGTCGACGTGCGTTTCAGCGTGAGCGCGCCCGTCATGGCGGTCGGCCCGGATGTTGCGATTCCCATCGGCCTGATCGTGACCGAAGCCGTTTCCAACGCCCTGGCACACGCGTTTGCCGGGATTGCAGATCCGCGCGTCACGATCACCGCCACCGACTCGCAGGGACAATTCGAGTTGTCGATCGAGGACAACGGGATCGGCACGCAACAAACCGCTGAGCCGTTGACCGAGCGCGATGGTTTGGGCTTCACGCTGTTGCGTGGCCTGTCGATGCAACTCGACGGGGCGGCGACGATATCCAGTCGGCCCGAAGGGGGCACGCGTGTACAGGTCCGGTTTCCCAGCCCGACGGCCCAGGATGCTGGCCTGGCGTGACGGCGGGTCGCGCTCTCAACGTCGTTGCGGGTTGGTCAGGTCGTCGAATTCCTGCAGGTGCCGCGGGGCCCAGCGATGGTTGCGCGCCCGTGTGATCCAGTCCGACATCCACGGCCAGCGCCGGCGCGCCGCGGTCACCCAGCGCCGGCCAGTCCGGAACTCGGTCGCCAGCAGATAGAGGCCCAGGACGAAGAAGATCCAGCCGGGCAGGATCGGCAGAAACCCGCCCAGCACCGATAAGGCTAGGCAGCCCAGCACGGCCAGCGCCATCCCGACCTGGCGCAAGGGCCGGCGGGGGGGCGGCCCGGACTGCATCCAGGCAGGGACAGGCAGCGTATTTTTACGGCCGGGCTCGTCGGTCATGCGCCGTCAGATGGTAAGGGCACGCGGCAAAACCAAGGCAAGGGGATGCGGTCATCATAGCGAGAAAAAAGGCCCCGCCGACGGCGGGGCCCAGTGTGTCGTCATGGGGAACAATCGGCGGGAGCAACCCGCCGTCGAAGCAACGCGGCCCGTGGCGGGGGGTTGCAGGCCGTCGAAAAAGAATCTGAACGCCGTTGACGGCCGTCTGTTCATTGACGTTTACGTAAACGTCAACTATACAATCGCCATGACCCAGGCTTCCTTCGACGCCGAACGCGGCGCGGCGAAGACGCCGGCGCGGACCTGGACCATCGCGGCGCTCGCGAAGGAGTTCGGTGTCACGCCGCGCGCCATTCGCTTCTACGAGGACGGTGGTCTGATCGCGCCAGCCCGCCAGGGCACCAGCCGTATCTACAGTGCCGGCGATCGGGCCCGGCTGGGCTGGATCCTGCGCGGCAAGCGGCTGGGCTTCAGCCTGGGCGAGATCAGAGAGCTGCTCGACCTCTATCACTCCGACCGTTCGGGGGTGCAGCAGATCAAGGGCGTGCTGCGCAAGAGCCGCGAGCATATCGCCGAGCTGGAGAAGAGGCTGCGCGACCTGCGCACCCAGCTCGCCGAATTCCGCGAGGTCGAGGCCCACGCCATGGAATTCCTGCGCGATAAAGGGGTAGATTCCGAGGACGGATGATAGAAGCCAGGAGACCGACTGAAATCGCTGTTCTTTCGTCTTCTGCCTTCTGTTTTCTGCCTTCTGTCTTTGAAAGAGGGGACCCGCCATGGCCACCTACAAGGCGCCGCTGAAAGACATGCGTTTCGTGCTGCGCGAGGTGATCGACTTCAACGAGATCACGGCCCTGCCGTCGTTCGGCGAGGTAACCCCCGACGTGATCGACGCCATCCTCGAGGAGGCGGCCAAGCTGTGCGAGAACGTGCTGTTCCCGCTCAACCGCTCCGGTGACGAGGAAGGGTGCGCTTACGAGAACGGCGTCGTGCGCACGCCCAAGGGGTTTAAGGAAGCCTACAAGCAGTTCATCGACGGCGGCTGGACCAACATCACCACCGATCCCAAGTTCGGCGGCCAGGGCCTGCCGGCGACCCTGGGGTTCGTCGTGCAGGAGATGATCACCTCGGCGAACCTGTCGTTCGGCATGTATCCAGGCCTCTCGCACGGCGCCTACGAGGCGCTGCGTGCGCACGGCAAGCCGGAGCTGCAGCAGCTTTATCTGCCCAAGCTGGGCGAGGGCACGTGGTCGGGCACCATGTGCCTCACCGAACCGCATTGTGGCACCGACCTCGGCATGTTGCGTACGCGCGCGGAACCGCAGGCCGACGGCAGTCACGCCATCACCGGCACCAAGATCTTCATTTCGGCCGGTGAGCATGACCTGACGGAGAACATCATCCATCTTTGCCTCGCCCGCCTGCCGGACGCGCCAGGCGGCACCAAGGGCATCTCGCTGTTCGTCGTGCCCAAGTTTCTGCCGACGCCGGACGGCAAGCCGGGTGCTGCCAACGGCGTGCGTTGCGGCGCCATCGAGCACAAGATGGGCATCAAGGCCTCGGCGACCTGCGTCATGAACTTCGACGGCGCCAAGGGCTGGCTGGTGGGTGAGCCCAACAAGGGCCTGAACGCCATGTTCGTGATGATGAATGCCGCGCGCCTGGGCGTCGGCATGCAGGGCCTGGGCATTGCCGAAACCGCCTACCAGAGCGCCGCGGCGTATGCCAAGGACCGCCTGCAGGGCCGCTCGCTGACGGGCCCGAAGAACGACAAGGGCCCGGCCGATCCGATCATCGTGCATCCCGATGTGCGGCGCATGCTGCTGATCCAGAAGTCGTTCGCCGAAGGGGCTCGGGCATTGGCCTACTGGGTGGGCTCGCTGATCGACAAGGCGCACCACAGCGACAACGCCGAGACGCGCGAGACGGCCGACGACCTGCTGCAGCTGCTGACACCGATCGTAAAGGCGTACTTCACCGACATGGGCTCGGAGAGCGCCAACCTCGCGGTGCAGACCTATGGCGGTCACGGCTTCATCCGCGAGCACGGCGTGGAGCAGCTGGTGCGCGATGCGCGCATCACCCAGCTCTACGAAGGCGCCAACGGTATCCAGGCGCTCGACCTGGTCGGCCGCAAGCTGATGATGAAGGGCGGCAGGCCGGCACAGCGCCTGCTGGGCGAGATCAACGGCTTCATCACCGCCAACAAGGCCGACCCCAAGCTGGCCGAGTTCGTCGAGCCGCTGGAGAAGGCGATCGGCCGGGTTCAGGAAAGCGTGATGTACCTGATGCAGAACGCGATGAAGAACCCGGACGAGGCGGGCGCGGCGGCGACCGACCTGCTGCGGCTGATGGCGCTCACGGCGATGGCCTATATGTGGGGCCGCATCGCCAAGGCGGCGCACGCCGGCCTGCAGGCCGGCAACGACAACGACTTCTACGAAGCCAAGCTCGCCACCGGCCGCTTCTTCGCCAAGCGCGTCCTGCCGCAGACCACGGCGCTGGCACACCAGATCAAGGCCGGCAGCGAAACGCTGATGGCCCTCAAAGCCGACGCGTTCTGATCATCTGTCATCGCGAGCGCCCCTCGACAGGCTCAGGAGAGGGATCTCCCGCGAACAGAGGCACGCTCTTCCCAGGAGATCCCTCACTGCGCTCGGGATGACAGTCCTCCACGCGCAGGGGAGCGTTCAAGGCTGCCGCTGGTGGACAGTGCTTTCGGCGTGCTGCCACACTGTGCGGGTGATGGGAAACGTCGGTGCCACCCTGCAGATCGCCAACGCGCTGACCCGTCGGTTGGCCGACAATCCGAACGATGCCTGCTGCGTGCCGGAGATGGCTGTCGTGCAGGAGATCGCAACGCGGGCGGCAGCGCGGGCCGGTGGCGGCGCTCGCCGGTACGAGCCGATCGCGACACGGGCGCAGGCCTGGTCGGCCGCGGGGCGCCGCTACGATGAGGCAATCCGCCTGGCGCGCGATTACGTGGCGCTGGCTGATGATGCCTCCGGTCCCGGCGCTTATGAAGTCCGCGTCGCGGCAGAATTCGATGACGTGCTGGCGTTGGCGCCAGCGGTGATCATGCTGCCGAGCTTCGAGACGCTCGATATGGTCGATCTGCTGCGCTTGCGGGCAACGGCGCTGCGCGTGATCGGGCTGCATGACGCCGCCGCGTTCGCCGATGGCGCGCTGTGCACGCCGGCCGAGTTCTTCTGGCACGATGTCGACCACCTGCGCTTCATGGTACGCGAGGACCTCGCCGCGCTGGGCGTCGTGATTGCCGACGCCTACGGCCCGCCGGATGCGGAAGGCCGGCGCAGCACGCTTGATGCCGCCGCGGGCACGCATCGTCGCATTGCGGCGGCGGCAGCAGCACCGCTGATGATGCGACGGTCGGCCTATGCCGGCCTGATGCGGCGGGCCGCGCGCACGGTTGATGACCTGCTGGCCGGTCTGGCGCGATGCGAACGCGAGCACGGCCTGGCGGTCGCCGCGGCGCGCCTGACGCTGTTCGAAATCTGCCACGAGAAGTCCTATACGCCCGTGCCCGATATCCTGCGCCGCGAGCTTGCGACCGATGGGCATACGGCCAAGATCCGCCTCAAACTGGCGCGACGCTTCTGGGGCGATGCCGTCGATCCGGTGCTGGCCGACCATCTCGAAGCGGCGCGTGACCTGCTGATGCAGTGTCTTGACGATCTTTCGGTGGAGACGTGATGGCCGATCTGCCGCTCATCGATCTCGGTGCGCTGGCCGCCGGCGATTTGCGGGCCCGGCGCGCGCTGCATGAAGCCGGTCGCGATGTGGGGACCTTCCTGCTGGCGGACGTGGCTCTCCATCGCGACGCGCTGGTATTGGCCCGGCGTTTCTTCGCGCTCGATGCCGAGACGAGGCACGGCCTGGATATCGGACACTCCGCACACTTCCGCGGCTACAGCGTCATGCACAACGAGCGTGACTGGCGCGAACAGATCCATTTCGGCCGCGAGCGATCGGCGCGTGCCGCCAAGCAGCCGTGGGATCGCCTGGAGGGGCCCAACCTGTGGCCACCGGACGATACGCTGCGTGCCGGCGTGCTGGCGTTGATGCAGCGCGCCGAGACCATCGGGCGCACGTTGTTGCGGGCGCTGGCAGAGGCGGTCAGTGAGTCGCCGGCGCTCTTCGGTGACGTATCGGACGACGCCTACACGCTGCTGAAGTTCATCCGCTACCACGCGCAGCTGGACGGCACCGCACGCCGCGGCGTGGCGCAGCACTGCGATTTTTCGTGGCTCACCTTGCTGCTGCCGGACGCCGTGGGCGGCCTGCAGGTCATGGACCGTCAGGGGCGATGGATCGACGTGCCGGCGACGCCGGGCTTTGTCGTGGTCAATATCGGCGAGCTGCTGCAGTTCGCGACGTGGGGTGAGCTGTTCGCCGCGCCGCACCGGGTCGTCAATCCATCACGATCGCAGGACCGCGTGTCGGTGCCGATTTTCATCAACCCGCCGCTGGCGCAAACGATCCGGCGACTCGGGCAGCCTGCCGCAGCACTGTCGTGGCCCGACTCCGCGCATGTCCATCGCGTGTTGCCGCTGTCACAGGTTGTCGATGCCGGCGTCGAGCACCTGCATTTCGGTGCGACGGAATGGCGCCGCAAAGGCGAGAATGTCTGGTGCGCCGAGTGCTGTGCACCCTCGCGGCAGTAGCCGATTTTTGTTTCGATCAGTCTCTACGCGCGACCGACCACGGTCTGATGCCCGCCATTGTCGGGATAGGCCTGCTCGGCGTAGGTGCCCAGCGCCTGCATCACCGGCAGGTCGTTGAACGTGAACAGGCAGGCATCGTCGCGATCGGAGAGGTTGGCATGCTCGTGCACCGACCATGACGGGACCACGAAGATGTCGCGCTCCTGCCAGTCGAAGCGCCGGCCGTCGATGACGCTGAACCCGTGCCCCTTGGCGACGTGATAGACGAAGGAGCCGGTATGACGGTGCGCCTTGGTGTGCTCGCCGGCGCGCAACAGCTGCATGGACGCGCCGATCGTCCGCATCACCGGTCCGCCCGTGATCGGGTTGACGTACTCCATGATGATGCCGTCATAGGGTGAGCCATCCGACACCTGCGCCGCCCGGGTCAGGGCTTCGTATGTCGGCGCCCATTCGAACTTGAGCAGCGGCGAGTACGGTTTCGTCCACGCGTGGCGCAGATAGGCGGGTTGTACGAAGCCGGCACCATAAAGACGGACCGAGGAGTCGGTCGGCTGATTGGTCTTCTGCTGCAGGTCGGGATGGACGGTGTAGAAGTTCGCATCGAGCGCGTTCATCAGCGGGATGTCGAGCCCATCCTGCCAGATGCAGGTGCTGCCCGATGCGTCGACTCCATGCTCGTGCCAGGTGCCGTTGGGCGTGAGAACGAAATCGTTGACGCCCAGCGTCATGCGCTCGCCATCGACGACGGTGTAGGCGCCGCTGCCCTCCATGATGAAGCGCAGGGCGCTGGCCATGTGCTTGTGGCTGCTGGCGGCTTCGCCCGGCGCCATGATCTGGATGCCGCTATACAGCAGCCCCACCGCGGCCGAGACCTCGCGTCGACCGGGATTGACCAGCATGATGACGCGGCGGCCGGCCTCTTCGGGACTGACCAGCTCGGGCGCACGCAGAATGGCCGGCCGCACGTCCGCCCAGCGCCAGATCATGGGCACCGATTGCGGCATCGGGTGCCAGGGCTCGATCTTGTTGGCGACCGTCCACAGCGCACCCATCTCCTTGCGCTCCAGCGCATCGTAATAGGCGTCGCGTTCCGGCGTGTCGGCGACATTGGCACGGCCGGGCACCGCCTCGCGGTAGTTCTTTCTCCGGGACGCACCCACGGGAGTCTCCTTGAAACATCGATCCTGGCCAGTTCACCGGGCAGGGCCACCGAAGTCAATCGCTCCTGCAAGGGGCTGGTGTGCGCCGGGCTTCGCGGCGTAACGTCGGTGCCGTGACCACCCGGTGGCGACGGCTGCCTTGACCCCACAACAGCGAGGAACGTCATGATCTATGAGCTTCGCACTTACACCCTGCCGCCAGGCGCAATGCCGAAATACCTCGAGCTGGCGGAGAAGGTCGGCCGGCCGGCGCGCGGCAATAATTACGGCATGAATCACGGCTACTGGACGTCGGAGTTCGGCACGCTCAACCAGATCTGGCATCTGTGGAGCTACGAAAGCTACGAGGAGCGCACCCGGCTGCGTGCCGAGTTGGCGAAGAATTCGACATGGACCAACGACTATGTCGCCCCCATCCGGCCGCTGTTGCTGCGCCAGGATTTGCGGCTGCTCAATGCAGTGATCGATCCGCGGCCGCCGGCGGGCAGCGGCAATGTCTACGAGATCCGCATGTACCGGACCCATGTCGGCAACGCCCGGCCCTGGGCCGAGCTGTTCCAGTCCATCCTGCCGGTGCGCGAGAAGTACTCCAAGATCGTGGGCCTGTGGACGGGCGAGTTTCCCCAGCCCAACGAGGCCGTCCATATGTGGGCCTATCCGGACCTGAATGCGCGTACGGCAGCGCGCGCTGCTGTAGCCAAGGATCCGGCGTGGCAGGAGTTCGTGCCGAAGTCATCGCCGCAGCTGGCCGAGATGCAATCGGTGCTGCTGGTCCCGACCGCATACTCGCCGATGAAGTGATTCGTTGACGCTGTCATCCCGAGCCGTGGCGAGGGATCTCCTGCGGACGAGGACCCGTTCCAGGAGATCGCTTGAGGAGACGGCGTTTGAAGGAGGGTGTGCATGGTTGAAGGGTCATGCCATTGCGGCGCCGTACGCCTGCAGGTCGACGACGCCCCTACCGAGGTGACGGACTGCAATTGCTCCATCTGCCGGCGCTACGGCGTGCTGTGGGCCTACTACGCACCAGGACAGGTTCGGATCGCGGGTGGCGCCACCGACATCTACATGTGGAGCGACCGCACGCTCGAATTCCACCGTTGCGCCGTTTGCGGTTGCGTGACGCATTGGGCCCCGGTCGACAAGACCCAGGAACGGATGGGCGTGAACGTCCGGCTCATGGAGCCGCAGGTCCTGGCGGGCGCCAGAGTGCGCCGGCTTGACGGGGCGGATACCTGGGAATTTCTCGACGACTGATACGTTGGCAGCGCCTGGCGACGTCTGGCCGGTCGCCCGCGATGCGCGCGCGGAGAGCTACGGCACCCCTTGCCGGGGTCTCCCGGTTCTGGCACGATCGATATATACGAATGAATATTACGCTGGAAATTGTTCGAATGAAGACGGCCGCTTCCTTCGACCCGATCTTGCTCAATCCCCGGCGCCTTCCCGGCGATCACGGGCATGCCTTGCACATTGCACCACTGCCGCCGGTTCTGATCGCCAAGATACAAGAGACCGCGGCGCAGGCGTCGCATCGGCGCACGAAGATCTGGGAATTGTCGCGGAACCTGCATTGCTCGATCGTAGGCACGTGCCTGTCGAGTGGCGAGCTTCGCCAGGTTCTGACCAAGGCCAGCGTCATCTGCTATGGCCTTTCCGAACACGATCTGCATGGCCAGGGCGTATTGCTGGCAGCGCGCCACGACGGCGGCGCCAGGTTTCTGCACAAGGCTCTCGATAAGCGACACCGGGTGATCATCAACCAGTTCGACGCGGCCAAGACCGTGGAGCAGGTGCGCGTCCTGTGGCAGGACGCTGTCAAACGCGGCGAGATCCCCGGCGCTTACTGGGCCGCGCTCACCCATGCGGCGACGAACGAAGCCCTGATCCGGGATGTCTTCGGCGAAGTCCATATGTTGTCCCACCTCGTCGGGGCCGCGAACAGGGCTGACATCCGCCGCCTGAGCGTGCTGGAGGCGGAGAATGGCGAGCTGCGGGAGAAGCTGCGGCGCCAACAGGACCAGCTGCGCGAGGGCCTGACGTCGCGCGATGCCAAGATCCGTGATCTGGGCGACCTGCTGGCGCGCCAGATCGCGGAAGACGCCGACCGTCATGATGCGAGCGGCGACGCCTCCAACGAGGCGACGCTTGCCAAGCTGGTCGGCGATCTCGAGCGACGCCTGACGGCTGAGAGAAACAGGCGCGTGCTCCTTGAAAAGCGCCTGGAGCAGGTGCTCGACGAGCTAAGTCACGAGCGGGCGCAGTACGAGACGGCTGCGCGCACGGAATCCGTCTTGCGGGAGGAGCTTGCTGCCGTCGAAAAGCGCCTGCTGGCACCCGAGGCGCAGAGCCCCGATGCGCCGGAGGCACCGACGTCGCTGCGTGGGCTGTCGCTGCTCTACGTCGGCGGACGCCCGAACCAGCTCAGCCATCTGCGCGCCTTCAGCGAGCAACGGGGAGCCATCTTCCTGCAGCATGATGGCGGGGTCGAGGATCGCACCGGTCTGCTGGCTGGCCTTGTCAGTCGCGCGGATGTCGTGATGTTTCCGGTCGATTGCGTCAGCCACGAAGCGGTCGCGATGGTGAAGCGTCTCTGCCGGCAGGCGGCCAAGCCCTACATGCCCCTGCGCAGCGCCGGCATGAGTTCGTTCGTGGCTGCGCTCGGCCGGTCAGACATTGCCAGCCCCCACACTGGCTGCGGTGCCCTTGCGTCGGTCTGAGGCGGATTCTGCGGCGCAGGCCCCAGCCAGAACGGGAAGGGTCTACTTCGATGCCTTCATGAAGGCATCGAAGGCATCCTTGTGATCGGGATGCCAGCGCGACAGCGCGGGGCGGTTGTGAATGATATCTTCCATCGCCCACTGCATGCGCCGTTGATCCATGTCGGTCGTAACGTCGTTGTCCGGGCAGATGATGTAGAAGTCACCGGCACTCATCCGCTCGACCATCATGTCGATGACCTGCTCCGGCAGCCACGCCGCCGGCGGTTTCTCGGTGCGCCGTGGCCGGGTGATTCCGGTGAAGGTGAAGCCGGGCACCAGCAGATGCGCCGTGATGCGGCAGCCGGGGACGTTGCGCAGCTCATGGGCCAGCGCCTCGGTAAGGACTTTGATGCCGGCCTTGCTGACGTTGTAGGCAGTGTCGCCGGGCGGGCAGGTGATGCCTTGCTTCGATCCCGTCGTGACGATCGCACAGGGTGTGCCCTGATCGATCATCGCCTGCGTGAAGGTCTGCACGCCGTTGATGACGCCCCACAGGTTGACGTCGAGCACGCGGCGCCAGCGCTCGTAGTGATCCCAGGGTCCGCCGCCGGGTGCCGTCCCGGCGTTGTTCATCAGGACGGCCA
>Ga0187894_10003525_pt1 | contig 17465 bp, 13 predicted proteins | sample GBC1701081metaG_FD_136650 | JGI IMG/M metagenome (GOLD analysis project Ga0187894, IMG submission 136650) | White microbial mat communities from a lava cave in the Kipuka Kanohina Cave System on the Island of Hawaii, USA - GBC170108-1 metaG ...
ATCTGGATGGAGACCGGCAAGACCATCGTCTTCGTCACCCATTCGATCTCGGAGGCGATCTTCCTCGCCGACCGCGTCGCCGTGATGTCGGCACGGCCCGGCCGGATCGCCGCCATTTTCGACATCGACATACCGCGCCCGCGCCCGGTCGACATCCAGACCAAGCCGGACTTCATCGAGCGCGTGCTCAAGATCAAGGCGAGCATCGATCACGGCCGCGGCGCCCATGAGGGGCTGGCGATCACCTGAAACCGAAGCACCACGAAGCGCGAGGGAGGAAGAAGAGTGGACAAGGCGCTGGGCGACAAGATCCCGGAATTCAACCGCAAAAAGGGGGCTGGCGAAGGCGGCGTCGGCCTCTCGGGGACCTCGCTCGGCCTCGGCGATCATCGCACCAAATTCGAGATGCTGATCATCATCCTCGTCGCGGTGGTCATCATCGGCGGCAGCGAATTCCTGCTCAAATGGTTCGGCGTGCCGCAATATGTGCTCCCCACGCCGAGCCAGATCGTCACCGCGCTCTTCACCGAATGGAAATTCATCTGGCCGCATCTCCTGACCACGCTCTATGAATTGCTGGTGGGTTTCGCCATCGGTGCCTCGATTGGCTTCATTCTCGCTGCCGTCATCACCCAGTTCCCCTTGGTCGAAAAGGTGGTGACGCCCTATATCCTGCTGCTCGTCACCACGCCCATGCTGGCGCTCGTGCCGCTTCTCATCCTGAAGCTCGGCTTCGGAAGCGAGCCGCGCATCATCGCGGTGGCGCTCGCTTCGGGTCCGATGGTGATGATCAATTCGGCGACCGGCTTCCGGCGCGTCGATCTCGCCAAGATCGCGCTCGCCCGCTCCTTCGGCGCTTCGACCTTCCAGATCTTCACCAAGATCCGTATCCCGATGGCCATGCCGATGATCATCGTCGGGCTGATGGTCGGCTCGATCTTCGGCCTTCTCACCACGGTCGGCGCCGAGATGGTCGGCGGTGCGGAAGGCCTCGGCAACCGCCTGACCTATTATTCATCCCTCATCCGCATGCCGCAATTCTTCGCCATCATCCTCATTCTCGCAATCATCGGCATATCGATCTATGTGTTGTTTTATTGGATCGGCAAGAAATGGGCGAGCTGGGAGGCATGACAGGCGCATCGGACCGAAAAGTGTGAAGCGGTTTTCGGACAATCCGATGCGCAAATTAAGAAAGTGCGTGACGACAGAAGCACAAACAGGAGGAAACGAGACATGAACCAGATGATGATTGGACGGCGTCGTCTCTTGAGCCTGACCGCCGCGGGCGTTTCGGTTGCGGCCTTGGGAGGCCTCGGCAACATGCGCAAGGCTGAGGCCGCGAGCGGCACGGTACGCTGGGTGTCGCCGCGCGGTACGATCGAGGTCCTGGACGACTATCCCTATTGGGTCGGCAAGAAGTTCGGCTATTTCGGCGATATCGAGACGACGCTCGAGCCCGGGCCCTCCGATGCCACGGCCTGCGTCAAGCTCGTCGACCAGAACCAGGCCGATATGGGCTATCCCTCGCCCGGGGTCTTCTCACTGGGCCTGGCCCAAGGCATTCCGCTGGTCTCGGTCTTCCATATGGGCGGCGCCGATGTGTTCGACTTCGCCTTCCGCAAAGGCGAGAAGCCGGCCGACATCAAGGGCATCGAAGGCAAGACGATCGTTCTCGGCTCGGCCGGCTGGCAGTCGATCTGCGATCCGATGCTGAAGGCGGCGGGCGTCGACATCACTAAGGTGAAATATGTCGATGGCGGCTGGCCGGCCTGGGGCACGGTCCTCAAGCAGGGCAATGGCGATGCGGCGCTGTCCTGGGAAGGCTGGCGCGCCCAATGGAAAGGCCAGGGCCTCGATTTCGACTATTTCCTCGGCCGTGACTTTTCCAAGCTTCCCGCCAACAGCTTCGTCATCCGCAAGGCGGATTTCGACGATGCGGCGAAGAAGGATCTCTATGCCAATTATCTGAAGGGCTGGGCCGCGGGCCTCGAATTCGGCCGCATCAATCCACGCGCCGCCACTCAGATCGTGATGGAGCAGTTCCCCGGCCTCTCCTCGCAGATGAACCCGTCGGTCGCGACGGAATCGATGATGCAGCTCGCCAATGTCTTTGCCGGCCGCTGGGACGAGCGCAAAAAATGGGGCTATCACATCCCGGAAAGCTGGCAGCTCTTCTTCGACACCGCCAAGGAGATCGGCCAGATCCAGGGCGACATCAAGGTCGAGGACGTGGTCAAGAACGACTTCGTCGATGCCGCCAACGGCTTCGATGCCGCCAAGATCAAAGCCGACGCCGACGGCTATGCTCTGTCGGACGACTATAAGAAGGTCGATGTCGAGTCGATCAAGGCGGCCCTGTGAAACTGAAACAAGGAAGGCGGCGGTCGTGGACGATCGCCGCCTGTTCATCGCGTGAGCTACAAAGCCATCTATAGCTATGCCTGGGACCTGGCCGACGCCGGAATTGCGCAGGCCGTTGCCGAGTTCCGCGGCCTCGGCCTCGACACCGTCACTCTCGCGGGCAGCTATCATGCCGGAAAGTTCCTGAGGCCGCATGGCCGGTCGGGCAAGGTCTATTTCCCGGAAGACGGCACGGTCTATTTCAAGCACGATGTCGGCCGCTATGGTGCCATCAAGCCGGTCGCCAACCATATGCTGAAGGAGCGCGATGTCCTGGCCGAGCTCCTGGCGCAAGGCGGCATGCAGGTGAATGTCTGGCTTGTGCTGCTGCACAATACGCTGCTCGGCAACGCACATCCGGGCGCGACGGTCGCCAATGCCTTTGGCGACCGCTACGTCTATAGTCTCTGTCCTTCCGCGCCCGAAGCCCGCGCCTATGCAATTGGCCTCGCGCGCGATGTGACGGAACGCTATGCCGTCTCGGGTGTGTCGCTGGAGACGCCGGGCTTCCTCCCCTATGTCCATGGCTATCATCACGAATTCGCGCTGAACCGGCCCAATCGCTGGCTCGACAACATGCTGGGCCTGTGCTTCTGCGATCATTGCGTGAAGGGCGCGGAGAAGGCGGGCATAGCGGCGACAAAGCTCAAAGCCGAAGTGGCGCAGGATGTGAGCGCTTATCTTTCGAGCGACATCGATTTTCCCGACGACATGGCGGAGGCCTTCTGGCTCGCCGATACCCGCGCCGACGGTGATCTCAGGCGCTTTCTGGACTGGCGTTGCTCTGTCGTGACGTCGCTCATCGCCGAAATCCGCGCCGCCGTGCGCAAGGATGCCATCGTCGCCGTCATCCCGTCGGTGGCGCGCCCGACCGGCGGCGCCTGGTATGAGGGTAGCGACCTCAAGGGCCAGGCCAAGGCCGCAGGCCTCATCGAGGCCTGTTTCTATGAGCCGGGGGTCGCGCGCGTGAAGGCCGATCTCTTCGACATCAAACGGCGCCTAAAGGGAGTTGGAAAGATACGAGGCATCTTGCGCCCGGCCTATCCTGACTTCACGAGCAAGGCCGAGTTCCTGGCCGCCGTCGCTGCTCTACGAGAGGGCGGCGTCAGCGAATTCGCTTTCTATAATTGGGGCCATATTCGCAAGGCCAATCTCGCCTGGATCGGCGAGGCAATGAATTAGGGAGGATTTGAACATGGCGAAGAAACGTGTGCTGGTTGTGGGCCTCGGCAATATGGGCATGAGCCATGCGCTCGCTTATACGCGCATTCCGGGCTTCGAGGTGGTGGGCGTGTGCGAAAGGCGCATCGACAAGCGCGAATTGCCCGAGGCGCTCAAGGGCGCCAAGAAATTTTCCAATTATGAGAAGGCGCTGGCCGAACTCAAGCCCGATGTCGTGTCGATCAACACCTTGCCCGACACCCATGCCGATTTCGCCATCAAGGCGATGGAAGCGGGTGCCCATGTCTTCGTCGAGAAACCGTTGGCCGACAGCGTTGCCAATGCCGAGAAAGTGGTCGAGACGGCGAAGCGCACCAAGCGCAAGCTGGTGATCGGCTATATCCTGCGCCACCACCCGTCCTGGGTGAAGTTCATCGAGATCGCCCGGCAACTCGGCACGCCGCTCGTCTTCCGCATGAACCTCAATCAGCAGTCCAATGGCGAGACCTGGGCCTGGCACAAAAGGCTGATGGACAGCTTCCCGCCGATCGTCGATTGCGGCGTGCATTATGTCGACATCATGTGCCAGATGGCGCCCAAGGCGAAGCCCGTCAAGGTGCATGCGATCGGGGCCAGGCTCAGCAACGAGGTGGCCAAGCAGAATTACGGCATGCTGCAGGTCTCTTTCGACGACGGCTCGGTCGGCTGGTATGAGGCGGGCTGGGGCCCGATGATGAGCGAAACCGCCTTCTTCGTGAAGGACGTCATCGGCCCCAAGGGCTCGGTGTCGATCGTGATGGCCGAGACCGCAGGCCAAGTGAAATCGGATGATATCAACGCCCATACCAAGACCAACCAGATCCTCTGGCATCATGCCGACATGTCGAAGCCCGACGAGCGCATCGACATGACGGACGAGCCCGATCACGACGCGCTGTGCGAGCGCGAACAGCGCTATCTGCTGAAGGCGATCGAGGAGGACATCGACCTCACCGACCACATGAATGACGGCGTCAAGAGCCTCAAGATCGTCGTCGCCGCCGACCGCTCGATCCATGAAGGGCAGGTGGTGGCGCTTTAGATTGTCGGCGAGGAAGTGTCGGCCAGAGAATAGCTGGTGCTTCGACCGCCGCTGGCTTCCTTGACGAGAATGCCGCGTTCGACAAGGTCGGTGATATCGCGAAGTGCCGTGTCAGTGGAGCACTTCTCGATTTTGGCCCACTTCGATGAAGTGAGTTTTCCCGTAAATCCGTCGAGCAGGAGGTTGAGCACGTCGCGTTGACGCTGATTGAGATCTATGCCTGAATGTTTCCCCCAGAAGCGGGCTTTTCTCAGCACTTTCGCGAGCGCGCTCTCGGCGCGGTCAAAGGCGCGATCGAGGCAGTCCAGAAACCATAGAAGCCAAGGCGTGATGTCGAGATCGCCCTTCTGCGTCGCTTCGAGGATATCGTAATACGCATCTCGCTCTTCGCGGATTTGCGCCGACATGCTGTAGAAGCGTTGCGCGCTGTGCTCGGACCGGGCGAGCTGCATCTCGGCAACGGCGCGCGCGATGCGTCCATTGCCGTCATCAAAAGGATGAATGGTGACGAACCATAGATGCGCAACGGCCGCCTTGAGAACGGGATCGACGCCGGTTCCATTGTTAAACCATGCGAGGAATGCGTTCATCTCGCGAGAGAGTTGGGACGCTCCCGGCGCCTCATAGTGAACGCGTTCGTGTCCGATCGCACCTGAAACAATCTGCATCGGCCCCATGCTGTCGTTGCGCCAGCCGCCAACCGTGATGCGGGCCGTTCCGCTGCGCCCAGTCGGGAAGAGTGCCGCATGCCACCCGAACAGCCTTTCCTCCGTCAGATGCAAATCGAATTTCTGGGTTGCGTCCAGCACCATTTCGACAACACCGTCGACGTCGCGATCGGCCGGCTTCAAGGCGCCAATATCCATGCCGAGGCGCCGCGCGATCGAGGAGCGCACCTGGTCCATGTCGAGTTTTTCGCCCTCGATCTCGCTCGACTTGGTCACCTCCTGGGTCAGGGTCTGCAGGACGGCTTCACTGCGCAGTGAAAAGCCAAGCCTTTCCATGCGTCCGACAAGGCGCCCTTGGCGATGCCGCACCGAGGCAAGGGGTTCCGTTAAGGCTTTGTGATCCCAACGAAATTCCGGCCAGTCCGGCAGCTCATGAATATACTTGGTCATAATCTCCGCGTTTCCTGCGGTGATTATGAAGTTTTGTCGTCAGAAAGCAAGTGTAATCACCGCAGAGAATGCGGCGATTAAGGTTGATATTCGCCGCTTTCACAGCCAGCCATTGTGGCGAAAGCGGTAATAGAGGAAGCCGCATAGCGCCAGGATGAAAGCGAGGATGGCGAAATAGCCATATTGCCATTGGAGTTCGGGCATATGCTCGAAATTCATGCCATAGATGCCGGCGACCGCCGTAGGCACGGCGAGAATGGCGGCCCAGGCAGCGAGCTTGCGAGTCACGGCGCTCTGCTGAGCCTGGCCCATCATCAGGCTTGCTTCGAAGGCGAAGGCCAGCACCTCGCGCAGTGAATCGATGCCTTCCTGGACGCGCTGGATATGGTCGGTCACGTCGCGGAAATGCGAGCGCATCTCGGCATCGATCGGCAGGAGTTCGGCATGTTCGAGCCGCCGGCAGATATCGACCAGCGGCAACACCGCATTGCGCAATTTGAGCAACTCGCGCCTCAGCGCATAGAGCCGCTGCACTTGCCGCGTGCTGATCGACTCATGCAGGACCCGGTCCTCCAGCGCCTCGACTTCCTTGCGCACCGCTTCGACCACCGGCGTGTAATTGTCGACGATGAAATCGAGGATCTTGTAGAGGATGTAATCCTCACCATGGGAAAGCAACTTCTGGCAGGATTCGCAATGCTCGCGCACGGTCGAATAGGAGGCCGACGCGCCGTGCCGCACCGAGACGACATAGCCTTTGCCGACGAAGAGATGCGTCTCGCCGAAGGCGATCTTGCCTGAAACCATTTGCGCGGTGCGGGCGACGATGAAAAGGGCGTCGCCATATTCCTCGATCTTGGGATGCTGATGCGCCTTCTCCGCATCCTCGATGGAGAGCGGATGCAGATTGAGCTGCCGCTTGACCCGGCTCAAAAGCTCACGGCTGGGCTCGAACAGGCCGATCCATACGACATGGCCGGCTTTCTTGTGCCACTTCCCGGCTTCATCCACCGGGATGTCGGCAATGCGCTTGCCCTGGGCATAGACGCTTGACGCTACGACGCCGGGCTCGGGCTTGGGCGGCTTGGTTGGCACTCGGTCGGGCATGCGGGAAGCTCTAGCGAACCTGGTGGCTCTGCGCAATCAGGAGCGCGCCGGCGCAACCGACGGCCTGAGGCGGAACCAGCGCAGGCCTATGCACAATCTATGAAGATAGAAAGCGGCAATGCCGCTGGCGAGCCCGATGATGGTGGCAGCGAACCCCGTTCGTCAGGGCATCAAGGCCGAAGGCCTCGGGGATGAGACGATGCACGAGATAGATATGGAAGCTCGCGGCCGATACGGTCAATGCCGGCCAGATGAGGAGCCGCGGGAAGCGGACATGCGGCCAGAACAGCAGCACGATGAGGCCGGCCGTGGTCAGGCCGTATCTGACCCAGGACCCGATCCAGTTCCCGCCATGCACCGCGACGATGACGGTGACGATGATGGCGGCGGCGGTGAGCAGCTGTTTCTGTTTCCGTGTTTCGGCAAAACAAACGCACCAGCCGAGCGGCACGAGGAACATGAGCCAGGTCGGATTGAAGCCGATGCGCTGTTCGAGGCCGAAGATGATCGGTGTCGCGATGCGCAGCACCACGGCGATAGCGAGGGCTCCCATCCCGGCTTCGAATGGTCGTCGCGCGACGAAACTCCTGATCCGGCCGATCGAAAAGAGGAGGGCGACCAGGAACATGACCTGTGCATAGGCTTCGACGAACCAATAGAGGAAGGGCAACAGCGTCCGTTCGTCGGGATGACCGAAGCCGAGATTGCCGCCGAGGAAAAGCGACGCCCAGGGCACTTGCGTCCAGGCCAAGGCGAAGCCGAGAAGGATGAGATAATAGGGAAAGAGCTTGGCGAGAACGGATCTCAGGAATCCGCCGATATCGCCCTCAAACAGGCTTGTCGAATGAAACCGGCCGAGCCCATGGCCTGCCAGCATGAAGAGCATGGTGGCGCCGGCCGGCACAGGCCACAAGGTTGCGTGATGGATGACGACCATCAGGATGGCAAGTCCGCGCAGCAGGATCGATGTTTCGATGTAGGCCGAGCCTGCGGCAGGCGCGGCCTCGCTGAGCTGTGCGATGGTGTTCCGGTCCCAGTCGGACGGCAGGCGGCCCAGGCGCTTCTCGAGGTCGAGCGCCAATTGCACATAGGTCAGCGAATCTCCGCCGAGCGAGCGGAAGGTGTCGGCAGCCGAGACGGGTTTTGGATGAAAGCTCTCACGGAAGAGATCGAGCACCGACCGTCCGGGGACCGTCGCCTTCCGTTGCCGTGCTTCGGCCTTGAGGCTCGTATAATCGATCTTGCCGGAATCGAGCCGTGGCAGCGTGGCGACCCGCTTCGCCGCGAAATAGCGTATCGGCAGACCCGTGGATCCGCTCGCGAGATCGACGATCTCCTCATCCGCAGCAGGTGAAGCATGGAACAGTGTGACGCGCGCATCGTCGCCGATCACTGCTGCATCGATGCCATGAGCTCGGCAGGCCTCTTCCAGTGCTGAATGATCGATGCGGATGCCGGCGATCTTGGAGAACCGCTTCAATCTTCCCATGACTCGGAAAAGGCCGGCTTCCGTGCGCAAGGCGAGATCGCCGGTCTTGAGGAACGGCACTTCGCCGCCGCGTCTCAGGTCGTCCGCCGTCGTGGCATAGCCCATCATGACATTGGGGCCGGCATAAACGAGTTCGCCGACTTCATTGGCTTTGTCGATGCGTTCGCCCTTCTCGTCGACGAGATGAAGATTGCCACCCGGGATGGCGATCCCGATGCAATCGGGATGATCGAGCGCCCGGGCCGGCGGCAAATAGGCCATGCGGGCGGTCGCCTCGGTCTGGCCGTACATGGCGAAGAATTCGCCGCCTCTGGCCTTCATATGCTCCGCATATTTCCCGACGAGATCGGGCGAAAGCCGCCCGCCGGCGCAGGTCATGAAGCGCAAGCCATGCCGGTGCTGACGGAAGCCTATCTGCTCCAGAAGCGTGTAGGAAAAGGGTACGCCCGAGAAATTCGTGCAGCCTGCTTTCACGAGATCTTCGAGCCAGCCGGGGTCGACCACGCTCTTGCAGATGATGCTGACCGCAGCACCCGCCGAGAAGTGGGAGTTGAGGATCGAAAGCCCGAAGGAATAATGCATGGGCAGGCCGAGCGCGGCGATGTCGTTCGCCTCAAGGCCGAGATAGCCGGTGATGGCGCGCGCATTGGCTGCCAGATTCTCGGCGGACAACCTCACCCATTTGGCACGCCCTTCGCTGCCAGAGGTCGCGAGCAGCAGCGACAGATCCGGATGGAGTTCCGTTCTGGCTTGTTCTCTTTTTTCCAGGCGCCAGCGGCCATCGCGTTCCCGCAATATGAATTGCGGATCGAACTGCCGGCAGAACTCTTCCAGCATGGCGGACCGGTCGGGTGGAAGCAGCGCCACCGCATGCCCGCTCATGAGTGCCGAGAGATAGGCGATGATGCTATGCTCAGAGTTGCGCCCCTCGATCGCGATCAGCTTCTTAGATTCGCCGAGACGCTCGGAGAAGCTTTCGGCGCGGCGCGCTATATCGTCGTGGGTGAGCACATGCTCAGGCGAAAAGATCAATGCCGGAGAATGATTGTCGCGACGAATGGATGAGAGCCATTCAAGCTTGCGCCCGGCCTGTGCATGCATGGCTTGTTCGGATCTCTTGGTTGCGCAACGTCGTCGTTACGCCGGCAATAATCCCGATATTCCCGCGATACAAGCTCCGCAGCAGCGATAACGATGAAATTTCAGCACCAATTGAACCAATCTTGTTCAGCTCACGGACGCAGCAATGTCCCGTCGCGAGGAATCGCGCAGCAGCAATACCGGCTCTTCCACATGACGCGAAAGCGGTGCTTCCGGATTCGTGATGCGGCGCATCAGCAATCTGGCCGCATTGGCGCCGACGCTTCTGGGGCCCAGCGAGACGGTCGACAGCGTCGGATAGGACATCTCGGTCTCCGGCATGCCGTCGAAGCCGATGAGCGCCATGTCCTCGCCCGGCATCAGGCCATGGGCGCGCAGTCCGTGCATGACGGATACCGCGATGAAGTCGTTGTAGCACAGCGCCGCCGTGGGGCGCTCAGGCAAGGCCAGAACCTTCTCGACATCGCCGATGCCGCTGGTGCGCGACGGTCGGCTGTCCACCACCAGTTGGTCATCGAAGGGGATGCCCTGCGCCTGCAGCGATCTGAAATAGCCGGCAAGCCGGTCGTCGCGCGAGGGATTGCCGCGCTGGCCGCCGAGAAAGGCGATGCGCCGGTGCCCGCGCTCGAAGAGGGCCTTCGTCGCGAGCTGGGCGGCGCGGAAATTGTCCGGGCCGGAGAAGTCGAACCGGCTATCGGGCCATGGCCTGACGGCGATGCAAAGAGGCGTGCGCAGCGCGTGGAGCCGGTCGAACGTCTCGGCGTGCGAGCCGGTCGCCGGGCAGATGATGAGTCCGGCGACGCCGTGCTCGACGAGCGACATGGCGAGCCTGTGCTGATGATCCGGATCCTCGCCCGATTGCACGAGATAGACGAAGAAGTTCTCGGCATGCATCGTTTCTTCGATCGCCGCCGTGAGCTCGGTGAAGAAAGGATTGGTCAGGTCGTTGATGATGAGCCCGATCGCCTGTGACGACTGGGTCCTGAGATTGGCGGCATTGCGATTATAGGTGTAGCCGAGCTCGCCGATCGCGGCGTTGACCTTGTTCCTGGTATCTTCCGATATTCTGCTGTTGCCGCGCAGAACGAGCGAGACGGTCGATCGGGACACCCCGGCATGGGCGGCGATTTCATTGATGGTGATGCGTTTCTGCTTCATCAGCTGCCGATGAAATCGGGTTTGCGCTTTTGGCGCAGCGCCGCGATGCCTTCCTCTCGATCACGAGTGGCCTGCGCGACCATGCCGCCCAGCATCTCAAGTGTTGCCGATAGGCCCTCGCCGGTCGAGCCGTCAATCAGCTTCTTGGCGACCTGCACTGAAATCGGTGCAAGGCGAGCAATATCGAGCGCCATGGCCTCGGCACTTTCGAGGGCTCGCCCCGGGGGGCATAGAGCGTTGACCAGGCCCCAGGCTTCCGCTCGCGGTGCGGGGATCCGCGTGGCGGTCAGGATCATCTGCTTGGCGCGAGATCTGCCGATGAGATCGGCCAGGCGTTGTGTGCCGCCCCAGCCGGGCACAGTGCCGAGCGAGACTTCCGGCAGCGCCAGCACGGCATCCTCGTCGGCAACACGCATATCGGCGGCGAGCGCCAGCTCGAGGCCGCCGCCGAACGCCATGCCCTGGATTGCGGCAATGACCGGCAGCCGGCAATGCGCGATCGCATCGAAGGCCCTGTGCCCTCTGTCGATCCAGCTGGTCCTGAAGGCTTCGGGGCTGAGCGACGACCAGATATTGATGTCGGCGCCGACCGAGAAGGCCTTGCCCTCGCTGTGAAGGACGATGGCTCTGAGCACTGTATCGGCTTCCGCTTTGCGGATGCTCTCTTCGATGGTCGCCAGCATATCGGGGGTCAGGGCATTGAGCTTCTGCGGCCGGTCCAGCCTGATGAAAGCGAGGGCTCGATCAGTGGAATAGGCAATGTCGGCCATTCACTTCTCCATTAGAACGATCTACCTATATTGCCGCAAAGTCGTTGAGATTCAATCATTATTCCAACCTGATTGACAGACAAAACAAGGGGATGATAGTTAGTAGATCGTTCTACTAAAAATATGATCCAAATGGGAGGACTATATGAAAAAGCTGCTTTTGGCTGCTGTGCTCACCACGGCTCTCGCCGGCCTTGCTGTAACGGCCGAAGCGAAAGACCTTCTCTATGGCGCGATCCTGAAGACCCCGGCCAATCCGCACTGGAACGCCATGACCCAAGGGATCGAGGAGGCCGCGAAGAAAGTGGGCGTCCAAGCAGTCGTGTCTACCGTGACCGATGAGAGCGCCGCCGAGCAGCAATTGAACAATTGCGAATCCATGCTTCTGCGCAAGCCCGACGCGCTGATTGTCGGCGCCATCAATTCGAACATTCTGCTGCCTTGCCTGAAAAGCGCATCCGATGCCGGCATCGCGATCGTCGATCTCGACTACAATCTCGACCGCTCGATCGCGGAAGGCGCGGGTGTGAAAGTAACCTTCACCGCCGGCAATGACGGCGAGAAGACGGGCGCGGTCGGCGCCGACTTCATTGTTGCCGGGCTTGGCGCCGATGCCGCTGGCCCGGTCCTCGTGCTCGAAGGCCTGCCCGGAAATCCGGTCGGTGCTGCGCGTGGCAAGGGGTTCCGCGACCGCATCGCCACCGTCGCTCCCAAGCTCGTGGCGACGACGCAGAATGGCGACTGGGACCGCGGCAAGTCGGCCAACATCACCAATGACACTTTGCAGCGCAATCCCGATCTCAAGGCGGTCTTCGCCGCCAATGACACGATGGCGCTCGGCGCCTCCGAGGCCCTGCTGGCGGCGGGGCGCAATGATGTCATCGTCATCGGCGTCGATGGCACGTCGGATGCCATTCAGTCGATCCGCTCCGGACGTCTGACCGCGACCGTCGGCCAGTTTCCCTATCTCGTCGGCGCGCGCTCGGTCGAGCTCCTGACCGATATGATCAAGAACGGCGCCAAGCTCGAGACTTATCAGGCGACCGGGCAGTCGGTGATCACCAAGAAGGCGCTCGATGAAGGCACCGATGAGATGATCAAATATCTGCGCTAGCATCTTCACCCAACTCGTCATGGCCGCCCTTGAGGCGGCCATCCAGCCCTTCCGTCTCGCGGCTCTGGGACGTCGATACTGGGTGGCCGGGTCGGGGCCCGGCCAGAGTGGGAGAGTTGCACTCGCACTTCAAGGTTACAGTGGAGCTGAAGGACGTTTCATGCCGGCTGCCGATACGAAAACGCTGAGCCTCAAAGACGGAACGGTGAGCTTCCGCAAGGCGCGCGGTGCGCTGCGCATCGAATCGCTGATCGTGCTCGCCATCCTCGTCGTGGCGATGTCCTTCGCATCGCCCTATTTTTTCACCGTCGCCAACATCTTCAATATCGTGCTGGCGACATCGACCATTGGCATCCTGGCTTTGGGCGCCACATTCGTCATCGGCTCCGCCGGCATCGATCTGTCGCTCGGCTCCATTCTCGCTTTCGCCGGCGTCATCGGCGCCCTCGTCGCCGCCAAGCTCGGCCTGCCCTGGTGGCTTGCCGTCCCGGCCTGTCTGCTGGCGGGCGCGCTCGCCGGCTGGATCAACGGGCTCGTCATCACCTTCGGCCGCGTCCCGGCTTTCGTGGCGACGCTCGGCATGATGGGCGTTGCTCGCGGCATCGCTTTGCTGATCACCGATGGCCAGGCGATCTTCGGCCTGCCCAATGCGCTGATCTGGCTGGGCCAGGGCCGTCCCTTCGGAATTCCCGTGCCGGCCATCGTCTTCATCCTCGCGGCCATCATCCTCCATCTGGTGCTGAGCTTTACGCGCTTCGGCCGTCACACGCTGGTCATAGGCGACAATGAGCGCGGCGCCCGCGCCATGGGCGTGCCGGTGCGCGCACTGCGCATCAAGATCTACACGCTGTCCGGTGTGATGGCGGGTCTCGCCGGCCTCATGACCATGGCGCGCGTCAACGCCGGCGATCCGACCGCAGGAATGAATGCGGAGCTTGCGGCGATCACCGCCGCCATCATTGGTGGAACCAATCTGTTCGGCGGCCGGGCGACGATACTGGGCACCGTCATCGGCGCCCTGATCATGGGCGTTCTGCAGAATGGCCTGAACCTGCTCGCCATCCCGGCTTTCTGGCAGCAGATATCGATCGGCATGGTGCTCGTCGTCGCCGTCTGGTTCGACCAGCTCGCCAAGCAGGACAAGGAATGACGGGCATGCTCCAGCTTCGCGACATCAAGAAGCATTTTGGTCCCGTCGAGGTCCTGCGCGGCGTCTCCTTCGATATCGCGGCGGGCGAATGCGTCGCCTTGGTCGGCGACAATGGCGCCGGCAAGAGCACGCTCATGAAGATCATCACCGGTGTTTACCAGGCAAGCGCCGGCGAAGTCATTCTCGGCGATCGCAATATCACCGGCACGGCGCCGGGCGACATCCGTCAGCTCGGCATCGAGATGATCTACCAGAATCTCGAGCTTGCCAGCCAGCAGGACGTCACCGCCAATATCTTCCTCGGCCGCGAGCCCACCCGGACGGTCATGGGGCTCAAGACCGGCATCATCGATTTCAAGTCCGCCCGCAAACAGGCCGAGGAGATGATCCGGCAATTGGGTGCCCGCCTGCCGTCGATCGACATCCAGGTCGGCCATCTCTCCGGCGGTCAGCAGCAATCGGTGGCGATCGCGCGGGCGCTCACTTTCTCGCCCAAGGTCGTGATCATGGACGAGCCGACGGCGGCGCTGGCGGTGCGGGAAATCCAGCATGTGCTCGACCTGATCAAGGAACTGAAGGGACGCGGCATCGCCGTCATCCTCATCAGCCATCGCCTGACGGATGTGTTCGAAGTGGCCGACCGGATCGTGGCTCTGCGCCAGGGCGTGGTGATCGCCGATGAGCCTACCGCCAAGACGACGATGCAGAAGGTCGTCGCCCATATTGTCGGCGCGCAGTGAAAGGGGCAGTTTGAATGAAAGTCGTGGATGACGGGTCGCTTCGGGAGATTGTGGCATCGCTCCCTGATGGCGCGACGCTGGCGATCTCAGGCGCGGGCGGCGGTCTTCTCGAGCCGGACGAGGCGTTTCGTGCCTTTGAAGCGGCCTTCCTCGCCTTAGGCCGTCCGCGCGGCCTGACCCTGATCCACGCTCTCGGCATGGGCGACCGCAAGGAGAAAGGCGTCAACCGTTTCGCCCATGAGGGCATGGTCGCCAAGGTGATCGGCGGCCATTGGATCTGGTCGCCCACGATGCTCAAGCTGGCCGAGGACAACAAGATCGCCGCCTATTGCCTGCCATCGGGCGTGCTCACCCATCTTTTCCGCGAGATCGGCGCCAAGCGTCCGGGCCTCTTCACCCATGTGGGCCTCGGCACCTTCTGCGATCCGCGTCTGGGGGGCGGGCGCTGCAATGAGGCGGCGCGCGATCCGGTGGTCGAGCTGATGCAGATCGACGGCAAGGATGTGCTGCGCTATCTGCCGTTCAAGATCGATGCCGCGGTCATTCGCGGCACGGTGGCGGACGAGCGCGGCAATATCAGTGCGCGCGAGGAGCCCGCCAATCTCGACAGCTATGAGATAGCGCTTGCCGCCAAGGCCTCGGCCGGGATCGTCATCGCCCAGGTGCGCGAGATCGTCGCGCAAGGCGCGATCCGCCCGCGCGAAGTCTCGGTTCCCGGCAATCTCGTGGACTTCGTGCTGCCGAGCCCGGACCAGAGCCAGACCTACCATGGCCCCTATAGCTTGGCACTCGCGGGTCTCGCGGACGGCTCCGAGCATTTCGAAACAAGTGCCGAGAGCCAGCTCACGCGCCGCATCGTGACGGAACGAGCAGCACAGGAGCTCATCAAGGGTGCCACGGTGAATTTCGGCTTCGGCATGTCGGCAGGCGTGGCCGATATCATCGCGCGGAAGGGCGCTCGGGATGATTATTGGTTCACCATCGAGCAGGGCATACATGGCGGTCAATTGCTGACCGGCGATCTCTTCGGCATCGCCGCGCATCCGGCGGTGATCGTGAATTCGAGCCAGCAATTCGACCTCTATTCGGGCGGCCTTTTGGATCAGACCTTTCTCGGGCTCGCGGAAATGGATGGCGCGGGCTCGGTGAATGTGTCCCACTTCGGCGGCCAGATCAGCGGGCCAGGAGGCTTCATCGATATCAGCCAGGGCGCCCGGCGTGTCGTCTTCTGCGGCTCTTTCGACGCCAAGGGTGCCAGGATCTCGGTTGCCCAAGGCAAGCTGCGGATCGATCGTGCTGGCGATGTGAAGAAGCTTGTGAAGCGGGTCGAAGGCGTGACATTCAGCGGGCCCGAGGCCTTGGCGCGCGAGCAGCGCGTGACCTATGTGACAGAGCGGGCCGTGTTCGAATTGACGAAGGACGGAGTGGAATTGATCGAATATGCACCGGGGCTGGATGTCGTCACCGATATCCTGGCGCAAATGGACTTCCGGCCGCTGCTGCGTTCGCCGAAGCTGATGGATCGCTCTCTCTTCAGGGGTGAGGCCGAAAAAGTGGCATGACCAGGACCTATGACTATGTCATTGCCGGCGGCGGCGCGGCGGGCTGCGTGCTCGCGGCCCGGCTCAGCGAAGGCGGTGCCGAGGTCTTGCTTCTGGAAGCAGGCTATGCCGACAGCCATCCTTTGATCCATGTACCGGCGGGCTTCACCAAGCTGTCCGGCCCGCGGGTGAATTGGGGCTACCGCACGGTACCGCAGAAGCATCTCAACAATCGCGACATGTGGTATCCGCAGGGCAAGACGCTGGGCGGCGGCTCCTCGATCAATGCCATGATCTATACGCGTGGCCATCGCAACGATTATGAGGATTGGAAGGCCTCCGGCGCCGAGGGCTGGGGCTATGACGATGTGTTGCCCTATTTCCGCAAGGCCGAGGACAATGTCCGCCTCGCCGATGACTATCATGGCACGGGCGGACCCTTGCGCGTCTCGGATCCGATCAGCCCGCTGCCGATCACCGCAACCTTCATCCGCGCGGCGCAAAGGGCGGGGCTTCCGTTCAGCCATGATTTCAACGGCGCTGAGCAGGAAGGTGTCGGCTACCATCAGACGACCACGCGCGATGGCCGGCGCGGCAGCGCCGCCGTCTCCTATCTGCGTCCGGCGCGCGGCCGCAAGAACCTGACCGTCCTCACCCGCACGCAGGCGCTGCGCCTGATCATCGAGAAGGGCCGTGCGGTCGGCGTCGACTATCACCAGCACAAGCACGGCGTGGCGCAAGCCCAGGCATCGCGCGAGGTGATCGTGACGGCGGGCGCCATCGGCTCACCGAAGCTCTTGATGCTGTCGGGTCTGGGTCCGGCTGCGCATCTCAAGGAGCATGGCCTCGCAGTCGCGGCTGATCTGCCGGGTGTCGGCGAGAACCTGCAGGATCATCTCGACTGCTACACGGTCTACGACCTCAACGGTGCTCATTCCTACTACGGCGCCGACCAGTATCTGAGACAGGCAGGCTGGGCGCTGCAATACCTCCTGTTCCGCAATGGCCCGGTGACGACGAACATCGTCGAAGCGGGTGCCTTCGCCAAGGTCGATCCCGAGTCCCGCCAGCCTGACATCCAGCTTCATTTCCTGCCCGCTTATGTGGTGGACCATGGCATGATGCGGATCAGAGGCTATGGGGTGAGCCTCTATTCCAACCTGCTGCGCCCCCGCAGCACCGGCACTGTGCGCTTGCGCAGCAATAGGCCTGAGGATCATCCGCTGATCGATCCCAACTATCTCTCCGACCCATATGACCGGCGCATGGCGATCGAAGGCCTGAAGCTCGCGCGCCAGGTGATGGCGCAAAAGGATTTCGCGCCCTTCATTTCCAAGGAGCGCATGCCGGGACTTGATGCCAAGTCGGATGCTGATCTCGCCGCTTATGTCCGTGAATGGGCGAAGACCGACTATCATCCGGTGGGCACCTGCAAAATGGGCAGGGATGAGATGGCGGTCGTGAGCCCCGAGCTGAAAGTTCAGGGCATCGAGGGCCTGCGCGTCTGCGACAGCTCGGTCATGCCGAATGAG
>Ga0187894_10003526_pt1 | contig 17460 bp, 13 predicted proteins | sample GBC1701081metaG_FD_136650 | JGI IMG/M metagenome (GOLD analysis project Ga0187894, IMG submission 136650) | White microbial mat communities from a lava cave in the Kipuka Kanohina Cave System on the Island of Hawaii, USA - GBC170108-1 metaG ...
CCGATTGATTCAGAGGCTTAAACCGCCGTTTGAAAGCACGGCGGCGGCGGCAACGCCCTACATCTCCCTCTAAATCCCAAAGCGGATGATAGAGGGAGTCTTGGGCTAATTCAAGATAAAAATTACGTTTCTTAAAATTTTAGATTTGAATACGGGGCGCAGTATAACACAGCGAAGAAGTAAGGGAGAAAGGGGAAAAGCAGACGGGGAGAAAGAGAGAAAAACATTTGTCATTTGTCATCAAAAGAACGGTTTGGCATTTACGTTGAATGAAGAAAAAGAAATCAATGGAAAATGTTTGTCTCCCTTTCTCCCCTACTCCCCATCCCCCCGTCTGTTTCCTTCGGGTCGTTTTACCATTGTCAGGCGATTGCCGCGTTCGCTGTATTCGACCTCGTCCATAATGTTGCGGATAAAGAGCACGCCGCGTCCCGATGTTTTGAAAAGATTGCCCGGGTCGCACGGGTCGGGAATTTCTTTCGGGTTGAAACCTTCGCCTTCATCTTCGATTGTAAATCGTGCTTCTTCGGGTGAAAGGTCTGCTGAAATATAGACGGTTTTTCGTGTGTCGTAGCGGTTGCCGTGTTTGACGGCATTTACAAACGCCTCGTCCAAAGCAATGAACAAGTTGGATTGTTCGGGATTAACGACACCTAGTTTTGTAACGCGCCCGACCAAATAATCTAAAACAGCTGTCATCAAAGAGACATCGCTCGGAAACGCAAATTCGATTTTTTCATGTACTTTTGCACTTAGGTTTACATGGTCAATTATTTGCGATTTGTAGGAAAGAGCTTTTTCGACAATAGCGCGGAGTTCGTTTGAATTGTAAGGTTCGCGTTTGAAATTTGATGCGTCAATCTTAAAAGCTTTTGTTACCTTATCGGCTTCTGCGACAGATGAAGAAATTGTAATGGAAGGTTGCGAACGATAGAGTTGGATGTCGCTGATAAGCTGTTGCCCTTGGGCTGTATCATCGGTTAAGTCAGTTATTATCAAATCAAAAGTTGAAAGGTCCTGACGCGCCGCCGCTCTGTCGTGGCTGTGCATAGAAACGACATCATAACCAAACTCATTAAAGGTCAGCTCAAGTTCTTCTTTCAAATCGTTATCATCATCAACGATGAGTACGCGCTTTTGATTCATTCAAAATCCCACCCTGAATATCAAACTTTTTTAGGAGAGAGCGTCGGAAGTCCACAGTTTGCCTTTACGCAAAAATCACTGCCACCGTTCGGGATAATATCAAGCATAGCGATAAGTCCCAAATCTCGTTTATACTCAATTTGCGCTTTCAACATCTGATATGGCTAAAAAGAGCGACACGCAGATTTCGATTGAATACGCCCTTACGAAAATTGTTTTCACGTTTTTCAGGGCATTGCCTCGTGCAGTTGCTCTCGCTTTTGGCGTTGGTTTGGGGCGTCTGTTCTATTTGATTTTCGGGCGTTTGCGGCGTGTGGGAATGCGGAATTTAGAAATCGCTTTTCCCGAAATGAGCGAACCTAAGCGAAAAGAAATTCTTCTGGGTTGTTTCCAAAACATCGGAAGGCAAATTGCCGAAGTGAGTCGTTTCCCGCTTGCTACGCCCGAAAGTTTACGCGAGATGGTCGAATACACACCGAACGCAAAAAAACAGTATGCAGAATTAAAAGCACAAAAACGCGGCATCATTTTTTTAACGGCGCATCTTGGTTGTTGGGAATTGGGTGTTTTTGCCTTTTCTGCTTTGGAAGAACCTATAAGTTTTCTTGCCAGACGGCTTGATAATCCGCGCATTGAAGATATGGCTTCTGTGCTTCGTGCGCGACTCGGCAATAAACCGATTGATAAAAAAGAAGCGGCTATTCCATCGGTGCGACTCTTACGCGACGGCGGGACATTGGGAATCCTGGCGGATTTGAACGCACTTGAAAACGAAGGTGTTTTTGTTCCTTTCTTTGGCGCACAGGCTTCTACAACAGCAGGTGTCGCCGCTCTGGCAATGCGAACAAACGCCGCGCTTCTTCCGATTTATTGCATTTGGGACAAAGAGAAAAAGCGTCATTCGATTCGTACTCTGCCAACGCTTGAAATCGAACGCCCCACAGGCGACAGACGTAAAGATATTGAACACAATACGGCGCGATTTACATCTTCAATCGAAGAGATGATTCGCGCATATCCGGGGCAGTGGCTCTGGATTCACAAACGATGGAACACACGCCCATCGGGCGAAAAGAGTTTGTATGATAATCTCTAAGCCGAAATAACAGGGATTGGCAAAATAGAATTTAGCCGCAGATTTACGCGAATGAACGCGGATAATCTGATTTTTTTAATCTGCGTCATCTGCGTAAATCTGCGGCTTATATTTTTTGTCTTAAACCGGATATAACCTGATTTAGAAAAAACTTCGGAGAGAACATAAATGATTAACCAGGAACGCATCAAAAATCTTCTTTTAGAACTTGTACAAATTGACAGTCATTCACGCGAAGAACGCGAAGTCGCTTTGCTATTGAAAGAAATCTGCGAAGGGTTGGGTGCAGAAGTTGAGATTGACGATGCAGGCGAAAAAGTAGGCGGCAACACCGGAAACGTGATTGCGCGTTTCAAAGGCAATACAGACGGTGCAACGATAATGATGTCCGCACATATGGATACAGTCGTTCCCGGAAAAGGCGTCAAACCAATCATTGAAGGCGACATCATACGCACGGACGGCACAACTATTTTAGGCGGCGATGATAAATCGGGGTGCGCCGTTATTATCGAAACAATTCGTTGTTTGCAGGAACAGAATATTCCCCACACAAATATCGAAGCTGTTTTTTCTATTTGTGAAGAGGTCGGTTTGTTGGGCGCAAAGAATGTTGATGTGTCGAAACTCAAATCGAGAATCGGAATAGTTTTCGATTCCGATGACCCGGGTTTTTTGTTCACGAAAGGTCCGTCGCAAAACTATATTGACGTTAAAATTCACGGACTCGAATCACACGCAGGTGTCGCACCCGAAGAAGGCATTTCGGCAATCGTCATCGCGTCCGAAGCAATTGCGGGAATGGAACTCGGACGCATTGATGACGAAACCACGGCAAACATCGGTGTCATCAAAGGCGGCGCGGCTACGAATATCATTCCGAACTATGTTGAATTAAGGGGCGAGGTGCGTTCACACAGCGCGGAAAAACTAAAGGCACAATCGGATTATATCGTCGCACGTTTTGAAGAAGCCGCCGCGAAATACGAAGTCACAGTCGAAGGCAAAACAACAAAAGCAAGCGTTGAAGCAAATGTGGAAGAGGCTTACGGCGCGATGGATGTTTCGGATGATTCCGACGTTGTTAAATTGGTCGTAGGCGCGGCGGCGCGGCTCGGGAAAATCGTCAAAACCTTAGCATCGGGCGGCGGTTGCGATGCAAACGTCTTCAATCAAAAAGGAATCGAGTGCGCCAATTTAGGGACGGGAATGCGTGCGATTCACACCGTCAACGAATGGCTGGATGTAAAAGATATGTACGAATCGGCAGAGATAACGCTGGAAATTCTGAGGCTTCATGCAGAAACGGCGCAAGGAAGAAATGCGGATGGCTCATCTGCTTAACAGAGACGCACTCACGAGTCCACACAATCAAGTCCGCCTTGGTGAACTTTCCGCCGAAGGCGCAAATAGGCTAGTCGTTTACGGCTAGTAAAAAACGTAAAACAAAATTTAGAAGGGCGTTTTAACGTCCTTCTAAACTTTTGTCAAAACGGAGGTTTTCACTATGCCTCGCAATGTCTATTCTGAAATTAACTTACATTTTGTCTGGCACACACTAAACAATGTTGATTTGTTGACCAATACGATTGAATCGCAATGTCATCATTACATTCAACATCGTGTGTTACAGGAAAAAGGAATTATCTTTCACGAAATCGGCGGAACAGAAAATCATGTTCATCTTGTAGTTAGTATTCCGCCGACATTGCTCATCAGTAAATGGATTGGCGAATTGAAAGGCGCGAGTTCGCATTACATCAATCATCGAACCGCTAATCGAAAGTTGCTTGAATGGCAAACGGGTTACGGTGTAGTGAGTTTCGGGACAAAAGATTTAGAGTGGGTGAAGCGTTACGTTCACAATCAAAAAGAGCATCATAAACGAGGAACTATTTACGAACGATTGGAACGGATTGATAATGACGATGACGGCTAAAGCCTTAGGATTTGTAAGCGCGTTGAAACGCGCTGGAAATAATTTGACTCTATTGGTTTACTAGCCGTAAAACGACTAGCCTATCTGCCGCCTTTGGCGGAAAGCCGTGTGAACACGGCTAATCTTTATGCAAAGGTTTTTTTCTCAAGATATGAATTATCGCTGTTTTCAGTTTCCTTTTTTCCGGAAAGTAATAATCGCATTACTGATTACAACATTTCCTTTCATTGCAAATGCACAACAACAGAAAAACGAAACTGTTGACAAAGAAAAACTCAATCAAGCCGAAAAACTCGCAGACCGCTTTGTACAACGGTTCGCTGAGACGCTGGATTTTGGTATTTGTTACAAAGAATTCTTCGTAACAGATTTTAGGAAACGGATTGTAAATTCAAATTCGATGTTGTCAACTAAATCAAAAAAACGAAAATTCCCACCCTACTTGGTTGAGCAGTTTTATATTGGTTTAATGAATGAGATGTATTTGGCAAACATCTATGACATGAATGTAAACAAGCCGAAGGATGGTAGAAAACTAGAAGAAAAGTTACCGCTTGAAATCGTTATGGCTACTAAAGCATCGCCTTATTTTGGTCTTCGATTCAAAGAATCTTGTTGCAAGGAAGGTGAAGAAGATTTCAAAAACCTTGCTGATATAAAACGTGCTATTGCAGATGCGAAAAAGATTTCAGCTTTGTACAGAAAATATATGCTACCCAACCCTCTTTCTTCTGATAACTATAAAGAGAACCTCAAGGGAACTACGATTCGCAACACATCAGAAATCAGCAAAGGAAATAGCGAGTTCGGGACACGAAATGATACAGATTTATTTTTTGTTACTCGTGATCTTTTTACGTTTGTCATAATTGAAGAACACGGGAAACTTAAAGTTTTAGCTCTAGCGTTTGATTGACATATGTGTGGCATTGTCGGCTTTATTAATCTTGATTCACGAATCGCGCACGGTCACGGCGCGGATGTAGTTTTGCGCGAGATGTGCGAGAGGCTCACGCATCGTGGTCCTGACGATGAAGGTGTCTTTATAGAAAACAATGCCGCGCTTGGAATGCGGCGGCTGTCGGTTATTGATTTGGTTCATGGCACGCAACCTGTCTTTAACGAAGACTGCACAATCGCAGTCGTTCTCAACGGCGAGATTTATAACTATCGTGAGTTAAGAAAAGATTTGGAAAAGCGCGGGCATCGTTTTCGTTCGCATTCGGACACTGAGGTTCTGCCACATCTCTACGAAGAATACGGTGCCGGGATGGTCACGCATCTCAACGGAATGTTTGCGTTTGCCCTTTGGGATTTACGCAGAAGAAAACTTTTCATGGCACGCGACCGTTTCGGCGAAAAACCTCTTTATTGGAGCGTGTTTGATAATCAACTCATCTTTGCATCCGAACCAAAAGCTGTTCTTGCTCATCCTTCCGTCAAACCGAATCTGAACACTGAAGCATTTCGTTCATTCCTTTCATTTGATTATGTCCCCGCCCCGCTTTCGATTTACGAAGGCATTCAAAAATTGCCGTCGGCGCACACACTCACACTCGAAGACAGCGAAATAAAAATCGAACGCTACTGGCGATTGAGTTATAAGAAAAATAATTTGACGCTTGATGAAGCCGAAGAACGATTGCGCGAGTTAATCGGCGAGTCCGTAAAAATGCGCCTGGTGTCCGATGTGCCAATTGGAGTTTTGCTTTCGGGCGGAGTTGATTCATCAACGGTTGCGGCTTTTGCTTCAAAGAATTCCTCTGAACCAATCAAGACTTTTTCAATCTCTTTTGCAGAACCTTCGTTTGATGAATCTGCTTACGCACGCCGTGTTGCCAAATACCTTGGCTCACAACATCACGAACATCGTTTGAGCGTTGACCTTGCGGCGAACCTTGTGAGCGAAATCGGCGCGTGGTTAGATGAACCTTTGAGTGACCCTTCTATTGTGCCAATGTATTTGCTCTCGCAATTTACCCGCAAGCACGTCACGGTCGCACTTGGCGGCGACGGCGGAGATGAACTATTCGCGGGCTATCCGATGTACCACGCGCACAAACTCGCAAATCTTTACGAGCGCGTGCCGCACGTCTTACAAAAGTTTTTTGTTGAGCCAATCGTGCGACGGCTTCCTGTAAAAACTGAAAATCTTTCATTCGATTTCAAAGCGCGAAGATTTGTTTCGGGAATGAAGTATGACAATGTGGCTCGTCATCACGTCTGGTTTGGTTCGTTCACGCCGAATGAACAAGAGTCCTTGTTGAGTGAGGATATAAAAAGAGAAACAAACGCGGATGTTTATTTCAACGCAAGAAAGCTTTTAAGCGATTGCGATGCCGATAACGTCATTGAGCAGATGCAATTTCTTGATACACAGTTTTATCTTGCGGAAGACATTTTGACGAAAGTTGACCGTGCAAGCATGGCTGTTTCTCTTGAAGTTCGTGCGCCGTTTCTCGATTATCGCGTTGCAGAATTCGCGGCATCTTTGCCTGTTGATTTCAAACTTCGGGGGCGAAAAACAAAGTATATTTTGAAGCAGGCAATCAAACCCATATTGCCTTCGTTTGTTTCAAACCGAAGCAAGAAAGGTTTTGGCGTTCCGATAGCTGATTGGTTAAAAGGAAACTTGCGAACATTGACGCGGGATATGCTTTCGCCCGAAAGGTTAAAGCGAAGCGGGTATTTCAACGCAGATTATGTTCAAAAATTATTGAACGAACACGAAAGCGGAAAGGCAAACCACAGAAAACTTTTGTGGACGCTTTTGATGTTTGAACTCTGGCGCGAAAGTTTTATCGAAACGCCGCGACGAATCGAAACAGTAAATCAACCACAGGTTCGCACTGAGTCAAAAAGAGATTGAAAAATTCATTCTCCGTTTTATGACCTGGTTTCACATTTGATGGAAATTGAAACAGCTTACGAAAAACTTAAAGCTTGGTGTCGCTCCCAAGATTATTCGGGTCACGACCTGTTTGACGGATTAAACAGTAAACTCTTTCAGCTTACGCCTCTTAAACATTCGCGGCTTGCCCGCTTAGCTTGGACTCAATTTTTCAAACGCTCGCCGTTAAATTTCCGGTCAATCGCTCTTGTTCCAAAAGGAAAAAATCCGAAAGGTCTTGCTCTCTTCGCGCTCGCGGCTTTGGCAGAATACGGGCGAACAAAATCAAACGAGGGTGAGATAAGAAAACTTCTCAACGAGCTTTTGAATTTGAAGTTGGAAAATTTTAGCGGGGCGTGTTGGGGATACAATTTCGATTGGCAGGGGCGTGCTTTCTTTGCACCAATGGGAACGCCAACGATTGTGCCAACAGCTTTTGCTGTACGCGCTTTGGTTGAATCGGCAAAGGATTTGAACGATGAAAACTATCTGCGCGAAGCAAGAAGCGTCTGCGATTTCATCATTAACGATTTGAATGTATCAGAAGAAACAAACGACGAAATTTGTTTCAGCTATTCGCCGATTGATAAAACGAGAGTCTTTAACGCAAGCCTTTTAGCCGCAGAAACATTGGCTTCTGTCGGCGCATTGACAGATGAAAATTCATTGAAAGATTTAGCCGTTCGCGGTGCGCGTTATGTTGTGCGAAGACAGAATGAAAACGGCTCTTGGGCTTACGGCGCGGACAATTATCAATCTTGGGCGGATAATTTTCACACGGCATTTGTGCTTTCGAGTTTGAAACGAATCGTGACGGGAATTCCAGAGTGTAGAGATGAATTTATCGAAGCAATAAAACACGGCTACAAATTTTGGATTGAAAATTTTTTTCTATCGAACGGCACACCGAAATACTTTCACGATAAAACTTATCCGATTGATTCGCATTCGTCGGGCGCGGCTTTGGTCGCGTTGGTTGATTTGAAAGAGTTTGACGAAAACGCTTTTTCGCTTGCAGATAAAATAGCGCGTTGGGCAATCGAAGAAATGCAAACCGAACAGGGTTATTTTTACTATCAACTAAAACTGCTTTATCCGATTGATATTCCGTATATGCGCTGGTCGCAAGCGTGGATGATGTACGGGTTGGCAAAAGTTTTGAGTACAAAAGTTTTGAGTCCCGACTTTAGTCGGCTTTTGTTTGAGAAAGAAGCCGACTAAAGTCGGGACTCAAAACCTTTCGCTTATGAACATCTGGATTGATTTGGCAAATTCGCCGCATGTTCCGTTTTTCCGCGCCTTGATTGATGAGTTCAAAGAGCGCGGTCATTCGGTCGAAGTCTCTGCACGTGATTTCGCGCAAACCGTAGAACTCGCGCAAAAAGCAAATCTCAACGCGACAATCATCGGCGGACACGGCGGACGCACGTTGAAAGGAAAAGCGCAGAACATCATCGGGCGTTCGTTTGAATTAAGAAATTGGGCGCGTGATAAAAAGTTTGATTTGGCTGTAAGCCACAATTCATATTCGCAAACTTTGGCGGCACGGCTTCTCGGCGTAAAAGCTGTAACGCTGATGGATTACGAACATCAACCGGCGAATCACGTTGCTTTTCGCCTCGCGAACCGTGTGATTGTCCCGCGTTCGTTTCCCGAAAAATCTTTGAAAAAATTTGGCGCAAACAAAAAGAAAGTTTGCCGTTACGACGGAATCAAAGAAGACGTTTATCTGGCTGATTTTGTGCGCGATGAAAAGTTTATCGAAACCTTAAAAGAATTTGGCATTACGAACGAAAACATTCTGGTTACTGTGCGCCCGCCCGCACGTGATGCTCTCTATCATCGCTTTGAAAACGAATTATTTGACGAATTATTAAAACGTCTTTCACAACGGGAAGATGTAAAAGTCATTCTGTTGCCGCGAACCGAACCCCAACGCGAAATTTATTCTTCGTTTTCAAATTTCATCATCCCGTCTTTCGCTTTGGACGGTTCAAATCTAATCGCACATTCGGATTTAGTCATAAGCGCGGGCGGAACAATGAACCGCGAAGCGGCGGCTCTCGGTGTTCCCGCCGCAACTATCTATGCCGGACGGTGGGCGGCACTTGATGAAGAACTTGTAAGCCAAGGACGATTGAGCCGAATAAACACACGCGAAGATTTAGAATCACTCACGATTGAAAAGAAACAAAATACAACGGCACGCTTTGCTGTGAATGTAAAAAAACAAGTAGCGGATTTTATTTTAGAAGCATATGCTACACAGGCTTAAAATAAAATCATGTAATTTGTTCTAAACTTAATCCTTGCGTGTAACCTTTCGGCTTTATTTGTCACTCGTAGATATGGCAAAAGAAAACACAAATTCTTTTGAGAATAAGGAGCAAAAGTGATGCCCAAAAAATCAAATCAACTCCGACAAACAACGGCGCGTTTGTTAATTCTCGTCTTGTGCCTTTCGCTCTGTTTTATCAGCGATGTTCCCGCAAATATCGAAGTTCAAGGGCAAACGACAGCAACACAGACTGTCACGGAAAAACGCTACAAACCGGAGCTGGTTGTTCAAACAGGTCATGTTTCTTTTGTTAATTCAGTTGCATTTTCACCTGATGGGAAAACTCTCGCTTCAGGCAGCGAAGACAATACAATCAAATTATGGAACGTCGAATCGGGAAAGCAGATAAAATCTCTTGAAGGTCATGCCTCTGCGGTTAATTCAGTTGTGTTTTCACCTGATGGGAAAACTCTCGCTTCGGGCAGTGGGGACACAACTATCAAGTTGTGGAATGCGGAAACCGGGCAACAAATAAAATCTATTGAAGTTCTCAACTTTACTGTTAAGTCAGTTGCGTTTTCGCCTGATGGGAAAACGCTCGCTTTATGCAGCGATGGCAATACATTTATCAGGCTGTGGAATGTGGAAAACGGACAACAGACCAACACTCTCAAAGGTCACACGGGTTCGGTTGAGTCAGTCGTGTTTTCACCTGATGGGAAAACTTTGGCTTCGGGAAGCTATGACCATACAGTCAAACTATGGAACGTAGAGAGCGGGCAAATGATTAAATCTTTTGAAGGTCACACCGAAAGAATTTTGTCAGTCGCATTTTCGCCCGATGGTAAAACTCTGGCTTCAGGAAGTTGGGACACAAAAATTAAATTGTGGAATATCGAATCAGGTCAGGAGATTGAATCTCTCAAGGGTAATGCCAATCAGGTTTATTCAGTCAGGTTTTCGCCGGACGGGAAAATTCTCGCTTCCGGTGACTATGGGATAATCAAATTATGGAATGTGGAATCGGGACAACTGATTAAATCTATAGAAGCTCATACCGATTGGGTTAAGTCAGTTGCATTTTCACCGGACGGAAAAACCCTGGTTTCGGGAGGCGATGACAGAACAATCAAATTATGGAACGTCGAATCGGGACAACTGATTAAACCTCTTGAAGGTCATGCCTCTGCGGTTAATTCAGTTGCATTTTCCTCTGACGGGAAAACTCTGGCTTTGGGAAGCGGGGACCACACAGTCAAACTATGGAATCTCGAATTGGGTCTGCAGATCAAAACTTTCAAAGGTCATACAAATTCGGTTAATTCAGTTGCATTTTCACCCGACGGGAAAACTTTGGCTTCGGCAAGCCATGACCACACAGTCAAACTATGGGATGTAGAGAGCGGGCAAATGATTAAATCTTTCGAAGGCTATGGTTTTCTCTATGAGTCGGTCGCCTTTTCGCCTGATGGTAAAACCCTCGCTTCGGGAAACGGTAGTAGAACAATCGAATTATGGAATATCGAATCAGGTAAACTGATTAAATCTCTTCAAGATTACGCTTGGATTGATGCAGTTGCGTTTTCGCCTGATGGGAAACTTCTGGCTTCGGGAAATGGTGACAATAGAGTCAAATTATGGAACATCGAATCGGGGCAACTGATTAAATCTCTCGGGGGGCAACCCGTTTGGATTAATTCAATCCAAGTTTTTCCATATATTAGTTCAGTCGCATTTTCGCCGGACGGTAAAACTCTGGCTTCGGCTTCGGGAAGTTGGAGCAGCAAGACAACCAAATTATGGAATGTCGAATCGGGTCAGGAGATTGCGTCTTTCGAAAATCACACCTCTTCGGTCAATTCCGTTGCATTTTCACCGGATGGAAAAACGCTCGCTTCGGGAAGTTGGGACAGAACAATCAAATTATGGAACGTCGAAACAAGGCAGGAGATAAAATCCCTCGAAAGTCACACATCTTCGGTTAATTCAATCGCGTTTTCGCCGGACGGGAAATTTTTTGTGAGCGGAAGCATGGATGGAACGATGAAACTTTGGCGCACGGACAGCAATCAGCCTTTGGCGACGCTGACATCTGTGGGTAAAGACGATTGGGTTGTTACGATTCCAACCGGACATTTTGACGCTTCGCCGGGCGCGTTGAAGTTGATCCACTATGTTATTTACGACCCGCAAAAAGGTCATGAATTTATTCAGATAGACCAATTGAAAAGCAAGGCTTTTGCGCCCGGTTTGCTCAATGATGTTTTTAAGGGCAAGAACAATTTTGGCAGCAGGCAATTTACGGTTACGCTTTATCCTTTTGCTCAGGTTGAACAATCAAAGCAAAAATCCAACGCCCTTAATTTGAAACTCACAAATCGGGGCGGAGGCATCGGGCGCGTCGAAGTCAAAATCAACGGTAGCGAAGTTGTAAATGACGTAACAGGTGGGAATTACAAGAAGACCACACAAGCTGCTGTAAATCTGCTCGTTGAGATTCCGGCGGAAAAACTCCGTGCGGGCAGGAATAAACTCGAAATCTTCACTTATAACGGCGAGGGCGATGTGCGTAGCCGCGCCAATGAATTTACGCTTGAGAAAAACGGTGACTCTCTTGTATTAAAAGGTAATGAAGTTATTAGTGCCGCTGACGATAACGAGAAAAAGTTTACGGGAAAGTTTTACGCAATCATCGCGGGGGTTTCCGATTATGCGGGCGAGTCGCTTGATTTGCGTTATGCTGCGAAAGACGCCGAAGACATGGCACAGGCTCTTTCACTGGGGGCGAGAAAACTTTTTTGCGGTGACGAAATAAAAGCGAAAAAGACTTGTGACGGTGTAAATGTGCGTCTTCTCAGCACAGAGAAAAACATCGAATCGCAATTTGTTCCTGCCGCTGACATCAAACAAAATTTCAAACGAAGCGAACCGACAAAAGCGAATATTAAAGCGGCATTTATGGAAGTAGCCAAAGTCGCAAAGCCCGAAGATATTGTCGTGATTTATCTGTCGGGACACGGCACAGCGATAACGCATCCTGAGGCTACGGAAAAGAGCGCGTTTCCCGATATTTATTTGTACGGGACTTCGGATGCTTCGACCTTGGATAAACTCTCAATGTCAAATAAAGATATGCGCGAGGCAGTGACCGTAAGCAGTCTGGAAATGGCGGATTGGGTCAACGAATTCAAAGACGGAATAGCCGCGAAAAAGAAGGCGATAATTTTGGACACTTGCGCGGCGGGTGCGGCGCAAGAAAATTTAATGGCTCAACGCGACGCCGACGCAGAACAGATTCGCGCCCTTGACCGATTGGGCGAACGCACTGGCTTTTACGTTCTGATGGGAAGCGCGTCCGACGCCGTAAGTTATGAAGCGTCCGCATACAGACAAGGGCTTTTGACTTACGCTCTGCTCGAAGCGATGAGCGGGGCTAAACTGCGCGACGATAAATTTGTTGACGTAGCCGAATGGTTTATCTATGCCGAAGACCGTGTTGACGATTTATCAAAAGGCATCGGCGGCATTCAAAAACCTCGTTTTATTCCTTCAAACGACGCAAAGACTTTTGACGTGGGAATGTTAGAGACAGAAGACAAAAAAAACATTCCGCTCGCTTCGCCTGTGCCAATAATTCTGCAACCCGAATTTTCCGAAAAAGATGCTTACTCGGATGAACGTCTGCGCCTGCGCGATAAATTAGAAACGAAATTCCGCGAATTGAGTACCGCTACAAAGCGCGGCGAATCTTCAGCAATCAATTATCTGGACGCAAAGAAAGCACCGAAAGGCTTGATTCCGCGCGGCGATTACACAATTGCAAACGGCATCGTGACAGTTAAATTTGTTTTGGTGCGTGATGAAAAAACGGTTGGACAACCCTTTACTATAGAAGGTGCAGAAAATGAAATTGTAGAAAAACTTGTGCAGGCAATCATAAAACAAGCGGTATTAGCGAAAACTTAACGCCGGGAGCGCGGACATCTTGTCTGCCAAGCTTGCGAAAGCAAGCTAAAAACTTCGCTTAAATTCGATGTTGAAATTAAGCGAATCTTTTTACTCGCCTTCGGCTCGTTGGCAGACAAGATGTCCGCGCTCCCGGCGAAAAGGTTCAGCTTAAATCGCCAAGCGCATGTTGAAGTAAAGTTACAACTGTTATTGCCGCTGTTTCTGCTCTTAAAATTCTTCCGCCCAATGTGACAATCTGCCAATCGGCGTTTCGCGCCTCTTCGATTTCTGCGTCTTCCCAGCCGCCTTCCGCCCCAACGAATGCAGTTGCAATCAAAACATTTTTCAAGGACGAAGAAAGGTTTTCTCCATCGCGTTCGGAAAAGAAAAGACGGGCTTCTTCTTCGTGAGCCAAATTTTCAATCACGAATGAAAACTTTTGCGGCGGTTCTACGATTGGAACAAAGGCGCGTCCCGATTGTTTTGCGGCTTCTAATGCGAGGCGTCGCCATCGCGTTATTTTTTTTACGGCGTCATCTGCCGTTTTGATTTTTATGTCTGCACGTTTTGTGATGACAGGAATTATTTTTGTGACGCCTAATTCAGTTGCTTTCTGCACGACCAAATCAAACTTCTCGCCTTTCAAAAGTCCCACGCATAAAGTCAGAGACAAAGGCGATTCCGGTCGTGCGGGTTCTACTTTATGAATGAGTTTCAAAATCGTTTCTGTGTTTTTGTTTCCGATGGTTTCTACCTCGCACTCAAACTCTTGCCCCTCGCCATCAAAGACAAAAACTTCATCGCCCGTATTTAATCTCAATACATCGCGCAAATGTTTTGATTCGTCCGAAGATAAAGAGATTCTGCGTTCGTTAAAATTTTCAGGTGATGCGTAAAAACGTCTGTGTGTCATAACAATTTTGGGTTTTATGCTCAACAAGGCAACAAAATTGGCTTTTGCAGAAACACGCACGCAGTAAGTGTGCCCCAACTTACGCCCTTACTGCGGGCAGGCTTGCGGCATTTTAGTTCTTGGATTATTTATATCGTTATTGCTATCCATTCGCCGTCATGTTCGATTTGAAATTGATTGATGCCGAGTTCGTATAAGCGCGATGTTACCCAATCTTCCTGGATGGCTAGAATCCCCGATAGCACAAGCCTTCCGCACGTTGCGCCGATTAACAGATGCAGAATCGGTACAATCACATCTGCCGTTAAATTCGCACAGATAAAATCTGCCGACGACGTGGTTTCATCAATCGAACCAACACTGAAATTTATCTGCGGAGTATTATTCAGCACAGCATTTTCACGTGCGATTTCGATGGCTTCCGCGTCTGTGTCACAGGCGTCAATGCGCGATGAAGGAAAAATTTTAGCGGTGGCTATTGCTAAAATTCCTGTGCCTGTTCCGACATCCAAAAACGAACCGCCTTTGAAATGTTTTTCGATTTCGGCAAGACAGAGTTTTGTTGTTTCGTGTGTTCCCGTTCCAAAAGCCATGCCGGGTTCAATGCGAATGACGATTTTGTTTTCGTCGTCAATCTCGCTCCAAGGCGGTGCAATGACGAAATTTTCACCGACAGCAACGGGTTTCCAATTTGCTTTCCATTCGCCAAGCCAGTCTTTGTTTTCGACTTCGCGCAAAGTCATATCACGCGCAGACGATGAAGGCAGATTGTAAATCGTGAGGGCATCTAATAATTCATCACGAATCTTTTCGCGCTCCGGCGCAACATCAAAATAAGCTGTGACGGTTAATAAACCGTTCTCTTCTTTTCCCTCTTCGACGCCGCTTGCTCCCGCTTCCATCAGGGCATATTCGACAGCCTCGCACGATGGCGACTCAATCAAAACGTCCAACGCATACCAACTTTTATTGTTCATAGATTCAACCTTTTATACATTGCGAAAATGTTTTTTGAAAACTAAAGTGTGTCGAAAATCACAGGAGTCAACAGCATGAGAAAAAATACGAAAGTGTGTTTTCAAACCTTCTTGTTTTTGTCGTTGGTTTTATTCTTAACGAGTTTTTCCGCGTTTTCCCAAACAAAACCGATTAAGGATTTGAAACAGACGTTGATTCTGATTTCGATTGACGGTTGCCGTTACGATTATCTGGAAAGATATGCTCCGCCGAACCTGAATTATCTGGCGCGTAACGGCGTGCGTGCAAAGTGGTTGATTCCCGCTTTTCCTTCTAAAACCTTTCCTAATCATTATTCGGTTGCAACGGGTCTTTATCCGCAAAATCACGGGATAGTGGAAAACAATATTTACGACAAAAATTTCAACGCGATTTTCACTTTGAGCAACCGCGAAGAGGTTCAAAACGGACGTTGGTGGCTTGGCGAACCTATCTGGGTTACGGCTGAAAAGCAAAAGCAAACCGCAGGAACATTTTTCTTTCCCGGAACAGAAGCAGAAATTAAAGGTGTGCGTCCGACTTTCTGGAAAACTTACGACGGAAAAATTCCAAATGAAGCGCGAGTTGATACCGTGTTGTCTTGGCTTGATTTGCCTGTCGAAAAACGACCTACCATGTTGACCCTCTATTTCAGCGATGTTGACGATATAGGACACGCCGCCGGTCCGATTTCTATGGAAACCAAGAACACTGTTCTAAAAGTTGACGGCGTAATCGGACGTTTAATCGAAGGGTTAAAGGCGCGGGAAATTTTCAATCAGGCAAATATAATAATCGTCTCTGACCACGGCATGGCTCCGATAAATTACAACAACGCCGTTATATTGGACGAGATGTTCGACACGAATTTAGCCGACAAGATTTTGTGGACGGGTGAGATTGTCAGCATCTTTCCGCGAGAAGGAAAAGAAGACGAAATTTATTCCGCGCTGAAATCAAAACTTAATCCCGCACAAGCAAACGTCTATCGCAAAGCCGAACTCCCGAAACGCTTTCATTACAGCAACAGCCCGCGCATTGCTCCATTGATTGTTCTTCCGAACGAAGGCTGGATAACGACAAACCGCAAAAGATTTGAAGATATGAAAGTGCGCGGCGACATGAGCCGTTTGAGAGGCAATCACGGTTATGACAACGCTCTGAAATCTATGCGTGCGATTTTTATTGCCCACGGCAAAGCTTTCAAAAAACACAAAATCGTAGAACCGTTTGAAATCGTCAATATCTATAACATCATGACAAGCGTCTTGAAGTTGAAACCTGCAAGGAATGACGGGAATGTTATGGTGGCAAAAAAAGTTTTGAAGTAGGAAATTAACTGATGAGAGGCGAAATGATTTGTGAAGGGTCAACAAATCTGTTCAGAAATCTGTTCCCGACACAAACTCTTCCCAATCGAGTCTTGAAATGTGCTGATATTCGCGCCAATGCGTGAACCTGTCGCCGACAGCTTTGATAATCACCAAACCATGATAGAGATGTGTTCCTGCATAAGTGTATTCAGCCGCGCCAACCTGCTTGTCTTCGTCAAAAACAATATTGTGCCAAGTCACGCTTTGTGAATACCCGTCGTCGTTTTTGAAGAACTCCAAAAGGTCTTGCTTCTTATTAAAACTATAACGCGTAGGGTCTGCATATCTGACCGATTCAGCGAAATGGTTCGCGGCTCTTTCGTAATCTTTGTTTATCCAAGCGTCCGCCAGGTCGTTTAGTTTTTTCTCAAATTCCGATTTGTTCATGACGTTACACAAAAACTTAAATCAACGATGCAAAACAAGCAAAGAAGTCAGAAAAAATTATTCTTGACTTTTTTCAAATTACTATGCAAACGGGTGGTGACGTGGCGTCTTGTCGGCGTTAGTATTTATACAGAGTTAATTGAAAAACAGCAGAGTTGCACAAGCCAATCGCCCGAAGTCGAAGTAACTAAAATTTTGGGACACGCTAACAAAGCCATTCATAATATCTGCTTAATAACCCCGTTTTACCAACAGTTCAGCAACTTTGCTTTAAGAATCAAGCGGGCGACGAAGAACAAAATTCATCGTCGCCCGCTTTTTCTTTTGCTTTTTAGCTGTCGTTATAAAAATCCGTGCCGACAAAGCTTACTACCTAATTCTACTTTGTCAGAATAAAATAACTGACGAATTGTGGTTTTTAGCCCGTGAATACGGGCGATAGCACCCCGCTTCGCGGGTTAAATCAAATAAGTTCAGTAATATCAGAAATTACG
>Ga0187894_10003527_pt1 | contig 17453 bp, 13 predicted proteins | sample GBC1701081metaG_FD_136650 | JGI IMG/M metagenome (GOLD analysis project Ga0187894, IMG submission 136650) | White microbial mat communities from a lava cave in the Kipuka Kanohina Cave System on the Island of Hawaii, USA - GBC170108-1 metaG ...
GAAGCGAAGGCCGCATTGGCGGCAACTTGAAGAGATGAAAACCAACCACGAAGCAACGAAGATCACGAAGCTTTTTTCTGTTCTTTCTTCGTCTTCTTCGTTTTCGTTTCTTCGTGGTTGATGTTCGGAGGAGAGATGAAAACCAACCACGAAGCAACGAAGATCACGAAGCTTTTTTCTGTTCTTTCTTCGTCTTCTTCGTTTCTTCGTGGTTGATGTTCGGAGGAGGAAGATGGACGAAGCTTTCGAAAAAAGCGGGGCGCTCTGGCACGCCGAAGAGGTTGCGCGCGGCGAACGGTTCGAGTTCGGCAAGAACTGGAGCCGCTTTTTGGAAGGCGTTCGGGATGAGCACGTGGCCACAGCCGAATCGTCGCTCAAACGGATGCTGGAGATTGATTCGCTCACGGGCCTGAGTTTTTTGGACATCGGGTCGGGCAGCGGCCTGTTCAGCCTGTCGGCCCGGCGATTGGGCGCGCGCGTGCATTCGTTCGATTACGACCCGCAATCGGTCGCCTGCACCGCGGAGTTGCGACGGCGATATTTTACCGGCGACGCCCGGTGGATAGTCGAAGAAGGATCGGCGCTGGACGCCGATTATCTGGCCGGACTCGGCAAGTTCGACATCGTCTACTCGTGGGGAGTGTTGCATCACACCGGAGGGATGTGGCAGGCGTTGGAGAACGCGCAATTGCCCGTCGCGCCGGGCGGCAAGCTTTTCATCGCCATTTACAACGACACTGGCAGCCAGAGCCGCCGTTGGGCGCGGATCAAACATGCTTACAACAATCTGCCCGGATTCCTGCGAACGCCTTTCGCGCTGCTGACCATCATGCCGAGCGAAACGAAAGTTCTTTTGCGCGCCACGCTCAGCGGACGACCCGGCGAGTACCTTCGCTCGTGGACCAGGTCTGACAGCTTTCGAGGCATGAACCGTTGGCGTGACATCGTGGATTGGGTCGGCGGCTACCCGTACGAGTTCGCAAAGCCCGAACAGATTTTCGACTTTTACCGCGAGCGAGGCTTCACGCTGACCAAATTGAAATGCGGCGACGTAGGGCTGGGCTGCAACGAGTTTGTTTTTGTGAAGGGACTATGAACGCAGTGACAACACAAAGAACCTGCCAGGGAAATCAGAGGATGTCGTTGGCGAGGTTCATCCGCGTCGGAAAAAACCTGGCGCGCATCGGCATTCGGAAGGCCAACCCCTGGCTCGTGCAGATCTCGCTTCAGGATCGTCTCGGCAATCCGGCTGGCGCCAAATCATCACGCAGCCACCTGGACGCGACTATCAAATGGCTCTGCCGCGCGCAGGACCGCGGCGGCGGATATGGGGTCTCGGCCGGTTACTCATTCCTCGACGGCTGGTACCCGCCTTACCCCGAAACGACCGGGTATCTCATCCCGACCTTCTATGATTACGCCTGCCTTACCGGACGAGAGGAACTCCGCGACCGCGCCCGCCAGATGGCCGATTGGGAAGTTGAGATTCAACTGCCTGACGGCGCCGTGCAGGGCGGTCATTACTTGGGCCCGAACAGTGACCGGCGACCGGTAGTCTTCAATACCGGCCAGGTGATTCTTGGCTGGCTCCGCGCTTACACCGAAACGGCGGACGAAAAATATCTGGATGCGGCCAGACGCGCCGGCGATTGGTTGCTCTCAGCGCAGTCGCCGGACGGGGCCTGGCGGCTCGACGGACCCTCGGTTCAGACGAAGGTCCATGCATACGACGCGCGAACCGCCTGGAGTCTGCTCGAAATTGACGCGCTGGCGCCCGACTGGCGGTACGTCGAAGCCGCTGATCGCAACCTCGAATGGACGCTGGCGCAACAGCAGGAGAACGGCTGGTTCAGGAACAACAACTTCAATCACGACCGACAACCGCCGACTCATTCCATCTCTTATGTCATGGAGGGGCTGATTGAATCGGAGCGATTGACCGGCGATACCCGCTATCTGAACGCCGCGATCAAAACCGCGAGGAAGCTGCTGAGCATCCTGGAAACGCAGGGCTTCATGCCAGGAGAGTTCGATGGCGATTGGAATCCTGTTGGCAAATACAGTTGTCTGACTGGAAACGCGCAGATCGCGGGCGTATGGCTCCAATTGTCCCAAAAGACCGGCGATGAAGATTTCTTTTACAAGGCAATCGAGATGAACAACCAAGTGAAAGCCACACAGAAACTGCGGTCGCTGCATCCGGGGGTGCGTGGCGGAGTCAAAGGCTCGTTCCCGCTCCACGGAAGGTATCAACCGTACTGTTACCCGAACTGGGCGGCGAAATTCCTGGCCGATTCCCTAATGCTCGAGGAATGCCTGCTGAACAACCTGAGGAGCGCGGAAGAGGGTTTTGAGTACCGCCTTTTGGCCGAATCGGCAATGTTGCAAGCAAATACATGATGAACACAACAGCAAACGCAAGGATCAATCCTCACGCTCAGGCCGCCCGCGCGATCCGGCGCCGGACAGGTTTGGATCAAGCGGAGCGCGACGGACTGTCAGATTCCTTACGAGGGCGTGACGTGCTCTGTTTCAGTCACGACTGGAGCGGCGATCCTCTTTCAAAAAACCATCTGATGCGCGCGCTGGCCCGCGACAATCGCATCTTGTGGGTCAACTCAATCGGTTACCGCGCTCCGACCGCATCCGCGGCCGATATTTCGCGGGCGCTCAAAAAGCTGGCGGCGGCGCTCGATCCGATCCGGGAGGTCGAACGGAATATCTTCGTGCTCAACCCGCTGGCGATCCCGGCCTACGGGCGGGCGGGCGCGCGTGAATTCAACCGCCACTTCCTTCGCTGGCAGATCAAACGCGCAATGCGGCGGCTGGGGTTTTCGCGGGCCGTCAACTTTATCTTCAATCCGCCCGCCGCGCTGATCGCCGGCGCGCTCGACGAAGACAAGCTGATCTATTACTGCGTTGACGAATACAAAGCTTTTACCGGGGTCGCCGCGGACTCACTCGCGGAGATGGAAGAGAGTCTCTGCCGGAGGGCCGATATGGTGATCGTCAGCGCGGATGAGCTTTACAAGTCGAAGGCCCGGTTCAACACCAACACTCATCTGATCAGGCACGGAGTGGATTTCGAACATTTCCGCCGCGCGCTCGATTCGTCGACCGAAGTCTCCGCGGAGATCACCCGTCTGTCGCGCCCCGTGATCGGATTTCACGGCCTGATCGCCGATTGGGTTGATCTCGAACTGGTCGCGCGCATCGCCCGGACCTTTGCCGAAGGTTCGGTCGCGCTGGTAGGCAAGACGACGACTGACGTCTCGGCGCTGGAGCGATTGCCGAACGTGCATCTTTTGGGGCGAAAGCCTTACGCCGACCTGCCTGCTTTTTGCAAAGGCTTCGACGTGGCGATCAATCCGTTCCGCATAAACGAGCTGACGCTCAACGCCAATCCCCTGAAAGTGCGCGAATACCTGGCCGCCGGGCTTCCGGTCATTTCAACGCCGGTGCCCGAAGTCATTCATATGAAACATTGCCGTATCGCCAACGGGCCCGATGAATTCACGCGTGAAATCAAACGGGCGCTGGATGATCCGGGGCCGAAGGCCGCTCGCAGCGAGCTGATGCGCGCCGAAAGCTGGGAGGCGAAGGTTGATGAGCTGCGCCGCTACTTTGCGCAGTCGATCGAGCGTTGCCAACGTTGATGGAGGCGTTTTATGAATCTGAAGAAAAAACTCGGACTGGTAGCGGCAATGGCCTTGCACTTTGCCAGTTCCTGTTCGATAGAGTCGGGTAATTCATCCAAAAGCGCGAAGCCTGCCATTGCCATGGCGCTGGCGATCGCCAAAGGCGAGCCGGAAATGCCTCGCGTCTACCTGGACACCTCCTACACTCCTCCTTCGGGGCGCGCCATTGCGGTTGACGCTGGCGGCGATTTTCAATCCGCGCTGAATAGGGCGAAACCGGGCGACGTGATCACCTTGCAGGCGGGCGCGACTTTCACCGGAAATTTCACGCTTCCCAAGAAACCGGGCAACGGCGCAAACAACCATTGGATCGTGATCCGCTCGTCGGCAGCCGGCGACAAACTCCCTTCGCCCGGGACGCGCGTCACTCCGGCCCACTCTTCCGCCATGCCGAAGATCATCAGCCCGAACGCCGAACCGGCAATCCGCGCCGCTTCAGGCGCGCATCATTACCGTTTCGTCGGGCTTGAGATCGGCGTCTCGCGCGGGGTGAAGCTCATCTATAACATCGTGGATTTCGGCGCCGAGCAGAACTCACTGTCGCAGGTCCCGCACGATCTGATCATTGATCGTTGCTATATTCACGGCAACCCGTCTGACAACGCTCGTCGCGGCGTCGCGCTCAACAGCGCCTCGACCGCCGTGATTGATTCTCACATCTCCGATTGTCACGAGGTCGGCGCCGACTCGCAGGCCATCTGCGGGTGGAACGGCCCCGGTCCTTTCAAGATCGTCAATAACTATCTCGAAGGCGCGGGAGAGAACGTCATGTTCGGCGGGGCCGATCCGAGCATCCGGAACCTGATTCCGTCCGACATCGAGTTCAAGCGCAACCACCTCGCCAAACCGCTGAAGTGGAAAGTCGGGCACCCTTCTTACGCCGGGATTCACTGGACGGTCAAGAACCTCTTCGAGCTGAAGAACGCGCAGCGCGCGCTGATCGCCTCGAACGTCTTTGAGTACAACTGGGCTGACGGGCAGAGCGGCGCGGCCATAGTCTTCACACCCCGCAACCAGAGCGGCGGCTCTCCGTGGTCTGTGGCGCAAGACGTGACCTTCACGGACAACATCGTCCGTCACGCGGGCAGAGGCTTCAACATCGCGGGGCGGGATGACATCGCGGGGACGAGCGAACCGTCGCGCCGGATACTGATCAGGAACAATTTGCTGGAAGACATAAACGGCTCGACCTGGGGCGGAGATGGAAAGATGTTCCAGATCGTCGGCGGCGCTGAAGACATCACGATTGATCACAACACCGGCTTCGCCACCGGCAACATCATCACGGCGGAGAGCGGCAAGGAATTAAACAAGGAACTGGTCTTCACTAACAACATCGTGCCACACAACGAATATGGAGTGATCGGCACCGACACGGGAGTCGGGACGGCGACGCTCAACCGGTGGTTTACGTCTTACGTCTTCGAGAAGAATGTGATCGTAGGTGGGCGGGCATCCAACTACCCACCGAGTAACTATTTCATCAATTCATTCAGCGAAGTAGGTTTTACAAATATGGCCAGAGGCGACTATCGCCTCTCATCATCCAGTCCGTATCGAAACGCCGGTACCAGCGGCAAAGATATCGGCTGCAATAATTATTCAGGTGGCGGCACACACTAATGAAAGAAATAACTATTGAAATTGAAGACGGCGTTGACGCTTTGACTAAGTTGCGAGCGGAATGGCAGACGCTGTTTGGCGAATCGGGCGCGGCGCCTTTCCTTTCCTGGGAATGGCTGGCGACCTGGCACAAATGGTTCGGGCGGGAGAAACATCCCTTTTTGCTCTGCGCGCGCGAAGAAGGAACCCTGATCGGGTTGCTACCGCTGTGCGCCGAGAAGAGGCGGCTATCACGCTTTTCGCCCAGGATGAACCGGGTATCGTTTCTGGGTGAAGCGTATGGCGCGCCCGATTATCTTGATATTCTGGCGTTACCCGGACGCAAACGGAAAAGCGCCGATCTGTTTATGAATTACCTTGCGGAGTTGCGTCCATTCGACCTGCTGGAGCTTGAAGGGATGTCCGCCGACTCCTACACACTTCAGGTACTGACCAGGCATTTCGCAAACAGCTCCGGGTTCAGGTACAAGATCGTCCCGCAATTCATCTGTCCGCGGATGTCGCTCGAAGCCGGTTGGGAAGAGTTGCTCGAACGGTCTCAGCGTTCGGAATATTTCAAACGTTGCTTGCGGCGTTTGAACAAGATCGCAAGCTTCGAATTCCGGGTGGTCTCCGATGTCAACGCAATCCCCGCGGCCTTCGGACGGTTCCTGGGGCTTCACACCGGACGATGGATCGGGCGCGGAGGATCGGCCGCGGTCAGGACGCCGGAGCAGAAAGGCTTCATGTTTGACGCCGCCTGCGAACTGGCTCGCTCCGGGATGGCGCGCTTCGAAGAGATCTGGCTTGAGGGCGAATGCCGCGCATCACTCTTCGGCTTCGAATCCGGAGATTGTTACTACTTCTACCTTTCGGGCTTCGATCAGGCATGGTCGAAATACAGCCTTGGTTTCACGACCCTCTGGCTGTCAATTCGCGAAGCTTCGCAGCGTGGATTGAAGATGTATGACTTTCTGCGCGGAGACGAAAATTATAAGTTCGACTGGTCAGATAACTTGCGTATGACTGTTGCGGCTCAGGTCGCGTCGGACAGTCGAGCCGCCAGATGGCATGTAGCCCAGACTCACACGAAAGAGATCGCGCGCGCGCTCCTCCCTGATTGGGTTAAGGCCCGGTTACGCCACGCGCGCGGGCGCTCATCTTCCTCCCCTTTTAACCTGGCTCCCCCCGCGCCCGGAGTAATTAAAGGACGCGGCAGAGAATATAAAGAACCTTTGCTCGTTAAGTAGTGAGGCAAAAGTTTTGATGAGATGGAGGGACGAAATGCATAGCTCGGATACCGTAGAGTGTCGCGCAGAGAGCGCCCAAAGCGAACGGGACCAGCAGCGATCTTACCTGGCGGCGGTAGACCAGCCGGTAGATCAACTGGTAGATCAGATTGACACTGTCCGCCAAGCGCAGGAGATGCGCCGGGTGCTGTTCATTTCCTACGCGTTCCCGCCGAACGTGGAGGTAGGCTCGTATACCTGCGCGCAAATTGCCCGGTACCTGCCGATGTATGGATGGCAACCTGTTGTGTTGACAGTCAAGGAAAAATACATCAAAGAGAAACAACTCAACCGCGACGGCGCGGCGTCAACCGCGGATTCTGATTTAATCATCAGAACGGCCTTGCTCCCGCACCTTTTGGATATCTACCGCCTATTCAAATCAAATTCATTAACCGGCAGACTGTTTCGCGATGATAACCAACAAGCCGTTTCCTCAAACGCTGGCGGGAGAAATAAACCCGCCTCAACGGGCAGACACCCGGCGCGCGATCTATTACTGTCAATGTTGAGCATTCCCGATATATACACCGGCTGGCTGATCCCCGCGGTGGTGACCGGACTGCGGGCGATCAAACGAACGAAGGCTCAGGCGATCTATTCGTCGGCCCCGTATTTCACCGCCCACTTGGCCGGTTGCGCGCTTGCGCGCCTGACGGGGTTGCCTTTGGTGGCGCATTTCCGTGATCCGTGGATCACAGGCCTGCACCCGGAGTACCGCCTTAACGAGCTTTATTTCAGAATCGGGCGCGCGTTGGAACGAATGACCGTCGCCCGCGCCAGCGCGGTGGTCTGTGTCACCGAAGAACACGCGGCGTTGATGCGCGCGGCTTATAACAAAATGCCGGCTTCCAAATTCGGCGTCGTAATGAATGGCTTCGACGGTTTGGAGTGGAAAGACGCTGGCGAGGAGCCCGCCCGGAGCGTTCAATGTAACTCCGCGACGCCGCGAAAGTTTCGCATTACCTATGCCGGCAGGTTTTATATGAAACGTAACCCGGCGCCGTTGTTCCGGGCGTTGCGAACCCTGATTGACGCCGGAGAGATAGATCGCGAAGAAGTGCGCGTCGAATTGATCGGATGGTGCAAATCGAGTGAGGGTCGCAGCGTGGCGGACCTCATCTCGGAGACGGAAGTTGGGGATTGTGTCGAGATGATAGGCCCACTCAATCATTTCGATACTTTGCGCCGGCTGTCGCAATCCGACCTGTTGCTGTTGTTGGCTGAAGGACTGGTTATTCAGGTTCCCGCCAAAACCTTCGAATATCTGAAAACGCGCCGTCCCATCCTCGCGCTGACTTCCGAAGGCGCTGTGGCGAACCTGCTGCGGCGGACAGGAGGCGGCTGGGTGGTTAGGCCGAATGATCAGGAGGGCATCGTTGCCGCGGTTCGTGAGTGTTACCGCTCGTGGAAACACAACCTGCCCTGTCCCGGGCCTGATCCGTCTGTCGTTGATAGTTTCGACCGCCGCAAAACGACAGGGCGGATCGCCGAGTTGCTGAATTCCTTCGCGAGCCAGTACCGCGAGCGGTAGCGGGCGTGGCTCCCTCTTCTAGCTGATAGAGGGAGCCACGCTCGCTACCGCTCGCGGTACTGACTCGGCGCAAAATCTCAAACCTCCCCTTAATTAACCTCCCCCCAAAACACCGAAAGACAATGCGCAAAAATATCTACGAACAGGCGTCAGGTGTGAGCGTTGAGGTGTTTTCCACCTGCCCACAATCAAGTCAGGTGGACACGAAATCGTACCTGCGCCAAGTTGCCGATGTGGCGAGATGGAGCGAAGAAGCCGGATGTAAAGGCATTCTGGTTTATACCGATAACTCACTGGTTGACCCCTGGCTGGTATCCCAGGTTATCATCGAAAATACCAGAAGCTTATGCCCGTTAATCGCGGCGCAGCCGGTCTACATGCATCCTTACACCGTGGCCAAGATGATTGCTTCATTCGGCTACATTTACAACCGGCAGGTCTATCTCAACATGGTAGCCGGCGGATTCAAAAACGATCTCACCGCGCTCGGCGATGATACGCCTCATGGCAAAAGGTACGATCGCGCCATCGAATACACGCTGATCATAAAGCAGCTTCTCGCCGCCGACGGCCCGGTCAGCTTTTCAGGCGAGTTTTACCGCGTGGATGGCCTGCGAATGACTCCGTCTCTGCCGCCGGAGCTATTTCCCGGCATCCTTATCTCGGGTTCATCGGAAGAAGGCGTCGCGGCAGCCAGGGCGATTGGCGCCACGGCGGTCAGGTATCCAAAGCCTTCCAGCGAATACGCCGGCGCCCCGCTCGACGACGATCTGAATTCGGGCGTGCGCGTAGGCGTCATCGCCCGTGACAGTGACGACCTGGCCTGGGAAATCGCGCACGCCAGATTCCCTGAGGACCGCAAAGGCCAGATCACACACCAGCTCGCAATGAAGGTCTCCGACTCGGTCTGGCACAAACAGCTTTCGGAGATGGGTGAGCAATCCGAGAAAAATCCCTATTGGCTCGGACCTTTTCAGAATTACAAGACCTTCTGCCCCTATCTGGTTGGCAGCTACAAACGTGTAGCGCGGGAGCTATCGGGTTACATCCGCGCCGGATATAAAACTTTCATTCTGGATATTCCTCCGAGCCTTGAGGAGTTGAACCATATCAACATCGTGTTCAAAGAAGCAATTGCGGCGGAGCCTTCCGGCGTAAGCGCGGCAACCGCTGATTAAGTTACGAGCGAGGCGCCGATTTATGACACCATTACTACAAGAATATGTTACGAGTCGCGCGGAGAAAGCTCCTGAAGCTACGGCCATCGTAATGCGCCAGGAGCAAGTAAGCTATCAGCAGGTCGAAGAGGCTTCAAATCGGGTGGCCAGAATGTTAAGGAGCGCAGGCTGTGAGAAAGGAGGCAGAGTCTGTCTCCTGACGCCTAAATCTCCGACTGCCATCATCAACTTGATAGGCGTCTTGAAGGCCGATTGCGCCTACGTCCCGCTGGATCCTTCCAGCCCCGCTTCACGGCTGGCAAAGATCGTCGCATCCTGCGAGCCTCGCTGCATTCTGATCGCGGACTCGGTTACGGGTCTGCTCAGTGATCTGCTTGCCGAAGCCAATCTCTCCTTTACGCCGATCGTTGGCCTCATGAGCGGAAATGTAAGCGCCGACCTGGTTGAGGGAAAGAATTTCAAGATTGACTTCTCATCCACCGATCTCGATGGCTATTCAAGCGCACAACTCGATTATCGCGCCGGCAGCGAGGGTTTGGCCCATATTCTCTACACTTCAGGCTCTACCGGCGCCCCGAAGGGAGTGATGATCAAACACTCCAACGTGATCCGCTTCATCGAATGGGCGGTTAGTTACTTCGGCGTGACCTCTGAAGACCGGGTTTCCGGCCATCCGCCATTACATTTCGACCTTTCCACTTTTGATATTTACGGCGCGCTCGCCGCGGGGGCGCAGCTACATCTTGTCCCAGCGGAATTGAACTTATTGCCTAACAAGTTGGCTGGCTTCATACGTGAATCGGAGCTGACACAATGGTTTTCCGTGCCTTCCGCTCTGAACTACCTGGCCAAGCTCGATGTAGTGCGGCCGGGCGATTTCCCCGCCTTGAAACGACTGCTGTGGTGTGGCGAGGTATTCCCGACCCCTGCTTTAAGGTACTGGATGCAGCGATTGCCGCACGTTAAATTCACCAACCTGTATGGCCCGACGGAAGCCACTATAGCCAGCAGCTACTACACCGTTCCTCAATGCCCGGGCGCCGACGGCGATGCGGTTCCGATTGGCGAAGCGTGCGAGGGCGAAGAGTTGCTGATCCTGGATGACAACCTGAACCCCGTCGCCCGAGGCGAGACCGGAAATCTATGCATTCGCGGAGCCGGCCTGAGCCCTGGATATTGGCGCGATCAGGAGAAAACCGATTCAGCGTTCATCCCAGATCCGGCCAGCGCGACGCGCGATGACCGGATCTACCGCACTGGCGACTTGGCCAGGCTCGGCGCCGACGGGTTTGTTTACTTCCTGGGTCGCGCCGATTCCCAGATCAAAAGCCGTGGTTACCGCATTGAGCTGGGCGAAATTGAAACGGCTCTGAACACCCTGGGGATGACTCAGGATTGCGCAGTCGTCGCCATTGATCGGGGCGGGTTCGAAGGCGCGATCATTTGTTGCGCGTATGTTCCGCAGAAAGGCACGGACGTTACTCGCGCTTTACTATGTAGCTCGCTCGGCAAAAAAGTGCCAGGCTACATGATCCCCGCGAGATGGATGAGCCTTGAATGTATGCCTCTGAACGTAAATGGCAAGTATGACCGAAAGAAGTTGAAAGAGGATTTTCTGGCTGCTGAGTTAATATGCGTAACATAACTCTTCCTCCACTCTGCGTAGACCTGGATGGGACGCTCATTAAAACGAATACGCTTCAAGAATCTATTTTAGCTCTCGCCCGAACCGCGCCTCAATATGTGTTTCTTTTACCATTCTGGTTGATGCGCGGCCAAGCCTACCTTTGGCGCCGCTTAAGGCAACTTGCCTCGCTCAACGTGGCCTTGCTTCCATACCGGCTCGAAGTCCTTGAATACCTGGAAAGAGAGAAATACGCGGGAAGAGAAATAATACTTATTTCCGGGGCGCATCACACTCTGGTGGAGAGGGTGGCGCGTCACCTGAAACTATTTGATCACTCTCTGGGGTCTGATGATTTGACGCATCTGGTGGACGAAAAAAAGCTCTCAGCCATTGTCGAGCGTTACGGGAAAAAATCTTTTGATTACGTCGGAAATTCACGCGCGGATCTTCGCATTTGGAAAGCGAGCCGGCACGCCGTGATCGTCAGCTCTGACATGTTTTTAGTCAGCCAACTACGGAAATGCGCTGATAGCTTTGAACATATAAAGCCTCCCGATAAGCTATGGTTCAAAGCCCTCTTTAAAGCGGCGCGCGTTCATCAGTGGGCCAAAAACCTGCTTTTATTCGCGGCGATTTTCCTGGGCCACCGATTCAACGACCCCGCGCTTGTTTTCAGCGTCATACAGGGGTTTGTGGCGTTCTCTCTCTGCGGATCGGCAGTGTACATCATTAATGACCTGGTGGATCTGGAGGCCGACCGGCTCCACGCCAGGAAACGGAAGCGTCCATTTGCGGCGGGCGACATTTCGCCGGCCACGGGGATTTTGGTTTCGGCGTTTCTCTTATTCGGGGCGTTCGCAGTCGCGATCCCTCTCTCTCTAAATTTCGCGGCTGCGCTCGCCACTTACTTTGCCTTAACCCTCCTGTATTCCTTTTATTTTAAAGAGAAGTTACTCGTTGACGTGTTTCTACTGGCGAGCCTTTACACCATACGCGTGTGGGCAGGCGGCGTCTGCGTTGGCGTCACAATTTCGCACTGGGCGCTGGCCTTTTTTATGTGCCTTTTTCTCAGCCTCGCGCTTGCGAAAAGACACTCGGAGCTTACAACTTCCGCAAGCCTTCAAGAGGGTAAATTACTTAATCGCCGCGGATATCGCTCTTCCGACATACCGTTCGTGTTGAGTTATGGCTGTGTCAGCTCCCTGATGTCCGTGCTTGTTATAGCTATATATCTGAATTCGCCGGATGTGGCCTCCCATTATCGCCGCCCCTCCCTACTCTGGTTCGTCTGCCCCGCGCTGGCATATTGGTCAAGCCGCCTCTGGATAATCGCCGCCCGAGGCAAGCTCGATGAAGATCCGGTGTTGTTCGCGATCAAGGACAAAATTAGCTATCTTCTGGGAGCTATTATCCTAGCTGTTGTATTACTTGCCATATAGAGAAGGAGGGTTAATTGAAAGACATCGCCGACGGGTCCCTCTATTTTAGAACGACAGAGAAAACGCGGAACACGCGGAATAAACGGAACGCGCGGATGGTTGCCGGAATATTCATAATCTCGTTTAGTCTTATTTATAGCCTGGAAAGATTCTACGACCATCACCGAATGTTAGATCAAATAGACACGATGTTCGACGCTGACACCACGTATTATCTGGACGGGTTTAGCAATGGCTGGGGGGGGCCTTCCTTCCGCCACCCGTTTGCCGGGATGATGTTCAGCCTCCCAGTCCGCGCCGCCTCCAAGCTGGCTCACAAAATTACCGGCGCCGATGATATGAGAACCCGGCGGGAACTGGCCCTCTTTGTGGTTCCGCTCTTTCAGGGCGTAAAAAACGTCATTTTATACCTGCTTCTGGTGGGGATCGGCATTACAACCTGGCAAGCGCTGGTTTTATGCAGCTTAAATCTCTTCGCTTTGAGCACAATAACTGTCGGCAGCGTTCCGGAAACGTTTGCCATTAACTCAATGATATTGGTTTTGCTCGCCTGGTTAATGACCCACGACTTTAAGGCGCCTTCTAAGTTGCCCATATGGTGTTGGATCGCCGCTGGCGGCTTCGCCATAGGCGTCACGATAACCAATGTCGTCCCACTGGCCATTTTTCATTTCCTTGGAAGAAGATTCGGACAGGCAAAATCGTGGTGGAATAGCCTTGGGAAGTCGGTAATTGTTTCCATCTTGAGCTTGATTCTCGCATTCATCTTGGGCGCCATGATTTCCGTCGCATACTCTTACAGCCCCATCTATCTTCTACCATTCGGCGACAGGGGAGATCTGGGATTCTGGCTCCAGAAACATCGGCCCTCAGAAGAGCTAATGATCGCGGCGGCAAGCACGTTCGCGGGCGTTATTCAGCCAGAGGCGGCTCCGAATGAGCACTTGATCAGGAAAAGGTTCAATGAAAACAACAAACCCTTCCTCATGATTATGTTCACATACGCAAAGGCCAGACTTAATAATTGGATCTCAGTATCCTGGACGCTACTTTTCGCCGGGCTACTCCTGATCGGAGCCTGGAATTCTTATCGTCGTGGGCCGGTGTGGTCTTCGTTAACCATCGCGTCTGCGTCTCTTTTGATCTTTAACTTCACCCTGCATATGTTTTTCTACCTATATGACATGTTCCTGTACGCCTTACACTGGCAAGTGCCTATGATTTTTTCACTTGCCGGCTTGACGCTTATTAAACCTGGGAAGGCTTTAGGCTCCCTAGTGTTAGTGGCGCTCACCATTGCCTCTGTTGCCAGCGGCTTCCAGTTTATCGCCAAGGTGATCGCTACGTTGGCTAAGTAGAGAGTTCAAAACGGCGCCGGATCCCGGCCGGAGAGATTATTATGAGAGAACACGAGGAATTAAAAGATAAACTTGCAGCTATATTTTCACAGCATCTGAATATCGAGATACCCGCGAGTGACACAGATTTGTTTGCCACGGGAATGATGGATTCTCTGGCGCTGGTCGAATTACTGCTGCGCCTTGAACAGACTTTCGGCGTGCAGATTTCGGTCAGCGATCTGGAGTTGGACGATTTCCGCTCGCTCGACAGTATTGCCAGGCTCATAGCTTTTCAATGCGCCGTGGAAGCGGTTGCCTGAGATCAAAACAGCCGCCATGAACTTTATACGGAGCTTCACCGAAGAAGATATTCCGCCGGTCGCAGCCCTTTTCCACAAGGTGTATCTTAGCGGCGATCCCGCGCATGCCAAAACTTCTCCGCGTAAGATAGGCGAAGTGTTCGACGAGATATTTCTTCGCAATCCCTGGCTTGACGAAAATTTGCCTTCGCTGGTTTGCGAAGATGAGAATGGCGCGATCCTGGGGTTTATCGGTGTCACGCCTCGAAGGATGGTTATAAAAGGCCGCCCTATTCTGGCTGCGGTAAGCGCGCACCTGATGCTTGAACCAAGCCGCCAGTCAGGGCTGGCGGGCGTGCGGCTGTTACAACAATTCTTCTCCGGCCCGCAGCAACTCTCCATAGCCGATTTCGCGAACGATCTCGGACGAAAGGTCTGGGGTGGGATCGGCGGGAGGATGTCTTACATTCACAGCCTTCAGTGGGTAAAAGTGCTTCGCCCGAGCGCGAGCGCGCTGTCACTAGCCGCCCGAAAGCTGCGCGTATTGCCGCGGCTTTCGCCCATCATGCGCCCGCTGAGCCAGCTGTCAGACACGATGCTGGCGCGAATGGCTCCACGCCGTTTTCGCTTCGCCCCTTCGGATTTGATTCCTAAAGACCTCGACGATGAAACACTGCTGGAGTGTATTTCACAGTTCTCAGCTCTCTACTCGCTCTGCCCTGAATATGACGAGCTTTCCCTGCCCTGGCTGATCAGGCGGGCTGAGAAGATGAAACTTCGAGGGGAGCTGCGCAAGGTTGCGCTTCGCGATAACTCAGGCGCAATCGCCGGCTGGTATCTCTATTACCTCGCCACGGGAGGATCGAGCGACGTTTTGCAGATGTGCGCGCGCAGGGGTTCCGCCGGAGCCGTGCTCGACCATCTTTTCCACCATGCCTGGAGCAATGGGTCCGAATTGATCTCAGGACGATTGGAGCCACAATTGCTGCCCGCGCTTTCCAGCAGAGGATGTTATCTGAATTGCGGGCCTCCCTGGGTAATGATCCATACGCGTGACCCTGAAATATCACAGGCTATTGACCGGGGCGATGTTTTGCTATCGAAGCTTGAGGGCGAATGGTGTACAAGCTATCGGATGTAGGCTGGAGAACCCTGGGGGCGCACGCGGCTCGCGTGCGGGATTACCTCAGCTACGACTTTCATCGCAGTGTGTCTTCTCAGTAATCCCGCACGCGAGCCGCGTGCGCTCCCAGGGTTTATGCCTTCGCTCTATTTGCGGTTGAGCCCGCGCGGAGTGTTAGTGAATGATGAGCTGAAGGATTTTCTGGATGGAGTCTGAGGCCCCGCCCCCGAAGAAGAGGTTGAGATCCAAGCGTTGCTGACCGTTCCACCCATATCGAGAACCGACGCCGCGGCCACAAGCGGAGAAGTCGCGGCGACGCGGCTCTGATAAATCAGCGAGTTGTTCTTGTAGTACTTAACAACCCCGTTTTCCACGGTGATGCGGAAGACATCGCCTGCCTTGTAGGTGATCTCCACACGGTAAACGCCGTTTTCACGTATCGAGGTGATCCCCTCTCCGCCTAACAGAAAAGCGTAGTTGATATTTCTGACCGAGACGGTTTTTCCATTTTGCATCAAGCCGATCCAGCGATCTTTGTTCGTCTCGGCGGCCACAAACTGAAGATAACCGTTTCCAGCGGTCAAGCTCTGTTGTGAGACCGCCGTGGATTCGCAACCTGAGCATCCGGCAACCTTTGTCAAGGTAGCGCCGTTGGACGACAGTTTGACCAACTGAGTCCAGATGACCGGTTGAGGCGCGCCTGTATCGCCCGAGCCGCCGCCTCCTCCTGCCGATCCACTACTGGTCTTGAAACTCATATCGCCTGAGACAGCCAGGTTACCAGCCGCATCACGTGACTTCACACGGCAGTAATAGAGTGTGTTCGATACCAGCCCTGTCAAAGTTACGGAATGTTGTGTCACACGCGCCTGATCAATCGAGGTCGCCCCACCATAAATCACCGTCACGCCGTATTCAGTCTGAGAATCCGACGGTTCATCGGTTGTCCACTTGATCGTCGCGCTCGACGAGCTATTAACCGCGGCCGTCACTGCGCTAATAACGGGCGCCTTCCTGTCTGGCCCAGAACTTGTCGCCGCAGTGACGAAGGTGTAATCAGGCGACACACCAAGGTTACCAGCCGCATCTCGCGATTTCACTCGGTAGTGATACGTCGTGTTCGCATTCAACCCGGCCAAAGTCACCAGGTGATTGGTGATCAAAGTGCCGTTCAAAGACGTCTGAGAGCCATAAGAGGTCGTGAGACCGTATTCGACCTGGCTGTCGCACATCGCGTTCGTCGCCCAGAGGATGGACGCGCTCGAGGCGGTAATGTTGGTTGCGGTGACACCGGAAAGCGCAGGCGCTGTCGGAGGCTGGCTGGGATTGGACGGAGTTCCAAGCTGACATCCGATGTCTTTGCCGTCCGTGCCGGCGTTTCGATACGGGCTGGATGATGAGAGCCGGTAATCGCCTCTGGCCATGTCTGTAAAACCTACCTCGCTGAACGCGCCGACGAAGTAGTTGTCGGACGGATAGCTCGCCGCCCGCCCGCCGACGATTACGTTCTTCTGGAAAACGTAGGACGAAAACCACCGGTTGAGCGTCACTGTCCCGACTCCAGTGCCGGTGCCAATCACACCGTATGCGTTGTGCGTCACGATGTTGTTGGTGAAGACCAACCCCTTGTTTAGCTCGCTGCCGCTCTCCGTCGTGATGATGTTGCCGGTGGCGAAGCCGGTGTTGTGATCAATCGTGATGTCTTCGGCGCCGCCGACGATCTGAAACAACTCCCCGTCTCCGCCCCAGGCCGAGCTGCTTACGTCTTCCAACAGGTTGTTCCTGATCAGGATCCGGCGTGATGGCTCGCTCGTCCCCGCAATGTCATCCCGCCCCGCGATGTTGAACCCGCTCCCCGTGTGACGGATGATGTTGTTGGTGAAGATCACGTCCTGCACCGCCGACCACGGAGAGCGTCCGCTCTGGTTGCGTGGTGTGAAGACGATGGCCGTCCCGGTCTGTCCGTCAGTCCAGTTGTATTCAAAGATGTTCGAGTCTACCAGCGCGCGCTGCGCGTTCTTCAGCTCGAAGAGGTTCTTGATTGTCCAGTGAATCCCGGCGTAGGAAGGATGCCCGACTTTCCACTTCAGCGGCTTGGCCAGATGGTTGCGCTTGAACTCGATGTCGGACGGAATCAGGTTCTGAATGCTGGGGTCGGCGCCGCCGAACATGACGTTCTCTCCCGCGCCTTCGAGGTAGTTGTTGACGATCTTGAAGGGGCCGGGGCCGTTCCACCCGCAGATGGCCTGCGAGTCGGCGCCGACCTCGTGACAATCGGAGATGTGAGAATCAATCACGGCGGTCGAGGCGCTGTTGAGCGCGAC
>Ga0187894_10003528_pt1 | contig 17444 bp, 12 predicted proteins | sample GBC1701081metaG_FD_136650 | JGI IMG/M metagenome (GOLD analysis project Ga0187894, IMG submission 136650) | White microbial mat communities from a lava cave in the Kipuka Kanohina Cave System on the Island of Hawaii, USA - GBC170108-1 metaG ...
CCCGCCGCACGTGGCGGGCGCGGTCGGAAGGACCCGGGTGCCCGACACCATGTCGCGGCGGGGCTGGGGCCCCCGCCGCACGTGGCGGGCGCGGTCGGAAGGACCCGGGTGCCCGACACCATGATCAGTGGGGGACTTCGCTAAAGGGACGGTCCTTGTCGTTGTCCTCCCGTCGGGGAAGGTGCAAGATGCGCTGGGCCACGATCGAGCGCAGAATTTCATCGGTGCCTCCGGCGATGCTGGTCGCCGGTACCCACAGCTGCAAGAGGGTGGTCGCGTCCCACACCGTTGCGCCAGCGCCGCGACTCAGGTCCATGACCTCGTCGCAGGAGCGAGATACCCGGGCTGATACCAACTTGGTGACAGCGCCCTCCGGACCGGGCGTTTCCCCGGCCACTAAGCGCTCCAGGGTGCTTTCGCCCAGGTAGGCCAGACTCCTGGCCTTGATCCAAAGGTCGGCCGCACTTTGGCGGGCCACAGGGTCGGCGACGGCCCTCGACCGGGCGAAGTCCCGGAGGACCCGGTCCACTCCCCCACCCACGCGGCTGAGGCCAAGTCCGAGCGCCAATCGTTCGTGGCCGAGGGCAGTCGACGCCACCCGCCACCCGTCGCCCTCACGCCCGATTCGCCGGCAGTCCGCAACCTGAACCGACTCCAGAAACACCTCGTTGAAGGCAGCTCCTCCCGTCATCTGACGCAGGGGCCGACACTTGACGCCGCTGGTCCGCATGTCGATCACGAAGCACGTGCATCCGCCATGCTTGGGGGCGTCCCAGTCGGTTCGGGCCAACACCAGACCGAAGTCGGCGTAGTGGGCCGCTGACGTCCAGATCTTGTGGCCGTCGATGATCCAATGGTCGCTCTGGCGGCGAGCCCTGGTTCGGACCGCGGCCATGTCCGACCCGGCACTCGGTTCGCTGAACAGCTGGCACCAGATCTCGTCGCCCGGCAGCATCGGCGGTAGGAAGCGGGCCCGTTGCTCGCCATCACCGTGGGCGATGAGGGTTGGACCTATAACCGCTTCGGCCAGCAGATTGATGCCGGGAGGCGCAGCGGCGGCGGCATACTCCTGGGCCCAGATGGCCTGCTCGATCATGGAGGCCCCTCGGCCCCCGTGCTCGGTCGGCCAGCTGATTCCGGCCCACCCTCCCTGATGCAGAAGCCGCTGCCACTGCCGGCCGCGAGCCAGGTGAGAGGAGTCGCTGACATCAGCGAAGACCAGCGACAGCCCGTCGGGATCGGCTCGAAAGTGACCGGCGTTTCGCTCCAGCCAATCCCGGGCCTCGGACCGGAAGGTCTGGATGCGGCGGAGTTCTTCGCCGGGCGATGGGATCTCCTCGGTCACCGGCCCGACGGTAGTTTCCCAAGCAACCGGGCAATGCTCGTCAGACCCGAACGACGTCCGGATCACGCTCTTGGACCGAACGACCTCCGGCCAAGCACAAAAGGAGTTCCCCATGAACCGTCTGGCCACCGAAGCGAGCCCCTACCTGCGCCAGCATCGCGACAACCCGGTCGACTGGTACCCCTGGGGAGACGAGGCGTTCGCACTGGCCAGGACTGAGGATCGGCCGGTGTTGCTGTCGATCGGGTATGCCGCCTGCCACTGGTGTCACGTTATGGCTCACGAATCTTTCGAGGATCCGGCCACAGCCGCTGTGATGAACGAGCATTTCGTCAACGTGAAGGTCGATCGCGAGGAGCGCCCCGACGTCGACGCCATCTACATGGAAGCGGTCCAGGCTCTGACGGGACGGGGGGGATGGCCCATGACCGTTTTCCTCACCCCCACGGCCGAGCCGTTCTTTGCCGGCACATATTTTCCGGAGCGAGCGCGCGGCGGCATGCCTGCTTTCACCGACGTGTGTCGGGCGGTTGCCCAGGCGTGGCGCCTCAAGCGCGAGGGCGTGCTGGAGCAGGCTCGCCAGCTCACAGCCTCTATCGGTCGCAGCCAGGAGCTGGCACCCGGCGACGACCTTCCGGAGCCCGACGCCCTCGCGCGCGCCCGCGACGGCCTCTCAGCCCGTTTTGACGCCCGCAACGGGGGGTTCGGGCCGGCCCCCAAGTTTCCTCAGACCGATCAATTGGAGGCGCTGCTGGTGCACCATCACCAGTCGACCGACCCTGCCTTGGGTGCCGGCGTCGATACCCACAGCCTCACCATGGTCACCACGACGCTCGACGCCATGGCCGCCGGCGGCATCTACGACCATCTGGGCGGGGGGTTCTCACGCTATTCGACCGACGAAAAGTGGCTGGTCCCCCACTTCGAAAAGATGCTCTACGACCAGGCCCTCCTTGCACGGGTCTATCTGCACGCCTGGCAGGTCACCGGCGAAGAGGGCTATCTGCAGGTGGCGTCGGAGACCATCGACTACACCCGCCGCGATCTGCGCCATGGCGCCGGTGGCTTCTTTTCTTCCGAGGATGCCGACTCCGAAGGAGTGGAGGGGAAGTTCTACGTGTGGAGTCAAGCCGAGATCGCCGCCGCGCTCGCCCCAATTCAAGGCCCGGCCGAAATCGAAGCAGCCCAGGCGTGGTGGGGCGTTACCAAGCATGGAAACTTCGAGGGGGCTTCCATCCTCCATCGCCCGCAACGGGGATCGATGGCACGAACCCCGACGATGGAAGCTGCTCGTGCATCCTTGCTTGCCATCCGGGCGCAGCGAACTCGCCCCGCCCTCGACGACAAAGTCCTCGCCGAGTGGAACTTCTTGTTCCTGTCCACGCTGGCCGAGGCGGCGTCGGCCACCGGCCGCGCCGACTGGCTTCGCGACGCAGTCGCTTGCTCCGATTTCTTGCTCAGCGAGCTTCGGCGACCGGACGGTCGATGGCTGCGGTCCTGGCAGGACGGCCGGGCTGGCCGCCACCTGGCCATTGCCGCCGACTACGCAGCCGGCGTGGACGCCATGGTTCGCATGGCCGAAGCCACAGGTGAGGCCCGATGGGTCAACGCGGCTCGAGAGTGCGCTGATGCCATGATCGAACTGTTCTGGGACGACGAATCCGGCGGACTTTTCACCACAGGCCATGACGCCGAGGCGCTCATCTCCAGGTCCAAGGACATCGTCGACGGGGCCGTGCCATCGGCCAACAGCAATGCCGCCGTCGCGCTCATCCGGCTGGCCGCCATCACGGGTTCGGTGAGCTATTCCGAGCATGCCGAATCCATCCTGCGGCTATTGGCGGGTCCCGCCAATCAACATCCGACCGCCTTCACGCGGCTGCTGGTGGCCGCGACCGCAGCCCGCCAGGGTCTGACCGAGATCGTCATAACAGGCGACCGACCCGACCTGGTGTCGGCCGTGGCGCGGCGGTACCTGCCCCTCGCCGTAATGGCATGGGGAGACCCGAGCTCATCTCCGTTGTTCGAGGGGCGCGAAGTCAAGCCAGACGAGTCCGGAACACCAGGCCGCGGGCTGGCCTATGTATGCAGGCAACAAACGTGCTTGCGACCGATCGATTCAGTGAATGGTCTAATGAACGAGCTGGCCGGCCTTCCGGATTAATCGGCCCTGCCCGAGTCGAACATATGTTCTATTCACCACCCGGCACGGTGGATCAACTCCTCAGGCTCGCGGCGGGGTCGTCGCAATGACGATGAGGGTCGGTCATCCAAGGGGTGTCCGATCGCAACGGTCCCAACCGGCTCGACTCCTGGCGGTATACCGAAGCTGCGACGGAGTGATCCGGGTTGCACAACCCTGAAGAAGCATGCCCCCAATCCCGCATCCACTGCGGCCAGCAGGCCCATCAAGGCGCTGAATCCGGCATCTACAAACCAGTAGGGAACCACCCAATCCGGTTCCGGCCCGCCGGCTCGGAGCTTGTCAGGCTCCTGGTAGCGGGCCCGGTAGGCCTCTTCGCAAGCCAAGGGGACTACCAATAGGGGCGCAATCAATAGTCCCGGCCACTTGAAGTTCTCTCTTAAGGGCGGAGGAAGGCATGCGTCCCAGTACCGGGCTGTCTCCTTGGGTCCTTCAAGAACCAGGAACTCGGTCCCCTGCGTGAAACCCGCAGAAGGGACTCGGGTCATGGTCGTGAGAATGGACTCCACGACTACAGCATCAATGGGTCGATCGGAAAAAGTCCTGACCATTCTTCGCCGTCCGACTACGTCGGTGAAACGCATATTTGGGAGTATCCACCACTTCGTCACCAAGGCAAGCAACGATGTGAACCCATGCGGACCATCGCACAGCCCACCGTCAAGCGAACCCCTGCGTCACGAGCCGGATCCGGCCTTTCCACCAAGCTTCGAGGCGGCTCCCTTCGCTCCTTTGTCACCGCGGGTCCGTCCGTGAACGACGACGTATTTTCGAGCAGTCGGGTGGCGCTTTACGACCAGGGTGCGGTTCAGGTCGCAGACCGACCAGAGGACTCCGTCGGGCACCGATGCCGGGTCAGCGCGGCCGGAGCCGAGCTGGCGATGGTCGTGTTGGTCAACAGCATCGACGGCTGTGTCGGTATCGATCTCGATTCAGGGGCGTTTGTCAGGGCCATCCACCCTCCTTTGGTCCCGGGTCTCAAGGTGCTCGACGTTGTCACCGCCACGCTCGCCGGAACCCTTGACCCGCCGGATGAATCCAGGCCCGAAGCCGTCGACCTCGTCTCTGCGCCCCGCCGAGTTGGGCGGCTTACGCGTCGACGAGCCGCTCATTACTTCGACGCCTTGAACCACCCGACCCAAGGCCCGTTGCTGGGCTTCTCGGGTCCGAGCGCGCCGTACTGGACGCTCACCGGCGACAAGCCCTCATTGACCTTGATCACGCCCGAGGTCGGGCCGCAGATTCGGCGCACCGAAGCAGGGTTCCAGTGCCGGTTCGCTTGGCAGAGCGTTGTGCACGAACTGCCCGTGGGCGACATGCGGCTTTGTTCAGCCATGCGGCGCCACGAACGGGCCTCCTCGGCCGGTCGAGATCTGGCCCAGATGATCGGGTTTCGTCCTCAGCGACTACTGATCATGCTCGCGTCGCCGTCGGATGGCTACTGCCACAAGCAGGTAGCGGCACTTCTTCCGGGGTAACCCTCAACACGATCTCCGGCGTAGCCGGGACAATTCGCCGTCCCGGCTACGCCGAACCTTCCGACAGGATCTCCCAGCAGACACCGCTGCTCTCAGCGGTGGGCGCGGGCAGCCAAATCTTCGGCCATGGCCCACCCGAACCCGATCAGCCGGTCGCCCCGCTCGTGATCCAGGCCGACAAAGTAGGCCACCACCTCGGGGTCGTCGTCGGGTGACTCGTAGTCCAGAGCCGCCAGCGGCTCTTCCGCACCGGTCACCACAAATGTCCGGTCGTCGACTCGGCCGTCCGCCCCGAAGCGCTTGGCCAACCGCCGGGCCCACGCCCGCTCCTCGCCGCTGGCCTTGTGCCCAGGACGGGGAACGATCTCAGCGAGACCATCAAAGGCATCGAACGCGCCGGGGTGAAGCATGCATGTCCCAACCAGCACGTCCTCGTCGGGAAAAGCCAGCACCGCTCGCCGGAGCTGATCGCCGATCAGGGCATCGAGAACGGCGCGCCTACTGCTGATACGGGCCACCGAGGCCATACCCACCAAGACACAGGGCGTGCCACCGATCCTTTCCAAGGTGCAGAATGAAAAGCCGACCAGGCGCGGACCGTCGGTCTCGGATGAGACGTCGTGAGCCAGCGTGATCAACACCCACTCCTCCGCGTGCTTGGAAAGTAGACCGAACTCGTAACCGGCAGAGCCGGCGACGCCGATGTCGGCCATGTCGGCCAGCTCGGCATCGCTGAGCGCTGTGGTGTCTTTGGTTTCGACCGCGAGTGCCATATGAACAACAGTCTCCCAGAGGTTGATTAACCCACTAGTCCATTCGGTCCGAGCAGTACGCGCAACTCCGCCACCAGCCCTCGGCTTGCGTCCACGTTAAATTCGTCGGGCAGGCGCAAGACTGTGCCATCCAAATGGACCATAACGGGCTGGCGGCCGGGGTGGTCGCGCAGCAGCGTCCGCAGCCGATCCAACAGGTCGGCGTCCAAGGAGCCAGAAGAGAGCCGTATCCGGACCAACCGGGTCGCCTCTGGGGTCAGGTCCGGCCGGCGCACCTCCATGCACACCAACTTCGCTGGTTCCTCCCGCAAATCGAGCCGGCCCTTGACACACACGATCACGTCGTCGACCAACAGCGCACCCACGTCGGCCATGGTTCGTGGAAAAACCATTACTTCGATGCAGGAGGCCAGGTCCTCCAAAGCGAAGGTCGCCATCAGGTCGCCACGGCGGGTGAACTTGCGAGCCAAGCTGGTCACCACCCCTCCCACCCAGCGGATATCGCCGTCGCGACCTTCGCGCAACTCGGCAAGGGCGCAGTCGACCTCCCGCTTCAGAGCGCTTTCGAGACCCTTCAGCGGGTGACTGCTCACGTACAGACCCAACATCTCCTTCTCGGCCGCCAGCAGTTCTCCGGACGAAAACTCCACCGTCGGTATTGCAAAGCGCTCGTCGTGGATCAACGCTCCATCTCTGCCGGCCCGGCCCTGGCCGTGCCGATCGCCGGCCACCCCATCGGCGAACAGGTTGAGGACGCCAAGATCACGCTCGCGGCGCCGAGCCAGAATCCGATCGATGGCCTGCTCGAACACCTGCAGCAGGCCCAGACGAGTGTGGCCCAGCGAATCGAAGGCACCCGCTTTGATCAATGACTCGACGGCACGCTTGTTAAGCACGCTCGGGTCCACCCGAGCGCAGAAGTCGAAGAAGTCGCCGAATGGTCCGCCACCGTTGCGTTCGGCCACCACCATGCGAGCCGTTCCTTCTCCGGCATTGCGCACGGCCGACAACCCGAACGAGATCCTGGTGGCAGCCGTGTCGACAGGTGCTTGCGGACCGTCGGCCGGCGCCTCGCCGACATCAGCGGCCAAGACCTCGCCGGCCTCAGCCGTCGAGATTTGAGGAGTGAAGTCGGCGCCCGACACGTTCACGTCGGGAACCAGAACTTCGATACCCATGGCCCGGCATTCCGACAGGTACACCGCTGTTCGGTCCTTGTCGTCCTTGACCGACGTCAACAGCGCCGCCATGTAGGCCACCCCATGGTGAGCCTTCAGCCAGGCGGTCTGGTAGGCCACCAGGCCATAGCAATAGGCGTGGCTCTTGTTGAAGGCGTAGTCGGCGAAGGGTTCGATCATGTCGAACAGGGCGGTACCGAGGGCGGCTCCGTATCCGCACGATTCGCTGCCGGCGACGAACTTCTCCCGTTCCAGAGCAATGAGAGCCCGAATCTTCTTTCCGCAGGCCTTACGAAGGTTTTCGGCCTCTTCCAGCGAGTAACCCGCGAACCGCTGGGCCACTCTCATCATGGACTCCTGGTAGATCATCAATCCCTGCGTGTCACCAAGCACTTCGGCCAATTCGGGATGCAGGTAGGTGATCGCTTTGCGGCCGTTCTTTCGCTCTGCGTAGTCATTGTGCATATTGGCCGCCATGGGACCGGGGCGGTACAGCGCCACCAGCGCAGCAACGTCCTCGAAAGACGTGGGAGCGAGCGACCTCATCAGGGTGCGCATGGGCCCGCCCTCCAGCTGGAACACGCCGATGGAATCACCGCGGCGCAACATGGCCAAAGTCGCCTCGTCATCGAGGGGGAGGTTGTCGATGTCGGGCCGGTCCCCGGTGGCCGCCTCGATCTGATCGAGAGCCCTCTCGATCACAGTCAGATTCCGCAGACCGAGGAAGTCCATCTTCAACAGGCCCAGGTCGGCCACACCGTGCATTTCGTACTGGGTAACGATCGGACAATCGGCGGGGTCTGTGCCCGGTTCGGGCTTGCGCTGAACCGGCAGATACTCGGTCAGCGGCTCTCTGGTGATCACTACTGCGGCGGCGTGAATGCCGTCCTGGCGACGAAGACCGGCAAGTCCCTTGGCCACCTCCACGACCCGACGCGAATCCGGATCGGCTGCACACAGTGCCCGCAGGTCGGCAGCCATCTTGTAGCCGTCCTCGTGGCCGGGAGTCAGATCGAGACACGCGGCCAACGGCGTATCGCGTCCCATCACCAGGGGGGGCATGGCCTTGGCGATGCGGTCACCGACGATGTAGGGATAGCCCAGCACGCGAGCCGCGTCACGCACTGCAGCCCGAGCTTTGATGGTCGAGAAGGTCACGATCTGAGCGACATGATCCGGCCCGTAGCGTTCGGCCGCGTAGCGGATCATCTCGGAGCGGTATCGCTCATCGAAGTCCATATCGATGTCGGGCATCTCTTTGCGGCCTGAGTTCAAGAACCGTTCGAAGAGGAGGCCGTGGGCAATAGGGTCTAAGTCCACAATTCGAAGGCAGTAGGCGACACAGCAGCCCGCCGCCGATCCCCGTCCGGGCCCCACCCTTATCCGTTTCCTACGCGCATGATCGATGAGGTCCCAGACGATCAGGAAGTAGGCGGCAAAACCCATGTCGCAGATGACGCCCAGTTCGTGCTCCAGGCGCTTCACCACATCGCCGGACAACTCGTTGCCGTAGCGGATGCGGGCCCCGTCATAGGTGAGTTGGCGTAGATATTCCTCTTCGGAAGTGAACCCTTCGGGGAGGGCGAAACTAGGCAGTTCCGGCTTTCCGAATTCGATCTCCACTTGGGCCCGCTCGCCTATCAGCAAGGTGTTGTCGCAGGCGTCGGGACGCTCTGCAAAAAGCTGTCGCATCTCAGCCGAAGACTTCAGGTAGTGCTGGTCTCCCTCGAACTTGAATCGATTCGGATCATCGACTTGGGCCCCCGTCTGCACACATAGCAGAGCATCGTGGGCCAAAGCGTCGCTCTGGGCGGTGTAATGGCTGTCATTTGTGGCTAGCAGGGGAAGTCCGAGTCGGCGCGCGATCTCGACCAGATGAACGTTGGCCTTGTGCTGCGCGGGGATGCCGTGGTCCTGCAGTTCCACGAACAGGCCCTGCGGGCCGAAGATGTCGCTGAGCCGAGCGGTAGCGGAAGTGGCCCCCTCCACGTCGTCGCGCAACAATGCCTGGCACACCACGCTCCCAAGGCATCCCGTAGTAGCGATGACGCCCTCGTGGTGGCGCTCGAGTAGCTCCCAGTCGACCCTGGGCTTGTAGTAGTAGCCCTCGAGATAGGCAGCCGACGACAGCTTCATCAGGTTGCGGTAGCCAGTCGTGGTCTCGGCCAGCAACGTCAAGTGGTAGTAGAGCTTGTCGGGAGCGTCGGAACCGGCTTCGGCGTTGGTGCGTGACCGGCGGATCGGGCGTTCGAACCGGCTGTTGGCGGCCATATAGGCCTCGGTTCCGATCACTGGGACGATGCCCGCAGCGCGAGCCGCGCGGTAGAAGTCCAAAACCCCGTACATGTTGCCGTGATCGGTGATGCCGATCGCCGGTTGTCCGTCGGCCACGGCGGCAGCGATCACCTCGTCGATGCGGGCGGCCCCGTCCAGCATCGAGTACTCGGTGTGGACGTGGAGATGGGCGAAGCTCAATGGTTCCCGTGACGCCGTGCGATTTCCACCAACCAGTGCCCTTTCCCGAGTGCGGAGGCGACGGGCCGTGCCGTTCTGCGAATCCGGTCGCCTGTGTACAGCATGTGGAGAAGTTACAGCTCTGCAATTCTAACGAACGGCCTGGACAGGGAGCCAGAATGGGGCCGCAGAAGCGGACACAGCGGACTGGAGGTGATGGCTAAGCCGATCACCATCCGCGATTCATCCCACCCTAAGTACTAAAGAATGCGTACTCCGGCGACCCGGATATGGATCTAACGCGATCCGCTCACCCCTCCTGAACCCAAATCCACCCTCAAACCATCAAGGGAAAATTCTTGAATTTATTGGGTTACCTGCGAATGCCGTCACCCGTTAACAGTCCCCTCGCCGTTGGCACTTTGTTCATGTTGCTGGTGGTCTCAATCGCTGCGCTGGCCGGCCGCCCGCAGCCGGCTCGGGCCGTCAATGTCGCCCTGTCGGGGACGCTTAACGGCGGCACCCAGACTTCGCTTCCGTTCGCCGCGTCCGCCGGAGCGATCGGAATAGCAATCTCGTGTTCGACGACCAAGGCCAAGGTGGTCGCTAGTGTCATCGACACCAGCGGAGCCACAGTTCCCGGTGGCACTACCGTCAAGTGTGGGAAGGCCGGAGTGCAGTTCTCCGCCACGGCTTCGGTCGACGGCGATTATCAATTGATTTTGCGCGAGAAGAAGGGCCTGACGACCGTCTATTCGGCGACGATCGAGGGGGGAACCTCCCCTAGTCCTACCACCACGACTACGTCTTCCAGTACTACCACGACGGTTCCCCGCCAGGGCGACGACGTCCTACAGTGCAGCGCCAACGGTGACGAAACCGCATTGCTCCAAGCCGCCATCGATGGCACCCCGGATGGGGGTAATTTGCGGATTTCAGGACGGTGCACCATTAGCGGGCAGGTCTGGATCTTCGATCGGCGCAACCTCACGATTGAGGGCACCGGAGACACGGTGATCGATGCCAGCGCCACTGTTGCCCGCGACGTTCGCCACCTGCGGATTCAGAGCGGGTCGGGCATCACGCTCCGCAACTTCTCCATCATCGGAGGGCGAACCGGATGCACGGAGATTTGTGGATCGGGGACACTCAGCCGCCAGCACGGCCTGGCGATCGAATCCCGCAAAGGAAGTCCGATATCGGACGTTGCGATCGATCGCATGACCATCTCGGGTGTCCACGGCGACTTCATCTACCTGGGCACCAAGGGGACCGATGCCATTTCAGACCTCCCTACCAACATCCGCATCACCAACTCTGAGTTCACCAATTCCGGTCGCCAGGGCATCGCCATTGCAGGTGGCGCTGACATCGTCATCCGGGACAACCGATTCGAATCGGCCGGTCGCACAACTTTCGACTTCGAAGCGGAGGCCGGTGGCGCGTCCAGGGTGGACATCATTGCCAACGACATTCGCGACTTCGACAATGCCGTGCTTAACGTCGGGTGCGCCAGCCGAGGAGGACCATTGCTGAACCGGGGCCCGATCGTCCTGACCGACAACCGGACGTTCGGTCAGGACTTCGTAGTCAGAACCTCGTGCGAAGAGGTTCGGGCAAATATCTCGGTAGATGCCAGCAATCAGAGGGTGGACTAAAAAGCTCTACTTTCCGGTGATCGTCCGAGTGGGGGGGACGTTGGCCTTGACCATTTCCTCCGGCCGCACACCCCTGTAGATCGCCTCGTCGTCCGCGTCGCCCTCGGGCGCCAGATCCACGATACGAATCGAACGGGTCAGGGCCAACCTCTTCAGGGCATCCGCGGGGCCGCTAACCACCAAGCCGAAAACCACATCCGAGGACGGATCCACGGCCTCGATAGCCGTCTTTAAGCGAGCCGCTTCGGCTTCGTAATCGGCCTTGAACGCGGCGTCCTCTACCGTCGGGAGGAGTCGGCGAATCTCGGCGAGTTCCTCTTCGTCACGCGAACGCTGATCGTTGGCCCACGTGACCAGAGACGTTCGGACCACGCTGGGCGTTCCTCCCGGGGCGGCCACCAGGAGCGCCTCGATGTCAACACCGTCCACCGCTCGCCGGGCCTCGGCCTCTTTGGCGTAGGAGCGCAGGGAGACAATGGCAAGGCGAGTGCCTTCGGCCTCTACCAACTCCGTACTGCGGTCCCGGAAGTAAGCGGCTAGATCTACTCCCTGCAGCGGTCCTGCCTCCCGAAAGCGGCCGTCGGGCGCCAGAGGCGCCACGGCAGCGGGACTGAGCACCGGGGTGCCTCGCGCGGGAGGGGAATCCGGGGCCACTAGCCGAGCCGTCACGTACACAACGGTTCCCACCAGAGCCACGAAAATCCCTGCGGCCAACAACCGAATGGTTCGGATCGCAGCGGCCGAACCCCCATCGGGTCCCGCCGCGGGGTCGGAGGGAACCAGAAGTTCGCTTGCGCCGGGATTCTTGCCCGACGAGGACTGAGTGCGAGCCCACTCCAGGTCGTCGTGGCCGGAATTTGTCACTTCATTCCATCCTTGGCGTTCTCGCACTCCAGGGAACAAAGAAGGGCCTCCAAATCGCCCGGAAGGTCACTCTCGAAGACCATGGCTGCTCCCGACGTTGGGTGTTGAAAGCTAAGCCGCCATGCGTGAAGGAAGGGCCGCGCCAACAGATCGCCATCCCCCGACCGACGACCGTAAGTCGTGTCGCCCACCACCGAATGCCCGATAGCGGCGAGGTGAACTCGAATTTGGTGGGTGCGGCCGGACATCAGCCGACATTCCACCAGAGCCAAGGGCCGTGGCTGGTGATACTGGACGCGAACCTGATACCCGGTGCGGGCCGGCCGACCACCACTGGTTACGGCCATTGCGGTGCGCCGTCGCCCCGAACGCCCCACCGGAGCGTCAATTTCACCACTCGGTGCGGCAAAGTGATCGTTAACCAAGGCGAGGTACTGGCGCCCCATCTGTCGCTCGGCCAACTGACCGACGAACGACGAATAGGCCTTGTGGCTTCGAGCCGCCACCATGAGCCCCGACGTACCGGCGTCAAGGCGGTGGACGATCCCGGGGCGGTCAAAGGGGCCGACTACGGCCATCTCGGGAAAGCGCGCCAGCAATCCGTGGACCAGGGTCTGGTGGGAATGTCCGGGACCGGGGTGAACCACGAGCCCGGCGGGCTTGTCGATAACCACAAGATCGCTATCGGCGTAGACAACCTTGAAGCTCACCTCCGGATCACCCGTGAGTTCAACGCTCGCGGTTGGTTCGGGTGAAATCACGTCGATCAAGTCACCCGTGGCCACTCGGCGCGACCGGACGATCACCGGCCTTCCGTCCAGATGCACCGCTCCGGCAGCGACCAGGCCGGCAGCCTGGCCCCTGGTCAGGCCGCAAAGCATGGCAACAACCCGGTCGATGCGTTCGTCGGCCAGGGAGGCCGGGATCTCGGCGTTCACGGAGCGTCGGTCGGCGTCACTTCGGTAACTAGATGCGGTTCGAACACGGGCTGCTGCTCGGGGACGACCTGGTCGCCGGCAGGATCGCTGCGTGCGGTGAGCAACACCAGGGTGATGCAGGCCAGCGTAATAGCGGTGTCTGCCAGATTGAACACCGGCCAGTAGCCGACATCGATGAAGTCGATAACCGCACCCTGCAAGAATCCTTCGCCCCGCACCAGGCGGTCCACGATGTTGCCCAATGCTCCACCCAACAGGGCTCCGAAGGCCACGGCTCTGGCCGTGCCTGCGGCTGCAGCGCCCCGCAACACGCAACCGACCACCACCACTGCCGCAAGCAGCGCCAAGAAGGGGACCAAACCTCCGCCCAGGCCAAAAGCGGCCGCGCTGTTGTAGGTGAGGTTCAGGCGCAAGGGCCCGACCAGAACCACCGGGCCGTCGGACAATGACGAAAGGGCCCAAGCCTTGGAAATCTGGTCGGCGACCAAGACCGGAAGTGCCACCACCGCGACGCTGCCGAGGCGGCGACTCGGTCGGGGCAAGGTGATGCCGTCGCCGCCGACAGGCCTGGGAATGCGTGCTCCCGCCGCCCTCAACGACGCGACAGTCCTCCGCTCTTGCAGGCCACGCACAGAGCGGCGTGGGGCAGAGCTTCCAGCCTGGCTCGCGGAATTGGTTGATGGCACTGGACGCAATAACCGTAAGTCCCCGCCGCGACACGAGCCAGGGCCTCGTCGATCTCGTCGACCACTCCCCGGGCCTGGGCCGACAACGTCAGGTCCCGTTCGCGCTCGACGTTCATGGTGTCGCCCTCGCCCGACTCTTCGTCGAACTGCACATCACCCGGCTCCATTTCCCGAGCCATGGTTTCGGCGGCGTCTCGCAGCAGTTCGGCCCGACGCATGTAAGTGTCCCTCTCGCTCAGCAAGAGTTGGCGCTGTGCCTCCACGAAATCGGCGTGTTCCTCTGCTTGTGCAGAGGGAATTTCGTCGGAAGCCGACGCTGACTTCGTCTTGGCTGGGGCCTTGGCGGATCTGGGCATCGCAATCTCCAAAGGCGTCGGGACGCCCAAAATTGGCTGGGCAAAGCGGCCGGCAGCCTACTGTACGGCCGATGCCGTTCGGCCCTGTCCCCGCTCAACTAGACCTCGTCACCCTGGAAACGCAGGCGCTGCAACGGTGGCGAGAGTCCTCGCTGGCATTGCGAGTCACGGAAGCTCGCGCTGGCGGGGAGCCGTGGATCTTTTATGAGGGACCACCGACGGCAAACGGTCGACCCGGCCTACATCACGTCTGGGCGAGGGTGTTCAAGGACTTGTTTCCGCGGTATCAGACCATGCGGGGACGCTCCGTGCCCCGCCAGGGCGGTTGGGACTGCCATGGCCTTCCTGTCGAGATCGAAGTTGAACGGGAGCTCGGTCTGTCGTCCAAGGCCGAGATCGAATCGTTCGGCATTGATCGATTCAATGCCCGTTGCGCCGCCTCGGTACGCCGCTATGTGGGCGACTGGGAAGCTCTCACCGAGCGGAGCGGGGTGTGGATCGATACTGCCGATGCGTATTGGACCCTTTCCAATGAATACGTGGAATCGGTGTGGTGGCTTCTCGAGCAATTGTATCAAAGGGGCCTGCTTTATGAGGGGCATCGGGTGGTGCCCTACTGCTACCGATGCGGAACCGCATTGTCATCCCACGAGCTCGGCCAGCCCGGCGCTTACAAGGACGTAACGGACCGATCAGTATTCGTCCGCTTCCCCCTGCAGAATTCCGAGGCCGACCTGCTGGTTTGGACTACGACGCCGTGGACTCTCTTGTCGAATGTTGCGGTAGCGGTGGGAGCTGATTTGATCTATGCGCGCGTCCGCCGGCCCCAGCAGCGCGACGTGATCATGGCCCGAGATCTGGTGGACCTTGAGGACAACGTCGTCGAAGAGTTCAAAGGATCTTCCATGGTCGGCTGGCTCTACCGACGCCCACTTGATGTCATCGCCCTGTCCGACGATGCCCGACCTGTGATCGCGGCACCGTTTGTAACCACCACTGAGGGCACCGGTCTGGTTCATATCGCCCCGGCCTTCGGTGCCGACGACATGGAGGTCGCCAAGGCGGGGGGCCTCGAGGTCCCCAATCCTGTGGGCCCCGACGGGCGATTTACCGCAGCAGCGGGACAGTTCTTCGGTCTTTTGGTGAAAGAGGCCGACGGAGCGGTGATCGAGGAACTGAAGGTTCTGGGTCTATTGGATCGAGAGCAGCCATACCTGCACTCTTATCCCCACTGTTGGCGATGCTCGACTTCGCTCATCTACTGGGCGAAGACGTCGTGGTTCGTGGCCACATCCCAATGGCGCGAGAAGTTGTTGGCCGAGAACGAGGCAATCGACTGGCATCCCGACCACATTCGCCACGGTCGATTCGGTGACTGGTTGACCAACAATGTGGATTGGGCTCTGTCCAGGGACCGCTATTGGGGAACTCCCCTGCCCATCTGGCGGTGCCCCGAAGGCCACGACACCTGCATCGGTTCCGTGGCCCAACTGGCGAGTCTGACCGGAGGCGACCTCACCTCGACCGATCTCCATCGGCCTTACGTAGATGCCATCACCTTCTCGTGTCCCACAACGCGTGACGGTTCGCCGTGCGGCCGGCCGGCGACTCGGGTAGCTCCCGTTCTCGACGCGTGGTTCGACTCAGGTTCCATGCCCTCGGCCCAGAATCATCACCCCTTCGCTCTCGATTCCACTTGGGTCACGCAGGCGAGCGCCTCGGCGGGCGAGTTCACGTTCGCCGAGCCTCCCCTTCGATTTCCGGCCGACTTCATTTGCGAAGCCATTGATCAAACCCGGGGTTGGTTCTACTCATTGTTGGCGGTGAACACTTTGGTGTTCGGGTCTTCGCCGTACCGGTCCGTGGTATGTCTGGGACTTCTGGTCGATGAGGCCGGCCAGAAGATGTCCAAGTCCAAGGGCAACGTCATCGATCCGTGGGACATTTTCAACACCTTCGGCGCCGACGCCTTGCGGTGGTACTTCTTCTCGTCGGGTGCGCCATGGAGCAACCGACGGATCAGCGTCGACGCCATCGCAGAGGCGACCCGAACTCTTGTGACCATGTGGAACGTGTTTGCCGGCTTCTTTGTCCCCTACGCGGACATCGACGGTTGGCAGCCGTCACCAGATCGGTCGGCCGTGCCGGAGACCGACCGACCGACTCACGTGCTCGACCGGTGGATCCTTTGTCGTCTTGACGATGCTGTTTCCGAGGTGGCGGCCGCGCTGGACGAATTCGATGCCGCTGCCGGTGCCGCCGCCCTGACCGGATTCATCGATTCGCTTTCCAACTGGTACGTGCGGCGCAGCCGTCCCCGTTTTTGGGGTCAAGACGCACCGTTCGCCACTTTGCACCAATGCCTCACCACCGGTGCCCAACTCCTGGCGCCTTTTTGTCCGTTCCTGGCCGACGAGATGTACCGGGTGCTGACCGGCCAAGAATCGGTCCATCTGAGCGATTGGCCCCGTGCCCCTAACCACGAGACGCTGGGACACGCCAACCTGAGGCAGGAAATGCAGGCGGCCATTCGGCTGGTGGGCCTGGGCCGCCAAGCACGTGAGCAATCTCGAGTGGCAACGCGCCAGCCCCTGCGGCGCGCTCTGTTGCTACATCCGGGCATTGAGCTGAGTGCCGAAGTGTTGGCCGAGATCGCTGATGAACTGAACGTGAAGCAGCTGGATGCTCTCAGTGACCTGGCCGACGTACTGACCTGGAAGGCAGTGGCCAACTTCCGGGCCCTCGGACCCCGCCTGGGGCCACAGGTGGCACTAGTAAGCCAGGCGTTGGCGCAAGCCGATGGGACCGAGTTGCGCCGAACGCTGGCCGCCGACGGTTTTGTAATCGTCGCTGGTCACCGCTTGGGACCCGGCGAGGTGGAACTGCGCGCGGTTCACCACGAGCGCTTTGCATTGGTCCAGGACGGGGGGTGGGCTGTGGCCCTTGACCTGGAGTTGGACCTCGAACTGCAGAATGAAGGCCGAGCCCGCCAGTTGGCCCGAGCTCTCAATGAGTTACGCAAACAGCAGGGTTTCGACCTCGTCGACCGCATTTCGGTCATAATCGAGGCCGGGCCGCAGTTGAAAGCTTCGGTGGAAGCCCACCGGCCCTGGATCGCTCAGCAGGTCCTGGCCACCGGGATTGTCTTATCGGAGCCCGCCGAGGCCGGTGATTCTCTCGGACCCCCGGCGACAGCGCCGGCGACCGAGATTGAAATCGATGGTGAGATCAGCCAGCTGACGATCAGCCTGGCATCGACGTAAGCGGGCGCCTTCCCGCCGGTGCTAGAGACAGACCACTAGGCCTTCTTGGGAGCCTTAGTCGCCCGCTTGGCCGGAGTGGCCCGCTTGGCCGGAGTGGCCTTCTTGGCCGGAGTGGCCTTCTTGGCCGGAGTGGCCTTCTTGGCCGGAGTGGTCTTCTTGGCCGGCGCGACGGGCGTCGAAGGTGACTTGACTGGCGTCGGTCGGGAGGCTGCGGGCCGAGCGGAAGCAATCTTGATTGTCTTGGCCGC